>CXWL01014903.1_pt1 | contig 18490 bp, 18 predicted proteins | sample 590931 | NCBI WGS metagenome assembly CXWL01 (sample SAMEA3498368, study PRJEB10139) | groundwater metagenome | biome: water well; material: biofilm material | place: Germany | collected 2015-04-27 | reverse complement strand
GGAGACATTTCGGCCGACGCTGCCGTAGCACGACTGGACAAGACGTTCGGGGGCTGGACGAACTCGACCCGGGCAATACGGACGCCGGTGCCGCAGGCGCCACAAGTTGGTCCCGCGCAGATCTACATCGTCGACCATCCCGAGGCCCCGCAGTCGCAGATTCGCATCGGCCGCGTGGGCGTGCCCCGTTCAACACCGGAGTTCTTCCCCCTCGAAGTGCTGAACACCATCCTGGGCGGATCGTTCACGTCGCGACTGAATCAGAACCTTCGCGAGGAGCACCAGTACACCTACGGCGCCGCGTCGCGGTTCGACATGCGCCTGTCGGCCGGGCCGTTCGTGGCCGCCGCGGGTGTGCAGACCGACAAGACCGCCGAGGCGCTGAAGGAATTCTTCACGGAACTGAACGCCATCTCGACGCCCGTGCCGGCCGACGAACTTGCGCGGGCCAGGAACTACATGGCGCTCAGCTTCCCCGGAGACTTCGAGACGACGCGGGATCTTTCGGTGCGACTCGAGGAACTCATCATCTACAACCTGCCGGACAATTACTTTTCGCAGTACGTGGCGAACATCCAGGCCGTGTCGGCGACCGCCGTGCAGAACGCGGCGCGCGCGCATATTCAGCCGTCGCGCGTGGCCATTGTGATCGTGGGCGACCGGAAAGCGATCGAACCCGGCATCCGCGCGCTCAACCTCGCGCCCGTGCGCGTCATGACGGTGGAGGAGGCCCTGGGCTTATGAGCGATCACTACTATCACCCGAAGGATCTGGGACGGTTCTCCGAGGTTGGCAGGGACGCGCCCGAGCTCTGGCAGAAATTCAGCGAGTGGTACTCCGCGGTCTTCAAAGAAGGCGCGCTCAGCGCACGTGAAAAGGCGCTCATCGCCCTTGCCGTCGCGCACGCCGTTCAGTGCCCGTACTGCATCGACGCGTATTCCACGGCGTCGCTCGAGACCGGCTCGACGCCGGAGCAGATGACGGAAGCCGTGCACGTGGCCGCCGCCATCCGCGGCGGCGCCTCGCTCGTCCACGGGGTGCAGATGCGCAACCGCGTCGACAAACTGTCGATGTAGAAATCGGCCTTCCTCTTGTCCCTTCGAACTCTCCTCAACGTTCGCAGTCCACTGGCGGATCCGGGCGCGCAGCGCGCGACGCTCCAGGCGCTGCCCCTGCGTACAACATTCCGCGAAGCGCTGGCGGGTACCGGCAACAGCGACCTGCGCGCGACGGGCATTTCGGTTCTGCAGATGAATGTCGGCAAACGCTGCAATCAGGCCTGCCGTCACTGTCACGTTGACGCGGGTCCCGATAGAGCGGAAGTCATGACCGCCGACGTGGCCGAGGCGTGCCTGCGCTTCCTCGAGGCCACCGACATCCCGACGCTCGACATCACGGGTGGCGCACCCGAACTCCATCCCGCGTTTCGTGACATCGTCATTCGCGCCCGCGCGGCGGGGAGGCACGTGATGGACCGGTGCAACCTGACGATCACGGGGCTTCCGAGCTATGCCGACCTGCCGGAGTTTCTCGCCTTGCAGCAGGTCGAAGTCGTGGCGTCCCTGCCGTCCTACTCGGCGCGACAGACCGACTCGCAGCGCGGCGACGGCGTGTTCGAGGCATCACTTGCGGCGCTTCGGCGGTTCAACGCGATCGGTTACGGGGTGGAGGGTTCCGGACTGCTGCTCAGTCTGGTGACGAATCCCGTGGGCGCGTTCCTGCCGGCGCCGCAGCGCGCGCTCGAGACCGACTGGAAGCGTGAGCTCGAGCGTCGACACGGCATCGTGTTCAACCACCTCTACACGATCACGAACATGCCGATCAGCCGCTACCTCGAGTACCTGATCGAATCGGACAACCTCGCGAGTTACATGGATCGCCTCGTCGGGGCGTTCAATCCGGCGACCCTTGATGGCCTGATGTGCCGATACACGTTGTCGGTGGGCTGGGATGGCCGCCTCTACGACTGCGATTTCAATCAGATGCTCGAGCTCGGCACCGTTGGCAGTGTGCCGCGGACGATCTTCGACGCGACGCGCGACGCGTTCGACCACCGGCCGATCGCCCTCGGCCCGCACTGCTTCGGCTGCACGGCCGGCTCAGGGTCGAGCTGCAGCGGCGCCACCACCTGAGCTGCTCCACCAGGCGTGAGTCTTCCGCCCTACACAATCGCTCGTGTTCGCGCTATTCTTGGCGTGGCCTCCGGTTCAGGAAACCTATGGACTCCTCAATCCCGCAATCACCGACGCAGGTGCTCGCTCCGACACTCGATCGCTTCACGGCGCTCGACTGGAGTAACGGCGTACAAGTCCCTCATCTGCTGCCGCACGATCGGCTCATCGTAAGGACGCTCAACAGCACCTACGAAATCGTTGTCCTGGTGCCGCACACGGCATCGGTGATGGTCCGCGGCGGGCAGTTCTTTCCCGACTTCGCTCCGGCGTTCCTGGCCGGAAGCTCGCTTGGCGGCGGCTTCCTCAAACTGCACGGCGTCTACGTCGGGCTCCGGATGGAATTCGCGACCGACGATCTGCCCATCATCACGACCCACGTGAAGACGCTTTCCGTCCACCCGGCGCGCGACGGACAGGTGATGTAGGCCGCGCGGTCGCATTCAGCAACTCAGACACACCTCGACACGCCTTCGCCAAGGCTTCGGCGGTCCGCCGCAGTTTTAACGAAGGCGGAAGCCCCGCCCTACAAAGTGATGGCTTCCTGTCGGGAGTCCTTGTAGGGCGCCCCTTCACGGGGCGCCACGCGCAGAGTGCGGCGACTGGTTGAAGGCGGAAGCCCGCCCTGCTCGTCCGGAGACCTCGCTACCAGACCGATCGCACGTGGGCATACGCGCGAATACGCTCGTCCTTCGTGACGATGGCCACGTCCCGGTCGCGAGCCGTCGCCACAATGAGCTGGTCGGCAGGGTCGCCGTGGAACGGGGGAGGGAGCTTGCAGCTCTCAACGAGAATCGGTCGCGTCAGCTCCACTAGGTGGAGCCCAGGCCGCGCCACTGCCAACTCGAGCCACTGCTCGACGGGCCGATCCAGAACAAGCTGCGCCTTCTCGACCTTCTTGGCCACCTCCCAGACGGAAATGAGCGAGAGTGAGAGGTCGCCCTTGGCCTGGCTGCCTTCGATCGCCCGCCGTGCGGCCGCCGACAGACGCCGGTCCTCGGTCACCCACCAGACCCAGGCGTGCGTATCAAGAAGCGTCGGCATCCCAGGGCTCACTCGTGCCAAACGGGTCGCCCACCTCTTTCAAGACACTGCCGATCAGCCCACGCGCCGAGGGCGCGGGTCCACAGGGCACCAGCTTGGCGACCGGCCGGCCGCGCTTGGTGATCACCACTGGGGACTTGGTACGCGCGACCTCATCCAGCGTCTTGAGGCAGACGTCCTTGAACCTTCCGGCCGCCATCGTCTTCATATCTAACGATATAGCCATGGCGTCGTGGCCATGTCAAGAGAGGAGGGAATTGTAGGGCGCCCCTTTACGGGGCGCCGATCACCTGGCGGGGCGTAACCAGCCTTCGCCAAGGCTTCGGCGGTCCGCCGTAGTTGTAACGAAGGCGGAAGCCCCGCCCTACATCTGAACGGCCGATCATCTGGCTTCGAAGACGCCGGTCTCGCGGTTCTTGTGCACCGCGTCCCACGCGAAATGCCGGCCGTTCATCGCGATGTAGACGCCGGGCGGCAGCGCCTGGACGAACGACAGCGCGCTCCCGAGGTTGAAGAGGCCGTCGGAGCTGCCGAACGCATACGGGATCATGGCGCCCGTCAGCACGATGGTTTTCCCGGCGGTCTTGCCGACGACGCTCTGTGCCAGCGCGGCTGCGGTCTCCACCATCGTGTCAGTCCCGTGCGTGACGACGATCTGCGATTCCTCGGCCTGCATGCAGTTGCGGACGATCGCGTCGCGGTCCGCATCGCTCATGTCGAGGCTGTCCACCATCATCAGCGTGCGCACGCTCACGGGCACGCGCGCGCGACCGAGGCTCAGCATCTCGTGCAGGTGCGTGTCGCCAAACGACAGGCGTCCGCCGATCTCGTCGTAGGTCTTGTCGAACGTGCCACCCGTGACGAAGATTCGAATCATCGACGTCTGCTGTCCCTGAGCGCTCCGCCGATCACCCACACCAGGACGACGATCAGGATGAGGATGAGAAAGGCACGGGCGAGCACGCTGAATCCTACGCGCCCGTAGCCGGGCCCGGGCGCCGAATCTGTCGTTCAAGGGCGCTCACGACCAAGCCCACCACGACCACAGCGACGGCGCCAATCACGTTGTGCCACAGGAAGGCGACGCGGGTGTAGGACGCGGCCCACCACACCGACGCCATCCCCGCGAGGAGGCCAATGAACGCGCCGTTCGAGGTCGCCTGCCTGGCGCCGATCGCCAGGATGAACACACCCAGAATCGACCCGTAGAAGAACGACCCGAAGCGGTTCACGACCTCGATGAGCGATCCGAGGCTGGCGGCCCACACGGCCACGACGCTGGCAAAGAGCCCCCAGAAGCCCGTCGCCAGACGGGACACCTTCAGGAAATGTGCATCGCTCGCCTCCTTGCGCACGAAGCGGCGGTAGAAATCGATGACCGAGGCCGTTGACAGCGCCGACAACTCGCCGGCAATCGTCGACATGGCCGCGGCCAGAATCGCCGCAATCAGCAGCCCCACGATCCCGACGGGCATCCTGGTCGTGATGAACGTGGGGAACACGTAGTTGACGTCGTTGTAGCTGGCGTTCCCCGTCGCCTCGCGCACGAACCGCTGCGCATCCGCGCGGACGGCCCGTACGTCTACATCCCGGGCACGCAGCGCGTCGCGCGCGCCCTGTTCATCCAGGCCAGCCGATCGCGCCGCGCTGAACGTGCGCGCCGCCGTGCGTCGACCATCGCTCGCGGCGTCAAATCGCGTCTGCAGCGCCTGGTACTCGGCCGCGCGCGGACCCTCTCGCAACTGCCGATCGTACCGACCATCGAACAGCATCGGCCCGGGCGTGAAGAGGTAGAAGACGAACATCAGCACGCCGATGAGCAGCACCAGTGCCTGGAGCGGAATTTTCCAGTAAGCGCTCATCAGGAGCGAGTCTCGCGCCTCGTTCACCGACGCGGTCGTCAGATATCGCTGCACCTGGCTCTGGTCGGTCCCGAAATACGAGCAAAACAGGAACAAGGCCGCGATCGTGCCCGACCAGAAGGTGTACTGATTCGTGATGTCGAACGTGAAATCGAACGTCTGCAGCTTGTCTGTCGACCCGGCGATGTGCAGCGCGTCAACGAGGCTCACGTCGCCTGGGAGCCCCAGCACCAGAACGACCACAGCCGCCAGGAGTCCCCCAACGATCAGCACCATCTGCTTGACGTCGGTCCACGCCACCGCCTGCACGCCACCGAACATCGTGTAGACGGAGGTCGGAATGGCTAGAAGCAACACCGTCTGCGTCACGCTCAGGCCGACCATGACCGACATCACGACGGCGGGCGCGGAGATCACGACGCCGAGCGACATGCTGCGCGAGAACAGGAACAGGAGGCTCGTGAACGCCCGGGTCTTCGCATCGAATCGCCGCTCGAGGTACTCGTAGGCGGTGTAGACGCCGCTCTTGTGGAAGAACGGCACCAGCGTGACCGACAGGATGATCATCGCGATCGGCAGCGCGTAGTAGAACTGCAGAAAGCGCATGCCGTCGTTGTAGCCCTGGCCCGTCGTGCCGACCATCGTGATGGCGCTGAGCTGCGTGGCCATGACCGACAGTCCCACGGCCCACCAGGGAAGGCTCCGCCCTCCGAGAAAGTATCCTTCGAGCGCGTGGCTGCCCTTCGTACGTCGCAGCCCGTCCCAGATCATCCACACGAGATAGACGACCACGATGAACCAGTCGATTGGGTGCATCAGCTGAAATACCGCTGAAAGGCGAACAACGCCACCAGGACCGCGACCCACACCACCACTACGCGAATGTAACTGGCTCGCATACTCACAGTCGCTGACTCCGCCCTCGCACGCTCGCCTCGGCCGCCAGCAGTCTCTGACGCTCCGCAGCCAACCAACGGGCATCTCGCTCGAGCACACCCTGGCCCTCGGCCAGCGCTCGCGCGGTTTCGCTCGGCGCGGGCCCCCCTAACGTGCGCCGCACCTCGATGAAGTGGCGAGGATCCAGCACCTCGGCCAGCTCCGCGTCCGTATACGTGAGCGGCGCCCCGAGGATGTCTGCGGACACCTCGCCGAGCAGCGCCCCGAGCGACCCGTCTCGCCTCTCTCGCATGCCTTTCATCACGTTACTGGCAATGGCATGCGTCGTCCGGAACGACAGGCCGTGCCGGCGCGCCAGATGATCGGCCAGTTCCGTCATGGTCGTGCCACCCACGCCCGCGCGTGCTCTGAGACGCACCACGTCGAACTCCGCGGTTCGCATCGCCGCCGCCACGAGCGTCACGGCGCGAAGGGCGTCGCGAAACATCGAGGCGATGAGCGGCTGCAGGTCGTCCTCGGTATCGACGATGTCGCCGAAGGGCGTGTTGTGCACGCTCAGCATGATGGCCGTGACCTGGCCGAGCGCCTTGCTGCCAATCGCCCTCGCGTGCTCGAGCGCCACCGGGTTTCTCTTCTGCGGCATGATGCTGCTCGACTGCACGAAGCCTTCCGCCAGGCGGAGATAGCCGAACTCGATCGTGCACCACAGCAGCAGGTCCTGAACGACGCGGCCAAGGCCGGTCAGCAGCACACCGGTTGCCGACGCGCTCTCGAGCATGTAGTCCACGGTCGCGATGCTGCCGTAGGTGTTGCCCGTGGGTCCGCTGAATCCCAGCAGCTCGCTCGTGAGATGCCTGTCGATGTCGAAGCCGGTTCCCGTGATCGCGCAGGCACCGAGCGGATTCTGGTTCGTGCTCGCAAATGCCGCGCGCAGCCGCGTCACGTCGCGCTCGAGCTGCTCGGTCACCGCCAGCAGGTAGTGCGCGATGGTGCTGGGCTGTGCGGGCTGCGTGTGCGTGTGTGCGGCAAAGACGGTTTCGTGGTGCTTCGACGCCAGCTCCAGCAACCCCTGCCGCAGCCCGTTGGTCGCCGCAATGAGTGCCAGGATGTCCTCCCGCTGCCGCATCCGGTACATCGTCATGTCGATGTCGTTGCGGCTGCGTGCCGTGTGCAGACGCCCCGCCACATCGTCGCCGCAGGCCTCGACGATGAGCCGTTCGACGTAGAAGAAGAGGTCCTCCCAGGTGCCGTCGAAGCGAATCGCGCGGACGTCGGACACCGAGATGCTGTCGAGCGCCTCGCGCAGCGTGTGTGCATCGGCCACTGACACGATCTTCCGCTCGGCCAGCATCACGGGATGGGCGTAGTGAATGGCGATGAGCGGGGCGAGGAACAGCGTCTTTGCGTCCTCGAAGTTCTCGTTGAGGACCTGCGAGACGTACTCGGGGTCAAAGCGCATGTGTGGGTTCGTTCGGTGGACGGCCGCCGTTCGGTCGCTACAGGCCGAGCCAGCTCGATACGTGCTTCCGCTGCATCTCGGTCTGGGCCGGAAGTGGTTCAAGGCGCCAGCGACGGCCCGGCTCCGCCGCCAGCGTCACCGGCACGCGCATCACCTGGTCCCGGCGGACGATGAGCAGCGTGACGCGATCGCCTGCATTGTACTGGGCCCGCCGCGCGTCGAACCGATCGGCACGGACGCGAACGTCGTCGACGCCCAGAATTTCGTCATCGACGTTGAGGCCGGCCTGGAACGACGGACCATCGCTGCGCACCTGCGCCACGACCAGGCGGCCGGCGTCGTTTCGCGTGGCAATGCCCAGCCAGCGACCACCGTTACTCGGGGCGTCGCGGAACCTGAGGCCGAACGTGGAGTGGACGTCGCTATAGTCGAGCTCGGACGTGCCTTCAACCGCCACCTGCCAGAACGCCTCGAGCGACGCGCCAGCCACTTCTTCGGCGACCGCCCGGAACTCGGCCGGCGTATAGCCCTTTGCGCCGCTGTAGCGCGTAAATGCGGCACGCATCACATCGTCCAACGACCTGGCACCGCTCGTGAGCGCACGAATCTTCGCGTCGAGGACGAGTCCGATCACGTGTCCCTTGGTGTAATAGCTGATCGACACGTTGATCGAATTCTCGTCGGGACGATATTGACGAATCCATGCGTCGAGCGAGGCCTGCTCCGCCGACTGCAGCAGACGACCAGGCGTGTTCTGCACCTCCTCGATCTTGCCCGAGACAGCCTGCAGATATTCGTCCCGGGTCGTGAAGCCGGCTCGCCGCACGAGCAGATCACCGTAGTAGTCGGTGACACCTTCGGCGATCCACAGGCTCCGCGTCAGCACCTCGTTCTCGTAGTCGAACGGACCCAGCTCAACGGGACGAAGGCGCTTGATGTTCCAGACGTGAAAGAACTCGTGGCTCGCCAGCTCCAGCCACGCCCCGTAGGTCTGCCGCGTGCGCGTCGCAGACCGGTCGTTGAACATCAGGACCGAGCTGGCGTGTTCGAGCGCGCCACCTCCCTGTCCCTGTGGAAGCATCAGCATGTTGAAGAAGACGTACTTCTCGAACGGAAGCGACCCCCACATCTTCCGGTGCTCGGCCACGAGCGTCTCGAGATCGCGCGCGGCACGTGCTTCGTCAAACTGACCGGCCGCGCCCTCGGTGACCAGGTAGAGCGCCTTCCCGTCGACGTGGAATTCCTGCACGCCGGGGTTACCAACCAGGATCGGTGAGTCCACGAGCATGTCGAAGTTGCTCGCTCGATAGGTGTGGGCGCTCCCTCGCACCTCGGGGAGCGCCGTCATGGAACGCGCCCAGCCGGCCGCGGGAACGATCGTCACCTCATGGGGGCGCGAGACGTCTCCGGCCATCGTCATGAACGTCGGGGCGCCATTGACGAGCGCGAACGAGGCGTCCACCCAGTTGTGCCGCGGCGTCATCTCGTGCGCGTACAGCTGATACGAGACGGTGACCGATGCGGCGCCGCCGGTGGCGATGCGCCACCGGTTCTTCGACGACTTCACGACGGTCAACGGACGACCATCGGGACCAACCGCCTTGAGGCCCTCGACGTTGCGCGCATACTCCCTCACCAGGTACGAACCCGGTGTCCACACGGCCATCATCAGCTCCACGTCCGCCCGCTGCCCCGTCGGCACGACCGACGACACGTCGAGGCGATTGGTCTGAGGGGCCGGGAAGCGCAGGGTGTGGCGAACCGGTGCTGGGGGCTGTGTGTCGGCTGTCTGAGCGTCGGGGTGGAGTGCGTTGGTCATGAGGATTGTCACGAGGAGCAGCCAAAGTGTCCGAGCTACCATGCCGGCATTCTATAATCCGTCAGGCCTCGTACCAGAATCCTATTGCCACTCCTCCGCAAATACTTCTTCTCCCTGGACCACAAGGTCATCGGACTTCAGTACGCGCTGACGAGCATGGTGTTCATGCTCATCGGCTTCTCACTGATGATGCTGGCGCGGTGGCAACTCGCCTACCCGGGGACGCCAGTTCCTCTCTTCGGCGGGTGGGTTGGCCAGCAGAACGCTCCGGGGGGCATTCTCGCTCCCGAGTTCTACAACCAGCTCATCGCCATGCACGGCACCATCATGGTGTTCCTGGCTGTCGTGCCGCTCGCGGTCGGCGGATTCGGTAACTACCTCGTTCCCCTTCAGCTCGGGGCGCCGGACATGGCGTTTCCCCGCCTGAACATGGCGAGCTACTGGCTCTATCTCGCCGGCGGCGTCGTGATGCTGGTGAGCTTCGTCGCGCCAGGCGGCGCCGCCAACTCCGGCTGGACGTCCTACCCGCCGCTCGCCGACATTGCGACAACCGGCCAGACGATGTGGCTCATCGGCATGGGTTTCATTATTGTCTCGTCGATGCTCGGCGCCGTGAACCTCGTCACGACGGTCGTGCAGCTTCGCGCGCCAGGACTGACCTGGTTCCGCCTGCCGTTCTTCGTCTGGTCGCAGCTCGTGACCGCGTTCCTGCTGCTGCTGGCGTTTCCCGCGCTCCAGGCCGCGGCCATTCTGCAACTGATGGATCGCCTCGCCGGCACCAGCTTCTTCCTTCCAAGCGGGCTCGTCGTCAGCGGCCAGGTGGTGCGGGTGGCCGGAGACGGCAGCCCTCTGCTGTGGCAGCACCTCTTCTGGTTCCTCGCTCACCCGGAGGTATACGTGCTCATCCTGCCGGCGATGGGCATCGTCTCAGAAGTCATCGCCAACAACACGCGTCGTCCTCTCTGGGGCTACAAGACGATGGTCTCGGCCGTGTTCTTTCTCGGCTTCATGTCGTTCACCGTGTGGGCGCACCACATGTTCCTGACCGGCATGGGCACGGTGCTGAGCACGTTCTTTCAGGCGACGACGATGATCATCTCGATTCCATCGATCATCGTGATCACGGCGCTCCTGCTGTCGTTGTGGGGTGGATCGATCCGGTTCACCACGCCGATGCTCTTTGCGCTGGCGTTCATCCCGATGTTCGGGATCGGCGGGCTGACCGGGCTTCCGCTTGGCCTCGCGACGAGCGACATCGCCCTTCACGACACGGCCTACGTCGTTGGTCACTTCCACTACGTGGTGGCGCCGGGAACGATCTTCGCGTTGTTCGCGGGGATCTATTACTGGTATCCGAAGGTCACCGGGCGAATGATGAACGACTGGCTGGGCCGCATTCACTTTGTCGGCTCGCTCGTCGCCATCAACGCGATCTTCTTTCCGATGTTCATCCAGGGGCTGGCCGGGGTGAATCGTCGGCTCTACGACGGCGGACTGCAATACGCGCATGCGCGCGGGTTGGCGGGCTTGAACGTGGAGATGTCCCACGCGGCCTGGATACTCGGGCTCTTCCAGATCTTCTTCATCGTCAACCTCTTCGGGAGCCTGCGATTCGGAAAGCACGCCGACCTGAATCCGTGGCGAGCCACGACGCTCGAATGGACGGCCACGGCGACGCCGCCGCTGGCTCACGGCAACTTCGCGGTGCCGCCGAGCGTGTTCAGGTCCGCGTACGACTACAGCGTCCCCGGGGCCGCAGCCGACTTCATCCCGCAGAACGAGGCGCCAGGGAGCGGGCCGAGGTAGCGTGGACATTCCTTACTCCGTCCAACGCCGCGCCGACACCGGCGTCACCAACGCGACGCTGGGTATGTGGCTGTTCATCGCATCCGAGGTGATGCTCTTTGGCTCGCTCTTCTCGTCGTATGCGCTTCTCAGGACAGGAGCTGCGACATGGCCCGATCAGAGCGCGATCGTCAACGTCCCGCTTGCCTCGGCAAACACGCTCGTGCTGCTGGCGTCATCGGGGGCGATGATGCTCGCGTCGCGTGCGCTCGCGACTGGAGAGTTCCATCGCTTCAGGCGTGCCGCCGGCATGGTGATCCTGCTGGGCCTGGTCTTTCTTGGCATCAAGGGCGTGGAGTACGCGGACGAGATCGGTCGCGGTCTTCGCCCGGCGACGAACAATTTCCTGGGGCTCTACTTCACGATGACGGGCCTGCACGCGTTGCACGTGGCTGGAGGACTGTTCGCCAACGCCTGGCTCCTGACCTCCGCATCGCGCGAGTGGACGGTGCGGCCGGCGCAGCTTGCCAACCGCGTCCGTACGGCAGCCACGTACTGGAACTTCATCGATTTCGTCTGGGTGGCGATGTTCGTCACGCTGTATCTGTTATGACGATGCGGGCAATGTCAGTGAACGCCGGGGCAATGCGGCGCCCCGTAAAGGGGCGCCCTACAGGGTGTAGGGCGGGTCTTTGCGGCCCGCCACTATGCTCGCGGCTGGCGACGGCGCTGTCACGCACGTTGCCCTGTGTTGTCTGCTTCTCGCCGACGGATCCGCTCGTGCGCGACAGCGTCAATGCCGGCATCCTCCTACTGCTCGGCGTCACCGCCGTGGTCCTTGCGGGGTTCGCGACCTTCGTCGTGCGGATCGCGCGCCGGTCGAGCGAACACGAGTCGACGTGATGCGCCAGTGGCTCGGCCTTCCCGTGGCGGCGTCTGCCGAAGCCGCACAGGTCGACCAGACGGTCATGCTGGTGCACTGGCTGATGCTGGTCCTCTTCGTGGGGTGGAGCCTGTTCTTTCTCTACGTGCTCATCAGATTCCGTCGCCGAGCCAACCCGCGAGCCAACACGGCGGACGTACGCGGACACTGGGCGGTCGGCGTCGAGATCCTNNCTGCTCGCATTCCTGTCGTTCCCGTTCTGGAGCGCCCGTGTCACGGCGCTCCCCACCTCACCAGGCACGCTCGTCGTCCGCGTGGTCGCTGAGCAGTACGCCTGGAACGTGCACTACCCTGGCGACGACGGTCGCTTCGGACGCACGCGCAACGATCTCATCAGTCCCGAGAACGCGCTCGGCCTCGACCGAAGCGACCCTGATGCACGAGACGATGTGGCGGCGGTGAACGAACTGCACATGCCGGTGAACGTTCCGGTCATCGTTTACTTGACCAGCAAGGACGTGGTGCACAGCTTCACGTTGCCGCAGATGCGCGTGAAGCAGGACGCGATTCCGGGATCGGTGCAGGTCGTCTGGTTCACGCCGACCCGAACAGGCGATTGGGAGGTCGTCTGCTCACAGCTCTGCGGCCTGGCTCATTACCGGATGCGCGGGCTCTACACCGTGCAGAGCGACGCCGACTTCCGCGCGTGGCTGGCGACCGGTGGCCGCGGCGCCCCGTAAAGAGGCGCCCTACAGAATGGCCAATTCACCACCGCACATCGAAACCGATCCCGACGTGCTTCTCTCCTTCCTGAGCGACGCCGCTCACGTGCCGGGCGGCTTCGCAGCCGGCGTCGCCTTCCCCCGCTCGGCCGCGGAGGTCGCTGCGATCGTGTCATCCGCATCGGCCGTTCTGCCGATCGGCGCGCAGTCGTCACTGACGGGGGGCGCCACGCCTCGTGGCGAGGTCATCCTCAGCACGCGGGCTCTGACGCACATCGCCATCGACCGCACGCGCCGCCTCGTACGCGTCGGAGCGGGCGTACCGCTCAGCGCGTTACAAGCGGCGCTTGCCGCACATGACCTCTGGTATCCGCCCGCTCCCACCTTCGACGGCGCCTTCGTGGGTGGGACGGTGGCCACCAATGCCGCCGGGGCCGCCACGTTCAAGTACGGCACGACGCGCCACTGGGTGAATCGGCTGGTGGTCGTGCTCGCAAGTGGTGACGTGGTGTCGCTCGATCGTGGCAAGGCGGTCGCGGGGGCGAACGGCTTCGCGGTCGATGTGCGTGGCGACGTCGTGCGGGTGCCGGTTCCGAGCTACACCATGCCGGATGTGCCCAAGCTCTCGGCAGGCTACTTCGCCAGGCCGGGCATGGATCTCGTCGACCTGTTCGTCGGATCCGAAGGCACGCTCGGGGTCATCGNNACGCTCGGGGTCATCGTCGAGGCCACGCTGCGCGTCGTGCCACGACCACGTCGAGCCGTGGCACTCGTGTCGTGCACGGACGACGAGCAGGCGATGAGGACGACGCGCGCGTTGCGCGAACGGGCGCAGCGCACGTGGCTGGGAGACGGCACGTTGGACGTGTCGGCGATCGAGTTCATGGACGCGATGAGTGTGGCGTTCGTGCCGGATGCGGCGTTCGCGCGAGCGGGAGTGGGCAGGCCGACCGACGGCAGCGTCCTCCTCCTCGTGCAGGCAGAGGTGCCGAGCGAGGTCGATGAGACGATCGGGGCCCTGGCCGACACGCTCACGGCAGCGGGCGTGGTCTCCGATCCTGTTGTGGCCCTCCCAGGAGACGACGCGGCTGCCACGAGACTCTTCGAACTGCGTGAGGCCGTGCCGATAGCGGTCAACGCCGCGGTGGCCGTCGCCAAACAGCGCGACCCTCAGATTCAGAAGACGGCGGGCGACTTCATCGTGCCATTCGATCGACTCGACGAGTCGGTCGCGTTCTACCGTCGGGCGTGTGAGTCGAACGGGCTCACCTGCGCGATCTGGGGCCACGTCTCAGACGGCAACCTCCACCCGAACGTGATCCCTCGCTCGCGAGAAGAGATGGCACAAGGGCGCGAGGCCCTGCTGGAGATGGCGCGTGCGGTGGTCGCAATGGGCGGTTCGCCCCTCGCCGAGCACGGCGTGGGCCGGAGCCCCCTCAAGCAGCAACTGCTTCACGAGCTCTACGGCGAGCACGGTATCGACGAGATGCGCGCGGTGAAGCGCGCCCTCGATCCCGACGGGAAGCTCGCCCCAGGCGTGTTGTTTCCGGCGTGACTTCGGCGCACTGCGACGGATCGCCGCCGCAGCACGCGCTCTTCGAAAACTTGACCTAACCGGTTAGTCGTCCACTTCGACGTCTTCGTCCGCCTCGACGGCTGGTGTCGCCTTGTCGCCGTCGGCGAGAACCGTCCCCTGCAGACTCTTGCGGTTGTCGTCGGTATCCTCGCGGGCGACCTCGATTTCTTCGTTCTTTCCGTCGGCGCCCTGCACGACCACCACTTCGACCCTCGTGCCCTCCTTCACGACGAACTTGGTTTCCTTGACGACGACCACGCGGTCACCCAGGTCGAGCTCCCAGCCGAGCGCGAGCCCGACAGGCACGACCCACACCCGCCGCCCAAGGACCACGCGGCTCACGACCCGTCGCCGAATCCGCCGGCGCACCCGCCGACGCACCCTGCGCCTCGCACGGCGTACGGCCGGGCGCTGTCCGCCCTCGGCCTCGTCGCGTCCGAACGCGACTACCCCACCTGCCAGGGCCGCCAGTGATGTCAGCAGTCCTCGTCGATTCATACGCGTCATCGGTTCCCCTCCTCGTGCCCATCCGACCCTGCTCACAGGGTTACGTCGCGATATTCTAGCTGAATGCCGATCCCGGCTATGGGCGCTGACCACTCATCGAGGTGACTGCGAGTCGAGCCACGCCGCGCGAAAGCTGCGCTGCGCGTCGGTCAGCGTGGCGCCGGTTGCTTCTGCTGGAACGAGCACCGTGCCACCGCGCAGGCCAGGCCGCCACACCAGCCCCGCGCGCCCGAGCATTCGGTCGTAGTCGACGACCTCATGCCCCTGGATGTACCTGGCAAAGAAGCCCTCGGCGAAGCGCCCGTCACCAGCAACCGACGCCAGCGCGCGTTCGAGGTCGGCCGCGGTGTAGGGCCTGTCCACAGAGCCCGGCATGCGTCCCCCGGGCTTGCCGTGTCGCTCCCACAGCGCGCGCATGAAGGTATCGAGCGTGACGCGCCCGTCCGAGCGATCGCGCAGCGTCAGGTCGAGACCGAGAGCCACCGCTCCGCCCCACGTGTAATACGANNTAATACGAGAGAAACGTGCCCCTGAGACCGGCTACGTCGGCGGTCGCTGCTCCGTCAACGACCGTCGCCAGCCGACTCATCTCTTCCAGCGTCCGCGCCAGGCGCGCCGGGCTGGCGCGGACCTCGCTCACCATCGCTCCGACTTCGGCGGCGAACTCGGCGGTCGTCGTCAAGCCGGCTCGCGCAAGGACCAGCGGACCGTAGTACTGGGTGAAGCCCTCGGCCAGCCAGAGTTCGCCAGACGGGTTGGCCTCGTCGAGGTTGAACGGCTCGAGCGATTGTGGCCTGATGCGCTCGACGTTCCACGCATGGAAGAACTCGTGCGACATCGCGCCCAACAGATCCGGGCGGTCCTCGCGAATCGATCCCCTCGACGTCAGGATGGTGCTGTTGCGGTGCTCCATGCCGTCGGGCACGACAGATGGCAGGTAGTCGGCGATGAAGGTGAAGCGGCCGTCCTCGAAGGCGGGGAGCTCTCCGAAGACATTGCGCGCCTCGCGCACGATGCGCTCAGCGCCGGCAGCCAGCGCATCGATGTCGGCGTCGACGCCGTGATGATGCACGCTGAGACGAAACGTCGGCGTGTGATCGCCGTCGACGACGGCGAACGTGCGCGAGGCGAACGCGCTCAGCTCGGCCGGGCTGTCCATGAGGTACTGCAGGTTGGGCGCGGTGAAGGTCTGCTCGTCCGCACCTTGGAAAAGCTGCGTCGCCACGCGCCAGCCGCTGCCGGTCGGCGGTGCAAAGCGGACCGTGCTCGGACGATCTTCAAATCCCCGCGCCCACATCAGCGCCGCGGGCATGTTGATGTGTGCGTGAGTCGAGTCGACGGCGAGGTAGGTACCGTCCGTCCGATCGCCAGACACCCGGTAGCGCACGCGCACGGCGGGGCCCGGCCGTTCGATGCGCCACTGCTGCGGATTCGGACGGGTCACCTGCAGCGGCGCGCCCGCCGCGTCGGTGATCTCGACGCCCGACACGTTCTTCGCGAAATCGTGGAGAGCGTATCGGCCGGGCGACGAGCGGCTCATGTGCAGTTCGAGCGGCGCGGCCGGAACCTCGGCCAACGTCAACTCCACCTGCATCCAGCGACGTTCGGGGTCAGGAAACGTCAACCGATACGTACTCGACTGCGCTGCCGCATGGCTCGGGAGGGCCCACGCCAGAAGCCCGAGCAACACGACAAAGCGCCGTGGACGCATGACTCGTACGTAGGCCGGGTCTTTAGACCCGGCGTGCACGGCGGGGCTGAAGCCCCGCCCTACATCTTGGGAAGTGATCAAAGGCCTTAGAAGCTGACCGCTTTCGCGTCGGCCAGAATCAGGTCGCGGAACACCGGCAGCGACCAGCCGGCTCTCTCGGCTTCGTTCAACTTCGCCTCGAACTGCTTCACGTAGTTCGCCTTGCTCCCGTAGCGCTTCTTCAACTGCTCGGCCGAGAGCGGTTCCACGTAGGCGCTCAGGCTGCACAGCAGGCCCGGTCCCAGCCGCGGAATCTGACCCGGCGCCGGGGGCGGACCCTGGGGTGCCGTACCAACGTTGCCCGCGATGATCTTCGCGGTTGGCACGTCGACATACGGGTTGCGGATGCCACCCCTGCCGTTCCCGACCTCGTCGAGCATCATGAGGCTGCCGTCGTTGCCCGTGTACATGTCCATGATCACGCGCTCGGCCTTGGGTGGCACGGTGCCCTTGTCCACCCACTGAATCAGGTGATTCAGCGCCACCGACATGTAGGCCTCGAGCGGGAACATGCTCATCTGGTACTTGCAGTCGTTCTGCGTGACGCGCGCCGTGTTGTTGCGCGACATGAGGTGACTCAGGCCGACGAACTCATACACGCGGAACTGCTTGCCGGGCTCATCGCCGTCCTGCTGCGCCGTGGCCACGCGCGAGAACTCGTGTTGGGTCGGCACCTGGACGATCGGCACGTCCACGGGACCAATCTGCGACCCGTTCGAGGTCGGCATGAAGCCGTCGTAGATCCGCTGCATCTGAGGCGTCTTGTAGATGGGGCTTGCAGGCAGGTACTGCGCCACGATGCCTGAACTCGCTGACGTTCCCCACAGCACCATCTTCCGCACCGGCTGACCGAGCGGACCCTCGGCGCTGCGAACGAGCGCACCGACCTGCGCCAGGATTTCGTTCGACTGGCCGTTGCCCACCTTCAGGTCCTTGTAGCGTTCAGCGTTGAAGCTGGTGAAATTATTGAGCTCCGCCGTCGCGATCTCGGCGGCGATGTGCCCCGAGTCCATGATGTAGACCGAGTTGTATTCGAACGCGTGCGCGCCGCCAATCGGGTGCATCGGCTCGGCCACGACAATGCCGGTGAAGCGCGCGTTGACCGCGGGCTTGCGGATGACGAGGCGCGTCGTGTACGGCTGGCCCGCAGCCGTACCCGAGACGAAGTACTCCTTCATCTCGTAGTTGAAGTGCTTCATGTCGTAGCCGGGCCACTGCGCCGGCGACGAGTTGTACATCGCACCAGGGCCAGTGACCTCCTTGAATGTCGACGGCGTCACGGCCGTGGGCACGGTCGGCAGATTCGGGTCAACGGCCGCACCGCCTCGACCACCAGGACCGCCGGCTCCCGCAGGCGCCCCCCCGGCCCTTCCCTGCCCCTGAGCGTTGACAGCCTCACCCGCCAACGCGAGCACGGCGACCGTCATTGAAACCGCGATCCCGAGATAGATCCTTCTCTGCACGGGCATTCTCCTCTTGGTTCGGGGGCACTGAGCGAAGCGCCCCGGATGTCTCTGGGTGTCGAGCGTCGCGATTATAAGTCGCCCCGGCCTCGTTCCGGGCCGACGGGAATCGGTAGCCCCAGGACGGCGAGACGCGCGCCCAGATATGAATACCTCGCTCATCCGCGGTCATCGTCAGCTCACCGACGCGTATCTGCTGGGGCTCGCCCACCGGAAGGGCGGACGTGTGGCGACGTTCGACCGCTCGATTCCTCTCGGGGCCGTCGTTGGCGCCGACCGGCAATTGATTGCCGTCATCCAGGCAGCCGACGAACCTTGAAGCAGCCGGGCACCGGCGCCGCTCGCTCAACGGCTCGGGACAGCGCCGTGCTGGTCCGTCGGTGCCCTCACAGGGCTCGCGACCAGGGGAAGCGGCCGGCCGACGTACCTCCGCATGGTCTGCATCACGATGTCCGCCATGGCGTCCAGAAAGACTGGATCGGCGTTGACCGACTCCGCGCGGACCATGCGAAGACCCACGCGTCGGCACACCTCGGCGGCCTCCTGGTCGAG
>CXWL01009223.1_pt1 | contig 18496 bp, 14 predicted proteins | sample 590931 | NCBI WGS metagenome assembly CXWL01 (sample SAMEA3498368, study PRJEB10139) | groundwater metagenome | biome: water well; material: biofilm material | place: Germany | collected 2015-04-27 | reverse complement strand
CACGATGTAGGTGTCATCGCCGTCGCCGCCTATCAGGGTGTCGTCGCCATCGCCGCCGGTGAGCAGGTTGGCCGCGCTGTTGCCCGTGAGGACGTTATTCAACTCGTTGCCGGTGCCGTTGATGGCCCCGGCCCCGGTGAGGGTCAGGTTTTCGAGATTGGCGCCCAACGTGAACGTCACGTCGCTCTGCACGGTATCGATGCCCTCGTTGGCGTTTTCCACCACGGTGTCGCCTGTGCTTACCACGTAGGTGTCGTCGCCATCGCCGCCGGTGAGGACGTTGGCTGCGCTGTTGCCCGTGAGAATGTTGTTCAAACTGTTGCCGGTGCCGTCGATGGCCGCGACTCCGGTGAGGGTCAGGTTCTCTATGTTCGCTCCCAACGTGAACGTCACATTGCTCTGCACGGTATCGATACCTTCATTAGCCGCTTCCACTACCGTATCGGCTACGCTCACCACATAGGTGTCGTCGCCTGCGAACCCGAACATATGGTCGACCGCATTCGTTCCCGTGAGGGTGTCTGCATTCGCAGTTCCTTCGATGGTAAATCCCTTGAGGTCGATCAATTGTTGATACAGGATGAAAGTGTCATCGATAAACTGGTAGGACTCGACCGCATGCGCGCCGTACGCGTCATTCGGATTGAAGCCCGACAGTTGAACTATATCCCCATTGGTGCCCACGTGGATCTGCATGAACCCGCCGCTGAAGCCGAGAGTGAGGTCGTCCAGTATGATGCCGGGGCCCAACTCCAGTGTATTGCTCAAGGGCGATAAGACCGAATCTTCACCAAGCACCGCGACATCGGTAATCGTATCGACCCCATCGCCGATGTTAAAGAAGTATTTGTCGTGGCCTGTTCCGCCCACTAGCGTATCGTTGCCGGTTCCACCAGTGAGAAGATCCTTTCCCGCGCCTCCGTCCAACAGATCGTTGCCGGCTCTCCCCTCTAGGACATCATTGCCGGCCATCCCATTGAGGGTGTTGTTGTTCGCATTCCCGACGATCTCGTTGTCGAAGCCATTGCCGGTGCCGCTCACAGCCGCTGAGCCAGTAGTCAAATATAGAAGATCCAGGTTTGCCCCCAGAGTGTAGTCGATCGAACTGACGACGGTATCGACCCCTTGACCGCCTGATTCGCTCACAGAGTCGAGGACATCATCAACCACGAAGGTGTCGTTGCCTAATCCACCCGTCATTGTGTCGGCGCCGGTTCCGCCATCAAGGTAATCGTCTCCCGTGTCTCCGATCAACGTGTCGTTGCCGGCCATCCCATAGAGGAGATCATTGTCCGCCATCCCATTGAGGGTGTTGTTGTTCGCATTCCCGACGACCTCATTGGCCAGATCGTTGCCGGTGCCGTTTACCGCGGCCGAGCCGGCTATCAAACGCAGAATCTCCACGTTTGCCCCGAGGGTGTAGTCGATCGAGCTGCGGACTGTATCTTGTCCTTCTCCTACTCCAGCCAATTCGGTCACAGAGTCGAGGACATCGTCGACTACATAGATGTCGTGGCCTAATCCCCCCGTCATTGTGTCGGCGCCGGTTCCTCCATCGAGAAAATCGTCTCCTGCGCCTCCGAGCAGAGTATCTTGGCCAGCAAAGCCAAAGAGCTGATCATCGCCATCGAGTCCATCAATGGTGTCGTCGTCGGCCCCACCGAACAAAATATTGTTGCCAGCATCACCGGTAATAATAGCCACTAGTTCACCTCTCCTTTATTTGGTTATTTATGCCGCGCACCATGATGTCCCAATTCCGTTGCGTGACCATAATCGCTCTTGCCGTTCGTCTTGATCGAAACCCTTGTCTTCTCTGTTCCAGGACAAGATATATGGGTGGTTCTACCCATTTAAATACCTCTGATGAGTTAATGAGCCCCCTCATATGTGGAATAGATAGCTGTCTGAAGCGGCTCATGGCAGCGTGAGTTCTCCCGCGTGCGGCTGAAGAAGTAGGCATAGGATACGCTCTCGTCCTCATATCGATGAGATTCTGATGTCGGAGGCATTCCGAAAAAAAATAGTCTGAGGCCTTGCTGGATGGGCCGTTCGAACATCCTTCCGAAAAGCGTGAGTTGTGAGGCGTGAGCGGTACGCGATCAGAGAGCTCACTTGAAGCGTAAGGCTCGGCGGTGAAGATGTGAAACGTAAAGCATGAAGATGGAATCCTCTGCTGTACTAAATCAGCAAAATAGTTTGGCCCCCTACCATAAGTGTCCTAAGATGACACCATGCCGGTTAATTTAGGGAAGGTTCCCCTCCGTCACTCTGACCCAACAGCGACATCCGGTAGTACGGGGGTGGCCGATACTGGCCTGACCTGTCTCCTGATTCTCGCCCGGTTCTATGATTTGCCGGCGGATGGCTCGCAGCTCCGTCATCAATTCGCTCAGTCGGGGCAACTCCTCTCCGATGCAGATCTCCTTCGTGCAGCCAAACATCTCGGACTCAAGGCCGGTCTGCTCAAGACCGAATGGGGCAAGCTTCCCGGAACCCCCTTTCCTGCCATGGCCAAGAGAACGGACGGGCGCTATATCGTGCTGGCGAAGATCGATGGCGACAAGGCTTTGATCCAAGATCCAGTAGAAGCACGACCGCTCGTGCTCTCTCGGGATCAGTTCGAGTCAGCATGGACGGGCGAACTCTTGCTCTTTACCAAGCGCGCGAATCTCCGCCTGCAAGATATGAAGTTCGATTTCACCTGGTTCATTCCCGCGATCGTCAAATATCGAAAGTTCCTCGGCGAAATACTTGTTGCATCCTTTTTTCTCCAACTGTTCGGTCTCCTCACGCCGCTCTTTACCCAAGTTGTTATCGACAAGGTGCTCGTTCATAAAGGATTCACCACCCTCTATGTCCTAGCCATCGGCATGATCGCTCTGGCGTTGTTTGATGCGGTGCTGGGCGGGCTACGAACCTATCTCTTTTCCCATACAAGCAATCGCATCGATGTCGGCTTAGGGGCGCAGCTATTTCGCCATATTCTGGCGCTCCCATTGGCCTACTTTGAAGCCAGGCGTGTTGGCGATACGGTGGCTCGAGTTCGTGAGCTGGAACATATCCGGCAGTTTCTGACAAGCCATTCTGTCACGGTCGTTCTCGATGTGCTGTTTACAGTGGTGTTTCTCGGCGTCATGTGGTTCTACAGCCCGTTGCTTACGCTTGTGGTTATGGCTTCGCTCCCGTTTTATGCCATCCTCTCTGTCGCCATCACACCCATGATCCGCACTCGGTTACACGAAAAGTTCACGCGGGGGGCAGAGAACCAGTCCTTCCTTGTTGAGGCGATCAGCGGGATTCAAACCGTGAAGGCCATGGCCGTGGAACCCCCGCTCCTGCGTAAGTGGGAGGAGCAACTGGCCGGCTATGTGAAGGCGAGTTTCCGCGCAACCAGCGTGATGACCGTGGCAGGCCAGACCGCGACATTTATTCAGAAGGTGACGACGGTGGCCATACTGTGGATGGGGGCCTATCGGGTCATCGAAGGGAGTCTGAGTATCGGCCAGTTGATCGCCTTCAATATGCTGGCGGCACAGGTCACGGGGCCGCTGCTTCGGATGGTCAATCTCTGGCAGGAGTTTCAACAGGTCGGCGTGTCGGTGCAGCGATTGGGCGATGTGCTCAATACGCAGCCGGAACCATCCTACAATCCGAACCGGACGACGCTTCCCCAAGTTGCCGGTCAAGTTGTGTTCGATGAGGTAACGTTTCGCTATCGCCCAGATGGCACTGAAGTCTTGCGGAAGGTCTCGTTCTCGGTCGCGCCAGGGAAGATCATCGGTATCGTTGGACGTTCCGGTTCCGGTAAGAGCACCATCGCGAAGCTGATTCAGCGGCTGTATGTCCCGGAACGGGGGCGCATTCTCGTGGACGGTGTGGATCTTGCGCAAGTCGACCCTGCCTGGTTGCGCCGGCAGGTGGGCGTCGTGCTTCAAGAAAACTTTCTCTTCAACCAATCAGTCCGCGACAACATTGCGCTGGCCGATCCTGGGCTGGCGATGGAGCAGGTTATGCAGGCGGCCAAGTTGGCCGGCGCGCATGAGTTCATTCTTGAATTGGCGGAAGGCTACGACACGCTGGTCGGGGAGCACGGCTGTTCTCTGTCAGGCGGCCAGCGTCAGAGGATCGCGATCGCACGGGCCCTGGTGGCAAATCCGCGCATTCTCATTTTTGACGAAGCGACGAGTGCCTTGGATTACGAGTCGGAAGCCATCATTCAACAAAACATGGCGCTGATCAGCAGCGGTCGCACGGTCTTTGTAATTGCGCACCGCCTGAGCACGGTGCGACCGGCTCACCGGATTTATGTGATCGAGAAAGGCGAGCTGGTCGAAGAGGGGGCGCATGACGAACTGCTTCGACTGAACGGAATTTACGCGCGACTATATAGGCATCAAGACGGCAATGTATCAGCCGCATAGACCGTAGGGAGGCTCTGCGACAATATGGCGTTTGGCGCAATCTCACGGCATTGGACAGTCTGGAAAGCCGCCTGGCAGGCTGAGAGCGGCCAGGCGCTCGGATCGATTCCAGGCGGGCGGTCGACAGAGTTTCTTCCCGCTGTGCTGGAGATTCAACAGGCTCCGCCATCGCCCATCGGTCGAGCCATCCTCTGGACGATTATGGCGGTGTTTATGAGCGCAGTCCTGTGGGCAAGCCTCGGATGGATGGATATCGTTGCCACCGCGCAGGGCAAGATCATTCCGAGCGGCTATTCGAAGGTGATTCAACCCTATGAAGCAGGCGTAATCGCCGCGATCCATGTGCAGAATGGGCAGTTTGTGAAGCGCGGCGATGTGTTGATCGAGCTGGATCCCACGTTGAACCGGGCGGATCACGACCGGGCATCCAACGAATATCGGGCTGCCAAGGTCGAGGCGGCGCGGCTTCGCGCGCTCATTGCGGGTCACTCAACCTTCGAGGCTCCTCCGGATGGGGATCCTCAATACATACAGCTACAACGGCAGCTCCTCCGGGATCAGGTGTCTGAGTATCAGGCCAGAGCTGCCTCGGCGCAACATCTGATCGATCAACGCAAGGCGGGGCTTGATCAAACGCGCGAAAATGTTCGGCGGCTGGAAGCGACAGTCCCCATGGAGGCTGAACGGGCAGACGCCTACAAGAAGCTTCTCGATCATGAGGCAGTCACGAAGATGGATTTCCTGCAGGCTGAAGGGCAGCGGATCGACAAGACCCAGGAATTGGCCGGGCAGCGCAAGAGGCTTATGCAAGATCAATCCGCGCTTGCGGAAGCGGAAAAAAACTATCGGGTTCTGCTGTCAGAGTTCCAGCAATCCAAACAAGTGGAACTCTCGACGATCGAGACCAAGGTGGCATCGCTGATGCAGGATGTGACAAAAGCAGGTCAGAGGGCAGACTTGCAGCGACTGACGTCTCCGATTGACGGAGTGGTGCAACAAGTGGCTGTCCACACGGTGGGTGGCGTTGTGACACCGGCGCAAGAGCTGCTCATTGTGGTTCCGCAGGACCATCCGGTGGAGGTCGAGGCGCAGGTTGAAAATAAAGATGTGGGGTTTGTTAAGAACGGCCAGATCGTGGAAATTAAAGTCGAGACGTTTCCCTTTACCCTCTACGGGACGATTCCCGGCAAGGTCTTAAGTGTGTCCGACGATGCCGCTCCGATTGAAAAGGTCGGCCTGGTCTATCCGACGCGAGTGAGTATGGATCGGGCGACCATGCAGGTGGAGGGGAAGCAGGTCAATTTGTCGCCGGGAATGGCAGTGACGGTTGAGATTAAGACAGGCCAACGCCGAGTCATTGAATATCTCCTGAGCCCCCTGCTGAAATCGGTCAAAGAGAGCATGCGGGAACGGTAGATACGGGCTATTCACTAATGATACAGAAGAGAATCGTTCGACCCATTGGGATATTTCTTTGTGCTACAGGGATCAGCCTCCTCGCGTTGATGGGCCAAGGGGTTGGGTATGCCGAGGGCGATCCAGTTATGCAGTCGAAGCCGGCGCCCTTGCCGACGTTGACGCTGACTCTGCGTGATGCTTTGGCTGCGGCCGTGGATAATAATCCTGACGTGCAGCTTTACAAAGAACGTATCGAGGCGGCGCAAGGCCAAGTTCAGACCCAATTGGGGGCCATGCTCCCCAATCTCTCCTCGACGGTTCGGCAGACTCGACAAACGCAGTTTCTCGGGACGTTCGGACTCTCTCCGACCGCGACCGACCCCTTCAGTATTTTCGACGCCCGGGTCAATGCCTCGCAAAACCTTGTCAGCGTCAGCTTAATTCAGCGATGGCGCGCTTCCCGCGAAAGCCTGCATGCGGTCGAGTTTGAAGCCGACATACGGAAGTTCGACACGATGGCGAGCGTGGCCCTGCTCTACATGGAAGGGCTGAAGGCCATTGGCATGATGAAGATGCACGAGTCCAATTTACAGGTGATGACCGATTTATTAGGGTTGGTTAAGCAGCGCCAGAGGAGCGGAGTTGCGACGGGCCTCGACATCGCAAGGCTGGAGGCGCAAATCGCCGGCGAGCGCCAACTTGCGGCGTCGGCTCGCTATGACCTCCAACATGCAAAACTGAGTCTCTTAAACCTTCTAAGCCTGCCGTACGAGACCCCGGTTGTCTTGAGTGATGATTTTAAGGCGGATGTGCTCGAACTGGCCGGCCCACAGGCAGCTGTGGACGCCGCGATGGCAAATCGGCTGGAAGTGCAGGCCCAGGTGACCAAGATCAAGGCCACAGAGTTGACCTACTCATCCATCACAGGAGAGCGGTTGCCATCGCTCGTGGCGCAGGGGGAGTACGGATTGATCGGCAATCGTTGGAATAACACCCTCGATACCTACAACATGGCGTTGTTGCTGCAGATCCCCATATTTGATGGCGGCAGGCGTGAAGGACGCATTGCCGAGGCACGGAGTCTGGTGAGGCAGGAAGCCTTGCGCCTGCGTTCCGTGCTCAATCAGGTGAAAATGGAGGTGCACGACGCGGTCGCGTCATTGGCAGGGGCGCAGGAGAAAGTCGGGATCGCGCGAATCGGCATGCAGGCAGCGACCAAAGAATTGGAGCTTGCCAGGGAGCGCTATGCCGTCATTACGGCCGCGAGCCATTTCGAACTCACCAATGCGTTGACCGCCTTGGCGCGGGCGAGAGAAAATCTCGTCAACGCTCTCTTCCAGCTCAATGCGGCGCGGGTCAACTTCGCTCGTTCGACTGGTTCGCTAACAACGTTGAACTAACCGTCATTTCACCGGCCACACGCCATACATTTCGATCGCGCCCTTGTCCATGGCGATCATGGTGTCGTCAAATGTCACACTCGTGTGGCGGGGGGAAATTCATATGGCCCGCAGCGTGGCCAGGGTGTGGACGCAATAAACGAAGCGTACCCATTTCTCGACGCAGTTTGTCGTCTGCTAGGTCTGGCCAAGGGCACTGTCCGGCAGTAGGTGGAACAGGAGATAGCCTGCAACGATCTCAAAACCAGATTGCCGCGCGATGCAATGCGATCAGAAAAGTTTGGCTGATTACCGGCGCTAACTTTTCTTTACAAAGCTGATATGCGCACGGTAAGCATCGATCGCCGCAGCGAGGGCTTGGCTGCCGCGTGAAATGTTGGCCTCCAGGATGTCCTCGACCGCCTGGTCGTCGATTTCAACATCGTAGCGGTCTTGAAGGTTCGTTCTTACGGGCCCCTGCGCCACATCCCGCGGCATGAAGATTTCCTTCCACACTTCCTTTTCGACGAGACAGACATCTCGAAACCGCTCGTAGAGCAGGGTTAGCTTTTCCGGGTCATTGACTTTATTGCGATTTCCCATCCTGTTCCTCTCTTCGGCTTGCTGACCCAACGTTTGCCATTGCGCAAGTCTCCAGCATTATCACACAGGGGCATTGGTGCAGATCGTGCGTGAGCACTTCAGGCCTACTTGCTGGGGCTCGATACGGAAGGAGCCGCATCCTCCACGATGGTGAACCTCATCGTACCTACTTGATTGGCCGCGTGAAAGGATTGCTGTCCGAGTGGCGTAATGAAAAGTTTTACCAAATAGGTTCCAACGTCCCAGACGTTTCCAGACTTCTTGAGCTCCAGAAATCCGTAGCGTTCATGTCCAGGCACTTCTAACGTATCCTTGCCGAGAGGCACGAACGGGAGGAGCCCCCGTTCTCCTTCCAAAAACCATTGGGCGCTGAATTGGGCAGGATCTTCCAGCGGGGCCGACTCGAACACAATATAGATCACAGGAATATCCTGAGGAAACACTGATCCCGGCTCGACCGGCTTCAGCTTCGGATCTTGCGTGTACCAACCCTTTCTCCCGAACGTATCCCATTCTATATCATATCCCCGGGCCATCTTGATCCAGGTGAATAGGGACTGAGGGATGCCCTTCTTCTGTTCATCGAACGAGGGGCTTTGAGTGGGGTCGGCCTCGGTTGTGACTTGCTCCTTCGGCGCAAATGGATCCCGCGCCTCGACTTCTTGCCAGGCACACACGCCGATGCTCAGGCCTGCAAGCATCGCCACCAGAGCCTGCTTCCTTTTCCTTCCCGCCGCTGTCATTGGAACCGACATAGTGCTCGTTTCCTATTGCGGTATGGTATCGAGAGATAGGATAGGGGTCAATCACCGATTGACCGAGCGGCTTATTCATGTACGCCCAGCAACTTGGGCTATGTTACTCTCGGTCTGAGATCTCTCGCTGGAAAGGATTCTGTGCAACCGACATTGACGGTACGTCAGGAAGAGGCAGGGGCATCCAGCCCCGCAACGCAGACCGCCGACGAACTAGGTCTTCGTTACGGTCTCCGAGATGGCGCATGCCAGGCCATCACACAAGGAAGCGGAGAGCAATATCTATCCGCCTTCGCTTTGCTCATGCAGGCAAGCCCGTTCCAATTGAGTGTGTTATCGGCATTGCCTCAGCTTATCGGGACGGGGGCTCAACTCGTCTCCGTGAAGTTGTTACAGTGGTTCCCGGATCGTAAAGCGCTTATTTTTGCCGGCACGGTTGGGCAGGCATTCGTCTGGATCCCCATCGTGCTCCTGCCGTTGTTGTTTCCTCAGTGGGGGGCGTGGCTCGTTGTGGGGGGCGCAGCAGCCTACTTCGCCTGCGCACACTTTACTGCGCCGGCATGGAACAGCTTGATTACGGATTGGATCGATCAGCATGAGCGGGGCGCCTATTTTGCGCGCCGAGGCCAGATCATTGCCGGCCTCAGTTTTTTTGCGCTTTGTGGAGCCGGATGGATGCTGAGTCTCTGGCAGGATTCCACCGTTGCTTGGTGGGGGTTCGTGCTGATCTTTGCCTTAGCTGGAAGCGCGCGGATTCTCTCGGCGCTGGCCTTGTCGCCAGTTCAAGATCTGCATCCAACCGCTCACCGTGAGGCGCTGCAAGGGTTTCGCAGCTTCATCCGGCAGGGCGCGACGAAGGACTTCCGTCGCTTTCTGCTTTTTTCATGCTTGATGCATGCGTCCGTATTGATCGCCGGCCCGTTTTTCGTGCTGTATATGTTACAGGATCTCCACCTGTCGTACCTCGGCTATGGAGGATGGTTGGCTGCAGGCCTCCTAGGCCAGCTCCTTACGTTACAGGCCTGGGGGCAATTCGGGGACCGTTTTGGAAACAAAGCCTTGTTGTCTATTACCGGTTTCACTGTGCCACTCTTGCCGATGCTTTATCTTGTGAGCACGAATCTTGGTTTCCTCTTGGCAGTAAATTTTTTTGGCGGGGTTATTTGGGCTGGTTTGGCATTGGGGCTGCAAAACTATGTGTTCGATTCGGTCAGATCGGAGGACCGCGCGAAAGCCATTGCGTTGTACAGTACAGTTAACGCAGTCGGATGGTCGGTAGGAGCTTTGATAGGGAGCTGGATGGTAGTGAGTCTTCCCTCACGCATCGAGTGGGGTGGGTTCGCTCTCCAGCCAGTATCGAATTTGCCGTTTGTTTTCTTTCTTTCAGGCGTCTTTCGGTTCTTGGTCTCGTCTAGCCTTCTTGGCACATTCCATGAAGCGCGCCAAGTAGCGCGGGCATCTCGCCAGCAACTTCTCCGTGAATTGCCGCTTGTGAAACCCCTTGTCCAGATTGTGGGTTGGACACTGTCCAGATCGACTCGACAGGCCTAGGTCTAGCCTGCATTATTCATGAGTGCTTCTGCCGCAATCGCGGATTTGCCGCAGCGACGAACCGTCATGAATAATGCGGGCTAGTACCGTGGCGCTGCCGGCTGGCTGCCTCGCTCCTGTTCCTCTTGCTTGAGCTTCTCAAAGGTTCGGTCGGCATGACCTCGCACTTGATCCGGAGTCGGCTGTGGAAGGGGTTTCGATTGGTCGCTAGCGCAAGCCGTGATCAGCGAGAGGAGGAACATGCTTATGGCAATTGCGACCCCACGTCGTTGCGTGCAGCTTCGGCGATAAGTCATGCGCAGTCTCCTTTGCCCAGACAGTTAATCAAATGCACGATGCAAATCGTCGACCGTCTGCTTGATGCTTTGGTCCAATGCCTCGCGGCTCCAGCGGTGATAGTCGACATTGTCTGAGAGTGACCAACCGGATCGCTCAATCTCGTCCGCCCGCGCCGATACCACATTGTGATAGACGACTTCTCCGCTCTCGACTCGAATAATCTTGCTCGTGATGGTTACCGGCGGAAGGTCGCGATCCTGGCGCGCGAAGAATCGGTCGCGCAACGTTGGTCCGTCGATACGATAGATCAACACGCTATCGACACCCAACATCTGTCCTATGCGGACAGCGCTTTCTTCGGAGACCAGTCCGCTGACCTGATAGCGCTGTTCTGAAACAATGCTCGGCATGTGGGATCGATCGATGATCCTCAGGTCCGGGCGGACAAGCTTGAGTTCGAACGCCGCTTCCTCCAAGCGACCATAGGCTCTGGCCCAGTCAGGGCTCTCACCACGCGGATACAGCACCGCCACACGCTGGACGTCGGCAGGTATCGGCAACATCGGGGACGTGACGCGGAAACCGGATGTTGGGGTCGTCTGCGTGGTGGGGGCAGTACAACCCGCTGCGAGCACTGCCATCGTGAGGATATTCACCAGCTGGATAACAGAGCTACACCTTGTCATAGCCAGCCTTTCCAAGATATTCCCGTCTCGCTTTGATCTATAGCCTAACCCTGGCCATATCATACTCTACGCGCGAGATGAAAACTATGCCTCAGTGACCGTCTTATGAGTAACAGCCGAACGTTGACTGATGCAGAACGAAGGGGTATTCTCCACGCCTGCGCATCCATTTATTTATGAGGTTCTATGTCATTACATGACCGGCTGAGCGAAGACCTGAAGTTGGCCATGAAAGCCCGCGATCAATTGCGGATGGACGTGATTCGCATGATCAAGGCTGCCGTGATGAACAAGGAATTGGAGATAAAAAAGGATCTCGACGATGCCGAGATGAGTCGCGTGATGACGACGATGATCAAACAACGTCGGGAATCGGTTGAGCAATTTGAAAAGGGTAACCGAGCAGAACTTGCGGCAAAAGAACGGCAGGAAATCACCATTCTCGAATCCTACCTCCCTCAGGCTCTCTCCCCGGAGCAGCTCGCCAGCCTTGTGGACTCGGTCATTCAGGAAACCGGTGTACGATCTCTGAAAGAAATGGGCGCGGTGATGAAGGCTATGATGGTCCGCCTGGCTGGCCAACCGGTGGATGGTAAACAGGTCAGCGACCTCGTTCGCGCCAAGCTCCAGTAGCCGAATCGCCGCCTGCTATACTGAAGGGTGATTGTTCGCACCGCATGTGCAAGCGCCCGGCAGGAATCAGCATGAGCATTCTTATCGTCGACGACTCTCCGGATCAGCAGGTGCTCCTCCGCACAATTCTGGGGAAGGCTTGTCACACGAATCTCCTGAGCGCTGACTCGGCAAAAGCTGCATTCTCTATACTCGACATGGGCAGCCAGGAGGCGTCCGCCCCAATCGACTTGATTCTGATGGACATCCTTATGCCGGAGATGGACGGAGTCGAAGCCTGCCGTCAGATCAAGAGTCGTCCGCACCTATGCGATATTCCGATCATCATGATTACGGCTCAAAGTGATCGCGCGAACCTCCAAGCAGCCTTTGCGGCGGGGGCGAACGATTACATCGCCAAACCGGTGAGCAGCATGGAACTCCTGGCTCGTGTCTCCTCCGCTCTGGTGCTGAAAAAGGAAATGGATTGTCGTAAAGCCCGCGAAGCGGAGCTCCGTCGAAGCAACGATGAGCTGCAGAAAGCTCTGCGGGATGTCAAAGTCCTCAGAGGGCTCATTCCGATCTGCGCATCCTGTAAAAAAATCCGCAATGATGGTGGATTTTGGCAACAGCTGGAGGAATATATCGGCGAACATTCTGAGGCTGAATTCAGCCACGGCATCTGCCAGCCCTGTGTAAAAAAGCTTTATCCTGGAGTTTATCAGGACTAACTGCTACGATTTATCAAGCATGTTCCTCCTATTCACTGGATAGACACGACATGGGAATCTTAATCGTTGACGATTCCGCAGATGACCGCATCTTGCTTCAGTCGATCCTTTCAGCCGCCGGGTACGACGATCTTCTGGTGGCCGACTCAGCCGCCGCAGCATTCCGTCTACTGGGACTTGACGACGGAAAACACGCCGCCGGCTCGCGAGTAGACCTCATTCTCATGGACCTTGTCATGCCGGAGATGAACGGCATTGAAGCTTGCCGTCAGATTAAGGCGGTCGAACGATTCCGTGATACGCCCATCATGATGGTCACAGTGAAGACCGACCCGGTGGACCTCCAACTTGCCTTTGCCGCTGGCGCGCTCGACTACATTGGGAAGCCCATCAACAAGAGCGAAATCCTCACTCGTGTCCGATCGGTGTTGCGGCTGGTCCACGAAATAGACCGGCGGCGCGCCAGAGAGCAGGAGCTTCTTGAAGTGATGCGTCAACTCCAGGAAGCGAATCAGATGCTGTTGCGCCTGTCCTGTCTTGACGGTCTCACCGGCATTACCAATCGCCGGCAATTCGACGACTTCCTTGACCAGGAATGGCGGCGTGCCGTCCGTGAATTGACGCCTCTCTCTCTGATTATGCTCGACATCGATCGATTCAAATCCTATAACGATACTCTCGGCCATACGTCGGGCGACGAATGCCTCAGGCAGGTCGCCGCTGCGATTTCCACTGCCGTCAATAGACCGGGAGATCTCGTTGCTCGGTACGGCGGAGATGAATTCGTCATCGTGCTTCCCGGCACCCGTATGGACGGGGCGGCGCAGGTAGCGGAAACGCTTCGGGAGCGAATTGAGGCCCTCGGCATTACGCACTCCGACGGCGGCTGTACCNNCGCGGGCTTCGCCAGTATGATCCCCAGCCGGAACAGTTCTCCCACCGATTTGATCAAGGCGGCCGATCAAGCGCTCTATCAAGCCAAGCAAGAAGGCCGCAATCGGGCCAAACAATCCAGCGTCCTCACCCTCGTCCCGCATAACCACGATACGTGAAGCCTTGGCGCTGTCGCAGATCCACGCACGTCATCGGTTTTCGGCCAATCGGTCAGCCTTATACGATTAAGCGATGAGTAAACATTCCAAGGCCCGCCCTCCCTCGAAAGCTACGAAGAAGACTCAGCCTCCTCGTCAAACCCGGATTGCGCAACGAATCGGGACCTCTAAGAGTACACGGGGCCCGGCCACCGGCGGTCGCGCACCGCGCGCCATCGAGCCGGCGTTGCTTGTTGGCGATGATTTTTATCGCTGTTTATTGGAGGCCAGTCCGAAAGTCGTCATTGGGCTGACGCCGCAGCATCGAATTTTTGAATGGAATCCCGCGGCTGAACGAATATACGGCTGGTCCCGAGAAGAGGCCATAGGGAAAGACTATCTCACAAGCTTCTTGCCTAAGGAGATCCATGAGGCGGTGGCCGCCGATATCCGCAAGGTGTTGGCAGGGGTGCCCACCCTTGCGTATGAATATGAGATTATCGACCGGAACAGAGGCAGACACACCCTCTTGTGGAGTGTGACCTGTATCGCCTCTGGCTCCAAGAACGTGCAAGGCCTTTTAGCGGTCGGACTAGACATCACCGAGCGCAAGCGCGTTGAGCTGGAGGTTCAAGATGCCGAGCGGTTTGTGGAATCGATTCTTGAGCACATTCCGCATATGATTTTCGTGAAGGATGCCCGCGATCTCCGCTTCGTTCGATTCAATCGCGCCGGCGAGGAGTTGCTGGGGTACTCGCGCAATGAGCTGCTGGGCAAGAACGACTACGACCTCTTTTCAAAGTCAGAGGCAGACTTTTTTACGAGCAAGGACCGAGAAGTGCTTGAAAATAGAAGTCTCGTCGATATTCCTGAAGAACCCATCGAGTCGAAAACAAATGGGCAGCGGATTCTTCACACGAAAAAAATCCCTATTATGGATCAGCAGGGTCACCCCCTCTACTTGCTCGGCATCTCGGAAGATATCACAGAGCAGAAGCGCCAGCATGAGAAGCTGCTTCAACTTCAACGCGCCGTGGATCACGGCATGGAAGGCATGGCCATTCTCAATGCCGAAGGGTGGTTCACCTATATGAATCCAGCCTACGCCTCGCTGTATGGCTACGAGGTCGAAGGGTTGATCGGAAAGTCGTGGAAGGAGCTCTACGGGCCTGATCAACAGCGCACGATTGAGCAAGACCATTTTTCTTTCTTGAAGCTGATCGGATATTGGCGCGGAGAATTGGTGGGTAGAAAGAAAAGCGGAGAGCCATTCGACGTCGAAGTGGCGTTCCAGCAAGTGAGTCTGAGCGAGGGGCAGAACCTCGGCCTCATTTGCACCTGTCGTGACATCACAGAAAGCAAACGAGTTGCCAGAGAAGAAAAGCAGCGGTTCACCTTGCTCCAAAAACACCAGGCTGCGCTGCTCGAATTGGCCCAGAGAGAGGCAATCATCTCGGGAGACCTCCAGCAGGCGTTCCAGGCTATTACTGAGATGGCGAGCCGCGTATTGGTGGTGGAACGCGCCGGCATCTGGTTGTTTCAGGAAGATCGTTCGGCCATTCGGCTGCAAGATCTGTATGAGACTGTCGCCAAACGCCACAGTGCAGGGACCGTGCTTTTGGCCCACCAATACCCGTCCTATTTTCAGGCGTTGGAACAGGAAGAATCAACTCTTGCCGCCTACGATGCCCATTCCGATCCCCGCACCTGTGAATTTTCAACATCGTATCTCACGCCGCTAGGAATCGGCGCGATGCTCGATGCGCCGATCAGATACAAGGGGAAGATGGTGGGGATTTTGTGCCATGAACATCTCGGCGCTTGTCGTAGATGGACCACCGATGAAATGACGGTTGCTTCGTCATTCGCCACGATGGTGACTCTCGCGATGGAGTCTATGGAGCGTGAGGAATCGGAGAAAGCCCTGCGCCTGGCTAAGGAACGAGCAGAAAATGCGAGCGCAGCAAAAAATGAATTCCTTGCCAGCGTCAGTCACGAGATCCGTACGCCCATGAACGCCATTATCGGCATGGCTGACCTGTTATGGGAGACAGACTTGACCCCGGAGCAACGAAAATACCTGCGCATTTTCCGCCGGGCCGGCGGAAATCTCTTAAATCTCATCAATGACATTCTCGACCTGTCGAAAATCGAGGTCGGCCATCTGAGACTGGAATCAACCGACTTCGATTTGAACGACTTGCTTGAAAAGGCCATTGAGATTCTCGCCATGCAGGCCAATGAAAAGGGCCTCGAACTGGCTTGCCATCTCTTGCCTGACGTCCCTTGCGCGGTGATCGGCGATCCTACCCGACTCCACCAGATACTCATCAACCTCATCGGTAATGCGATCAAATTCACCGATCGCGGCTCTGTTACGGTGCGGGTCATGCCGGATCCGGAACTCTCTACGCCTGGCGCCATTCGAATTTCTGTCAGCGATACGGGGATCGGCATTCCGCCCGATAAACTTGTCTCTATTTTTGAAAGCTTCACGCAAGCCCACGCCTCCACAACGCGCAAGTATGGAGGAACTGGTTTAGGTCTGGCCATTTCAAAGCAAATAGCGGAGCTCATGAATGGACGAATCTGGGTAGAGAGTACCCTCGGAGGGGGCAGTACGTTTCATTGTTGCGTGCAGCTTGCGGCGCAATCCAGCCCGAGAGTCACACAAGACGTGGCTCCACTCAATCTTGAAGGGGTCAGAATCCTTGCGGTCGATGACCATGCCACCAACCGCCTGATCCTTCACGAAACTATGGCTGCTTTTGGCGCGGAGGTGATGGCCATTGCGTCCGGTCGTGAGGCTGTCGCTGAATGGCAGCGAGCCGCTGCTTCAGGACGCCCCTACGCCCTTTTGCTTCTCGACTGTCGCATGCCTGATATGGATGGGTTTCAAGTCGTCGAAGAGATCAGACGGGACGGATCTCCCCAAGGCCCGACGATCGTGATGATGGCCTCTGACCATTGGGCTGACGATATCGCTCGTACCTACGACATGGGGTTAGGGGGCTATTTGATCAAACCCATTAGGAGATCGGATCTGTTACATACCATCAGCATAGCCCTTGACCGTACTAAAGGTATTCAGCCGACTGGTACAGCGGCAGCGGCTCAGGCATCTCATGCCGAAACGAGAGCACTACGCATTTTATTGGCAGATGATTCTCCAGATAATCAGGTGCTGATCCGTTCCTATCTGAAGCAGACTCCCAATCGCCTCGACATCGCAGACAACGGAGCCATCGCGTTGAAGTTATTTAAGGAAGGCTGCTACGACCTCATTCTGATGGATGTGCAGATGCCGGTTATGGACGGGTATGAGGCGACGAAAGCCATCCGAGCCTGGGAACGGGAGCATGATCTTCCGCCCACAGAGGTGATTGCCTTGACTGCTCTGGCACTCAAAGAAGAGGTGCTCAAGACTCTCGACGCCGGCTGCAATGCCCATATGACAAAACCCATCAAGAAGCATACCCTCTTGGAAGTCCTCCATGTTTGTAAAGGACGGCATATTTCATGACCACGAGATCAAACGGAAATACTGAGAACGGCATCACCCTGTACATCGACCAAGGCCTTGAAGAGATCGTCCCAGGATTTTTGGAGAATCGCCGACGTGATGTGCAGACAATCGAAACTGCGTTACAGGAGAAAAATCTATCCCAGATTCAAGTCATCGGTCATCGCATGAAGGGGGATGGAGGAGGGTACGGGTTCGAGGCCATCAGCGAGCTGGGGGCGGGTTTGGAGCAAGCGGCAGCACGGGAAGACCGAGAGGCAATTCGACGGCATACCGCGAAACTGATCGATTTTCTCGCCCGAGTTATTGTGGTATATCGAAGATGAATACCTAACCTGCATTATTCACGAAGATTTCTACTGCATCTGCAGATATACTGCTGAGACAAGCCTGACGGCTGGCGAGTTCGCCGACCGAAGGCTCGTCGTAGCAGCGGATCGGCGATTGCAGCAGAAGTGTTCATGAATAATGCGGGCTAGCGCCGTTCTCCCGGCGCATAGTCATCAGCCGCCTTTGACCAGTGCGTGATTGACGTTGGTGCCACCTATCTAGTAAGGTTTCGGCCCAGGATTAGGGGCCCGCGATTCCCCACCGCAGACGCTTGTTCTACCTGGAGGTACACGATGCTGGCCGTCCCATTGGTGCGATTGATAGAAAATCACATTGAACAGCTTTCCCGCGACCTCAGCGAGAAGGTTTGGAGTTCTCCCCGGTGCAGCGATTTGAACAAGGTTCCGGTGAAGGAACTCGAAGCCCGCACCCGCGAGATATACCGCAATCTGAGTGACTGGTTGCTGGACAAGACCGAGGCCCAGGTGGAACGGCGTTATACTGAGCTGGGCGCGGCGCGCGCCCAGCAGGGCGTGGCCTACAGCCACTTCCTCTGGGCCATCATTTCCACCAAAGAGCACGTGCGCTCCTTCGTCCAGCGCGAAGGTCTGTCCGATAGCGCTATGGAACTGCACGGGGAACTGGAGCTGCAGCTCCTGCTCGGTCACTTCTTTGATCTTGTGCTGTACTACGCCGCCGTGGGTTACGAGAATGAGCGCAACAGCATAGGAGGGAAGCAACAGAGGCGCAAAGAGGATGGCCAGAGAAACCCCACTTAGCGTCTTAACAAGTAGAGATTCGTGCCTTCCCAATACCGGCAGCGAGAGCGGTGGTTCATGTCTGAGGAAATAAGTTCGGTGGAGGGCAGGGTATCCAGCCAGCGTTGAGGGCTCTTCCCCGCTTTGAGATTCAAAGGAAGCACAAGTTCTGACAGAAGACTAGAGGAGTCTCATTGACCGAACAGTCTCGTCGGTTAACTTATTAAAGGCACGCGCTCCCGAGGCTACTGCCAGCTCGCAGCCAAGACCGCCTCCACTTGCTGCGGTTGTTGATCGATTCCTTGATCCCAGGTCAGCCCGGTCTGCTGACTGAACGTGGCCATCGCTTGGATCAATTGATCCACTTGTGTGTTGAGCAGCGTTTGTCCATTACCCGCCTGAATCGTTTCCACTTGCGCCGTGGTCGGCGCACTGA
>CXWL01109568.1_pt1 | contig 18515 bp, 16 predicted proteins | sample 590931 | NCBI WGS metagenome assembly CXWL01 (sample SAMEA3498368, study PRJEB10139) | groundwater metagenome | biome: water well; material: biofilm material | place: Germany | collected 2015-04-27 | reverse complement strand
CGCTTCGACGCCGAATTCGCGCTTCATGCGGTCAACGATAATTTCCAGGTGCAGCTCGCCCATACCACCGATGATGGTCTGGCCCGACTCTTCGTCGGTCTTGACGCGGAACGACGGATCTTCCTGTGCCAGGCGGTTCAGCGCCAGGCCCATTTTTTCCTGGTCGACCTTGGTCTTCGGCTCGACAGCCTGCTGGATCACCGGCTCAGGGAACACCATCTTTTCGAGGGTGATGATGGCCGATGGATCGCACAGGGTTTCGCCGGTGGTCGCGTCTTTCAGGCCAACTGCAGCGGCGATGTCGCCGGCGTGCACTTCCTTGATTTCTTCGCGCTGGTTAGCGTGCATCTGCAGAATACGGCCAAGACGTTCTTTCTTGTTCTTGATCGGATTGTAGACGGTGTCGCCCGACTTGATCGAGCCCGAGTAGACGCGGAAGAAGATCAGCTGGCCGACGAACGGGTCGGTCATGATCTTGAATGCCAGCGCAGCGAATTTCTCGTTGTCGTCCGCTTTACGCGAGACTGGCTGGTCATCTTCATCCATGCCCTGAACCGGCTTGATGTCGATTGGCGACGGCAGGTATTCGATCACGCCGTCGAGCATGGCTTGCACGCCCTTGTTCTTGAACGCGGTGCCGCACATCATTGGAACGATTTCCGACGCCAGCGTACGGGCGCGCAGAGCAGCCTTGATCTCGGCTTCGGTGAGGTCGCCTTCTTCCAGGTACTTGTTCATCAGTTCGTCGCTGGACTCGGCAGCTGCCTCGACCATCTTCAGGCGCCACTCGTCAGCCTGCTCTTGCAGCTCAGCAGGGATGTCGCGGTAGTCGAACTTCATGCCTTGCGACGCGTCGTCCCAGTAGATCGCTTTCATCTTGACCAGGTCGACCACGCCGAGGAAGTTCTCTTCCGCGCCGATTGGAATCTGCAGCGGAATCGGGTTCGCCTTCAGGCGAGCGCGCATCTGCTCGTAGACCTTGAAGAAGTTCGCACCGGTGCGGTCCATCTTGTTGACGAAGGCCAGGCGTGGCACTTTGTACTTGTTGGCCTGGCGCCAGACGGTTTCCGACTGTGGCTGCACGCCGCCGACTGCACAGTAGACCATGCAGGCGCCGTCGAGCACGCGCATCGAGCGTTCGACTTCAATCGTGAAGTCAACGTGGCCCGGGGTGTCGATGATGTTGATGTGGTGCTCAGGGAAATTGTTAGCCATCCCCTTCCAGAAGCAAGTCGTTGCAGCCGAGGTAATCGTGATACCGCGTTCCTGCTCCTGCTCCATCCAGTCCATGGTGGCGGCGCCATCATGGACTTCGCCAATCTTGTGGTTCACGCCCGTGTAGAACAGGACGCGCTCAGTCGTGGTGGTCTTGCCAGCATCGATGTGAGCGGAGATACCGATATTGCGGTAGCGCTCAATGGGGGTCTTGCGTGCCATAAATATTCCTAAATCTTTTAATGGACAAAACCGAGCGGCATTTTGTGAACAAAATGAGCCCGGCTTCGAACAACAGATACGTGGCCGCGCCCCCGAAAGGGGTTGGCCGGATAATTAGAAGCGGAAGTGCGAGAACGCCTTGTTCGCTTCAGCCATGCGGTGAACTTCGTCACGCTTCTTCATTGCGCCGCCGCGCATTTCTGCGGCTTCCATCAGCTCGCCGCCGAGGCGTTGCGGCATGGATTTTTCGCTGCGCTTGTTGGCGGCTTCGCGCAACCAACGCATCGACAGCGCCATACGGCGCACTGGGCGAACTTCGACTGGCACCTGGTAGTTTGCACCACCAACGCGACGCGATTTCACTTCGACCATTGGCTTGGCGTTGTTGATCGCGGTAGCGAACACTTCAAGCGGGTCCTTGCCGGACTTTTGCTTGATGTGCTCGAAGGCACCGTAGATGATGCTTTCAGCGATCGACTTCTTACCCGACAACATCAGAACGTTGACGAATTTGGCGACATCCTGGTTACCGAATTTTGGATCAGGCAGGATCTCGCGCTTGGGGACTTCACGACGACGTGGCATTTCAATTCCTTTCAGTCTTCAGTTGAGCGCGCTAAGGCAGCACTCGCGGTGGCCATCATGACCAACCACTTACTCGACCATTACGATCGGTTCAACTCTATCAAATGGGATACGAAGTTAAAAAATTACTTCTTGCCCGGCTTGGCACGCTTGGTACCGTACTTCGAACGCGACTGCTTACGGTCTTTGACGCCCTGGGTATCCAGTGCACCGCGAACCATGTGGTAACGCACACCCGGCAAGTCTTTCACACGGCCGCCGCGCAGCAGCACGACACTGTGTTCTTGCAGGTTGTGGCCTTCACCGCCGATGNNCAGTTGATTGATGGTTGGCATCGTTATAAATCCAACAAAGATACAACATGAATAACCCGGGCGATTGGCTGCCCGGGGACTAAAACCTAGTCCCGGTTTGCACTGCAAAGGAGGCGCCGACAGCCACTCTAGCTACGAGCGGCTGTGAATGCGAGACGATGTGCAGAATAAATTCGAGAACTCGCGAGTATAAGCGTGATCTGGCAGTCGGTCAACCAGTTTACAAGCTGGCAAGGCGGGCGCCCGGCATGGCGCGCTCACTGACCGGGGGCGGATGTCCTTATCCCGAGACAAACAGTATACGCTGATTTGGCCGGCTCAGGCGTTGCGACTAAATTAGGCCGCATGCTGTCATTTGCGCCGAAAGGCCCGATAATATGCGCCTTTGCCCCATTCCAGTTCCCCGATGCGATTCCTGCTGCGCCCCGCCAACCTGTACCTGCTGCTCACTTACCTGGCGCTGTCGGCCGTGCCTTTCGTGCCGATGTTGCTGGGCAAGCCGCTCGACCGGCCGTGGCAGGTGCTCGGCGTCGAGTTCGTCGGCTGGGTGGCGGCGTGGGCCGTGTTCAAGCGGCCGGCCTGGTTCCACTGGCTGCTGATCCCCGCGTTCCTGGCGCTGCCGACCGAAATCTACTTGTTTACCTATTTCGGCCAGGGCATCTCGACGCATCACCTCGGCATCATCGCCGAAACGAGCCCGAAAGAAGCGCTCGAGTTCCTCGGCCAGAAGGTCTGGCTGATGCTGGCGGTGATGGTCGGCGTCATCGCCTGGTGGGTTACCAGCTTGCGCGCCGCGCGCAGGACGCGCGACCTCGACTGGAGCGATCCGTCGCGCTGGGTCACCCTGGCCGCGATGGCGCTCGGCGTCGCGAGCTGGGCCTATGGTGTCGAATTCGGCATCGCGCCGAAGCCGGCCGTGGTGGCGTCGGCCAGCGCAGCGAAGCCGGCCGCGATCCACCTGGTCAAGGCGGTCGTGCCGGCGCCGGCGAAAGCCAGCGCCAGCGAGGAAGAGGACGAAGACGAGGAAGAGGAAGCGAGCGCCGCGGTGCCGGCGCCGGCGGCCGGCCACACCGGCGCGAAGCTGCGGCCGCTGCCGCGCTGGGCGGCGCTGCCGTTCGAATTCGACGCCTTCGCCCAATCCTGGCCGTTCGGCCTGGTGGCGCGCGGCGTCGACTTCTATAAAGAGCGCACATACCTGGCCGAGCTGGGCCTGCGCAGCGCCAGCTTCCGTTTCGGCGCGCACCAGCAGGCGGCCGACGCCGAACCGGAAACGGTGGTGCTGGTACTGGGCGAATCGTCGCGCTTCGACCGCTGGAGCCTGAACGGCTACGCGCGCGACACCAATCCCCTGCTGCGCCAGGAGGCCAACCTGGTGGCGCTGCCGGACGTCATCACCTCGGTGTCGGCGACCCGCCTGTCGGTGCCGGTGATCATTTCGCGCAAGCCGGCGATGCAGAGCCTGAAGGACGGCTTTTCGGAGAAATCGTTCATCACCGCCTATAAGGAAGCCGGCTTCAAGACCTTCTGGCTGTCGAACCAGATCTCGTTCGGCAAGTTCGACACGCCGGTGTCGGTGTTCGCCAAGGAAGCCGACGTCATCGAGTTCCTTAACCTGGGCGGCTTCACCAACAACTCGAACTACGACGACGTGCTGTTCGGGCCGTTCAGGAACGCGCTGGCCGACAAGGCGGCGAAGAAGCTGATCGTGGTGCATTCGCTGGGCAGCCACTGGAATTACAGCCATCGCTATCCGAAGCAGTTCGACAAGTGGCAGCCGTCGCTGTTCGGCGTCGACAAGCCGGTCTATACCGATACCAAGATCAAGCCGCAGCTCAATAACAGCTACGACAGCAGCATCTTGTATACAGACTGGTTCCTGGCGCAGCTGATCGACACCCTGAAACAGTCGCAGCAGCGCACCTCGATGCTGTATGTGTCAGACCACGGCCAGACGCTGTACGACAACAGCTGCAACCTGGCCTTCCACGGCCACAATACCCAGTACGAATTCCATGTGCCGGCGTTCGTCTGGTATTCCGACCAGTTCCAGGCGCGCTATCCCGGCAAGGTGGGGCAACTGGCGGCGCACCGCGGCGCGCGCCTGGCCACCGAGAACATGTTCCACACCCTGCTCGACCTGGCCGACATCCGCTACGGCACCGAAAAGCTCGAGTGGAGCTTTCTCAGCGGCCAGTTCAGGCAGCACAAGCGCTACGTCGACAGCTACGGCTGGACCAATTACGACAACGCCACCCTCAAGGGCGATTGCCACGAGGTGATCGACAAGGACAAGCCGCTCAAGCAGGACAAGTGAGCGGCCCTGCCCTTCTTTACAGGAGGCCCTCCTCCATCGCGTAGCGGGTCAGGGCGGCGTTGCTGGCCAGGCCCAGCTTGTCGAAGATCCGGCTGCGGTAGGTCGACACGGTTTTCGGGCTGAGCGACAGCGCCGCGCCGATCGCGCCGACCGCCTCGCCGGCGGCGAGCCGCACCATCACTTCGAACTCGCGCTTCGACAGGCCTTCGTGGCCGCCGACGCCGCCGCCCTGCAACTGCAGCACCAGCCGCTCGCCCAGCGCGGCGCTGAAATATTTGCCGCCATTGACCGCCTTGCGCACCGCCGCGACCAGCACGCCGATCGAGACGTCCTTGGTCAGGTAGCCGGCGGCGCCGTTGTGCATGGCGCGCAGCGCGTAGGTTTCCTCGGGATGGGTGCTGAGCATGAGCACGGCGATTTCGGGACGGCGCGCGCGCAGCATGCGCAACAGGTCGATGCCGCTCTTGCCGGGCAGGCTGATATCGACCAGCGCCACATCCACCGCGATGNNCGATGTCGGCGGCAGTGCCGAGCATGAGGCGAATGCCGCCGCGCGCGATCGCATGGTCGTCGACCACGACCGCCTTCAGGAGCTCAGCCGCCATCGCATTCCCCGAGCGGCATGGCCAGGCGCAGCACGGTGCCGGCGCCGTACGAGCAGACGGCAAGCGTGCCGTTGCAGGCATGCGCGCGCTGCGTCATGCCGCGGATGCCGAGCGACGCAGCGGCGCGCCGTGTCCCGATGCCGATGCCGTCGTCGGCCACGGTCAGGCACAGCCAGCGGCCGCTGCGCACGACGCGTAGCGAGACCGCCGACGCGCGCGCGTGGCGTTCGACGTTGGCCAGCGCCTCCTGGGCAATCCGGAAGACGGCCAGCTCGCGTTCCCGGCCAAGGTCGACCGTGGCGAGTGCGCTGTCGGCCAGGCATTCGCAGCCCATGTCCGAGCGCCTGGCCAGCGCGCTCACCTGCGACGCCAGCGCCGCCCACAGTCCGACCAGCTCGATGACGGCCGGATGCAGCTTGGTGGCGATGCGGCGCACCGCCTCGAAGGCGGCGCCAGCCAGTACCGCAGCATCGTCGAGCAAGGGATTGGCCGGCAGGCCGTCGCGCGCGGCGCGTTCGATGGCCACCGAAATGCACGCCTTCAGGCCGGTCAGCACGCCGCCAAGTTCATCGTGAATCTCCTGGGCGATGCGCGCGCGTTCAAGCTCCAGTTGATTGATGCCAGCGAAGACTGTCGAGGTCGTCATGTCGTGTACCCGCGTTGCGATGGAACCCGTCCCAACTCATCAATATAAAGAATCGGCCGCGGCCTGTCGCGGCGCGAAATTGACCCTTCTCAAACAATCGCCCCGCGCGGCTTTCTGTGTACAGGATGAAACGACGATGCTACCCTCGTGGCGATATAGACAACGGAGGCGCCGATGGGTAAAACGTCCAGGCTACCGGCGATCGACATGCTGCGCGGGCTGGTGATCGTGCTGATGGCGCTCGATCACACGCGCGATTTTTTCGGCCCGAACGCGATCAACCCGGAGGATCTCGCCCACACCACCCCGGCCTGGTTCTGGACGCGCTGGGTCACGCACTTGTGCGCCACCGTGTTCGTCCTGCTGGCCGGCAGCTCGGCTTTCCTACGCGGCCAAGGCGCGGGCGTGCCGGCCCTGTCGCGCTACCTGGCCAGCCGCGGCGCCCTGCTGCTGCTGCTCGAGGCGACCTGGATCAGTTTCAGCTGGCAATTCGGCTACAACATGATCGTCATGCAGGTGCTGTGGGCGCTGGGCGCCGGCATGATCGGCCTGGCGGCGCTGGTGTGGCTGCCGCGCCCGCTCATCGCGCTCATCGCCGCGCTGCTGATCGTGCCGCACAACGCGTTCGACGGCTGGCATCCCGGCGGGCTGTTGTGGATGGCGTGGCACGATGGCGGCTACTTCCCGCTCGTCAAGCGCCAGTTCGGCATCGTGTTCATGTACCCGCTGATGCCGTGGCTGGGACTGATCGCCGCCGGCTATGCGCTCGGCCCCGTCTTCCTGTGGGAGCGCGCGCGCCGCCAGCGTTTCCTGCTGACGGCGTCGGCGCTGCTGATGCTGGCGTTCGTCGCCCTGCGCGCCGGCAACCTGTACGGCGATCCCGAGCCGTGGTCGCCGCAGGGCCGCGGCACGCTGTTCGACCTGATGTCGTTCGTGCGCGTCCACAAGTACCCGCCGTCGCTGCTGTACCTGTGCGTCACCGGCAGCATCGGGCTGGCGCTGCTGGCGCTGTTCGAGCGCGTCCGACAGGTCAAACTGCTGGCCATGTTCGGCCGCACGCCGATGTTCTTCTACCTGGTGCACATCGCCTTGGCCCACCTGCTTGGCGTGCTGTATTTCCGCGCCCGTTACGGCGTCATGCCCGACTTCGTGCGCGGCCAGCTGGTCACGCCGCCCGGCTACGAACCTTCGCTGCCGGTGGTGTACGCCGCCTGGCTCGGGCTGCTGGCGCTGATGGCCGGACTGACGCTGCTGTGGCTGCGCTGGCGCCGGGCGCCGGACAGTGTCCGGCCAGCGGACACCGGACTGGGCAATGTAAACGCTTAAGAAACAAGCACTTAGTCACTGGCACGGAGCTTGCATGGTTTGTTGGCATTATTGTCAATGCAAACACCATGATTCGCGACACTTCCTCCCAAGACGCCGTCCTCACCGCAGCGCCGGTGCAGCAGTTCAAGCGCCGCGCCCTCTGGGCCGGCGCCGCCGTCGTGGCGATCGGCGCCTGCGCCATGCTGCTGTCGGCGTGGCGCTCGAGCGAGCAATCGGTCAGCGCGGCGCGCCTGCGCATCGCCGAAGTCACCCGCGGCACGCTGGTGCGCGACGCCTCGGTCAACGGCCGCGTGGTGGCCGCCATCAGCCCGACCCTGTACTCCACCGCCCAGTCGACCGTCACCCTCAAGACCAACGCCGGCGACACGGTCAAGAAGGGCGACGTGCTGGCGATGCTCGAATCGCCCGACCTGGCCGATGCCCTCAAGCGCGAGCAGTCGAGCTATTCGCAGCTCGAAGCGGAAGTGGCGCGCCAGCAGATCCTCGCCAAAAAGCAGAAGCTGCTGGCCCAGCGCGAAGCCGACACCGCCGAAATCGACCGCCTGTCGGCGCAGCGCACGCTGGAGCGCTACGAGAGCGTGGGCAACGTCGGCATCATCGCCAAGATCGACTTCCAGAAGGCCAAGGACGCCCTCAGCTCGGCGCAGATCCGTGCCAGCCACGCAGCGAAGGCGGCCGCGCTGGAAGGCGACGACGTCGCGCTGGCCCTGAAGACCAAGGTCAATGAACTCGACCGCCAGCGCCTGTCGCTGGCCAACGCCCAGCGCCGCTTCGACGAGCTGACCGTGCGCGCGCCGGTCGACGGCTTCGTCGGCACCCTCAACGTGCAGAACCGCAGCGTGGTGGCGGCCAACACGCCGTTGATGACGCTGGTCGACCTGTCCAAGCTCGAAGTCGAACTGGAAGTGCCGGAGACCTACGTCGCCGACATGGGCATCGGCATGACCGCCGAGATCCAGCTGGGCGACACGCGCGCCACCGGCAAGCTGTCGGCGCTGTCGCCGGAAGTGGTGAAGAACCAGGTGCTGGCGCGCGTGCGCTTCGACGGCGTCCAGCCGAAAGGCCTGCGCCAGAGCCAGCGCGTCACCGCGCGATTGCTGATCGAGGAAAAGCCGAACGCGGTGATCCTGCCGCGCGGCCCGTTCGTCGAGAGCGAAGGCGGCCGCTTCGCCTACGTGATGCAGGACGGGATCGCGGTGCGCACGCCGATCCGGCTCGGCGCGACCAGCGTATCGGCGGTCGAGATCCTGTCCGGCGTGAAGCCGGGCGACAAGGTCGTCATCGCCGGCACCGATACCTTCGCCAACGCCGCGCGCGTCTCCATCAACAAGTAAGAACAACCCCTGAAAGGACATCCCATGCTGCGCATGACCAACCTCTCCAAGGTGTACCGCACCCACATGATCGAAACCCATGCGCTGCGCGGCTTCGAAATCCAGGTCAGCCAGGGCGAATTCGTCACCGTCACCGGGCCGTCCGGCTCCGGCAAGACCAGCTTCCTGAACATCGCCGGCCTGNNGACGTGCCGCTGCGCTACCGCGGCTTCAACGCCAAGGAGCGCAAGGAGCGCATCGAAGACGCGCTGGCGAAAGTCGGCCTGGCCTCGCGCATGAAGCACTACCCGGCCGAGCTGTCGGGCGGCCAGCAGCAGCGCGTGGCGATCGCGCGCGCGCTGGCCGGCTCGCCGAAACTGCTGCTGGCCGACGAACCGACCGGCAACCTCGACACCCAGATGGCGCGCGGCGTGATGGAGCTGCTCGAGGAGATCAACGCGCAGGGCACCACGATCCTGATGGTGACCCACGATCCGGAGCTGGCGGTGCGCTCGCAGCGCAACGTCCACATCATCGACGGCCAGGTGTCGGACCTGGTGAAGAAGGCGCCTTCGCTGTTCGACGCCAAGGCTGCCGGCCACGGCGCATAAGGAACGCACATGTTTAGCTACTATTTCAAGCTGGGCCTGCGCAGCCTGCGCCGCAATCCGGCGCTCACCGCGCTGATGGTGCTGACGCTGGCGATCGGCGTCGCCGCCAGCGTGTCGACCGTGACCATCCTGCACGTCATGTCGAGCAATCCGATCCCGCAAAAGAGCGAGCGGCTGTTCGTGCCGCTGATCGACAACGGCCCGCTGGAAGGCTACAACCCGGCCGACAGCGAGCACGATTTCGACCAGATGAGCTACATCGATGCCAGCAACCTGCTCAAGGGCGGCCATGGCGAGCGCCGCACCGCGCTGTATGGCATCGGCCCGGCGATCGAGCCGGCGCGCAAGGACCTGCCGGTCATCTCGGCCCAGGGCGTGGCGCCGACGCGCGACTTCTTCGCCATGTTCGACGTCCCGTTCCTGTACGGCCAGGCGTGGAGCGAGGCCGACGACAAGGCCGGCGCCGACGTCGTGGTGCTCAGCCGCGCGATGGCGGAAAAGCTGTTCGGTGCAATCAACCCGGTCGGCCAGCGGATCCGCATGTCCGGTTTCGATTTCCAGGTGGTCGGCGTGCTCAATAACTGGCTGCCGCTGCCGAAGTTCTACCGCCTGATCGGCGGCCCAGGCGCGTTCGGCACGGAAGAAGATGTGATGGTGCCGTTCTCCTCGGCGATCCGCCACGAATTCGGCCACAACGGCAGCATGAACTGCAGTTCGCGGCGCGAGCCGGGCTGGCAGGGCCTGCTCAATTCCGAATGCACCTGGCTCGGCTTCTTTTTCGAAACCAGGAGCGCGTCCGAGCGCGCCGAACTTCAAAGCTACCTGAACAACTACACGGACGATCAGCGCAAGCTAGGGCGCCTCAAGCGCAACGCGCCGAACCAGCTGTTCGACGTGATGGAATGGCTCGAATACCACAAGGTGGTCGGCAACGACAGCCGGCTGGCGGCCTGGCTGGCGTTCGGTTTCCTGTTGCTTTGCCTGGTCAATACCATCGGCCTGCTGCTGGCCAAATTCTCGGTACGCGCCTCCGAGGTCGGCATTCGGCGCGCCCTTGGCGCCTCGCGCAAGGAGATCTTCCAGCAGTTCCTCATCGAGACCACGGTGGTCGGCCTGGCCGGCGGCGTGCTTGGCCTGCTGCTGTCGTTCGGCGCGCTGGCGCTGATCGCGAAGTCGTCGAAACAACTGTCGGTGGTGGCGCACATGGATTTCGCCATGCTGGCCCTGACGTTCGTGCTGGCGCTGCTGGCGGCGGTGTTTGCCGGCCTGTTCCCGACCTGGCGCGCCTGCCAGGTGACGCCGGCCATCCAACTCAAATCGCAGTAAGGAGACACCATGGAAATCCGTCCTATCCTGTCGGCGCTGCTGCGCAGTAAAACCGGTGCCATCCTGGTGGCGCTGCAAGTGGCCATCAGCCTGGCGATCCTCAGCAACGCGCTGCACATCGTCAATGTGCGCCAGGCCGTCGCGCAGCGACCGAGCGGCATCGCCGACGAAAGTTCGGTCATCTACGCCGGCGTGCGCCATCTGCGCAAGGGCACCGCCAACGAGCAGTTCGCCGAACAGCAGCTCGAAACCGATACCCTGCGCGCGGTCGCCGGGGTGACCTCGGTCGCCTTCGCCTCGCAAATGCCGATGTCCCGCTCGGGCAGCAATAACAGCGTCGCCATCGATCGCAAGCAGGTCACCCCGACCGCCAACGCCTCGTTCTATTTTTCGCCCGACTCGCTGGTGAAGACGTTCGGCTTGAAAGTAGTCGAAGGGCGCGACCTGCTGCCGCAGGAGGCGCTGACCATCGACGGCGACACCGCCGCCGAGGACGTGTTCCCGCCGACGGTGCTGGTGACGCGGGCGCTGGCCGAGAAAGCCTGGCCCGGCAGCAGCGCGATCGGCAAGATGCTCTACTTCGGCACCGGCGAAAAGGCCAACGGCGCACGCGTGGTCGGCGTGATCGAACGGCTGCAGTCGCAAGGCGCGCAAATCGCCGATGCGGGCGAATACTCCACGATCGTGCCGATGCGCCTGGCGAACGGTTACAGCACGCTGTACGCGATGCGCGTCGAGCAAGGCCAGCGCGAGCGCGTGATGAAAGACGCCGAGGCGGCGCTGCGCAAGGCGTCGGCCACGCCGGTGATCATCAAAATGAAATCGGTCGACGAAGACCGCAACGACCGTTACCGCGCCGACATCGCATTGTCCTGGATGCTCATCACGGTCAGCATCCTGCTGCTGCTGGTGACTGCCAGCGGCATCGTCGGCATCGCTAGCCTGTGGGTGACCCAGCGGCGCAAACAGATCGGCGTGCGCCGTGCGCTCGGTGCGCGCCGGGTCGACATCCTGCGTTATTTCATCACCGAGAACTTCATGATCACCAGCGTCGGCGTGGTAGCCGGCGTGCTGCTGGCGATCGGCCTGAACCAGTTGCTGGTGTCGAAACTGGAGATGGCCAAGCTGCCGCTCAATTACCTGCTGGCCGGCGCCGGCGTGTTTTGGGCGCTCGGCGTGATTGCGGTGTACGGACCGGCGTGGCGGGCGGCGACAATCTCGCCGGCCACCGCCACCCGCACTGCCTGAAGGATGCGCCGCGATGATATGCTAGCGCCATGCCTACAGTACTGATTATTGACGACAACGCCGCGGTAGCGATCGCACTCGACGTGCTGTTCTCGCTGCACGACATCGATGCGCTGCGCGCGGCGTCGCCGGAAGAAGGCCTGGCGCTGCTGGAACGCACGCGCGTGGACCTGGTCATCCAGGACATGAACTTCAGCGCCGACACCACCTCGGGCGAGGAAGGCGTCGCGCTGTTCCGCCAGATCCGCAAGCGCCACCCTGACCTGCCGGTGATCCTGCTGACCGCCTGGACCCACCTCGACGCGGCGGTCGACCTGATCAAATCGGGCGCCGCCGACTACCTGTCGAAGCCGTGGAACGACCACCGCCTGATCGCCACCGTCGCCAACCTGATCGAACTCGGGCAGGCCAACCGCGCGCTGGCGCAGCGCGTGCAGCGCGAACGGCGCCAGCGGCGCGAGCTCGAAGACAGCTTCGACCTGCGCGGCATGGTGTGGCAGGACCCGGCCACCGAGCGCGTGCTGCACCTGGCCTGCCAGGTCGCGCGGGCCGACGTGCCGGTGCTGATCAGCGGCCCGAACGGCACCGGCAAGGAGCGCATCGCCGAGATCATCCAGGCCAATTCGCAGGTAGCGCAAGGCCCGTTCGTGATCCTCAACTGCGGCGCCTTGCCGGCCGAGCTGATCGAGGCCGAACTGTTCGGCGCCGACGCCGGCGCCTACACCGGCGCGTCGAAAGCGCGCGAGGGCAAGTTCGAGGCGGCCGACGGCGGCACCCTGTTCCTCGACGAGATCGGCAACCTGCCGCTGGCCGGGCAAATGAAGCTGCTGCGCGTGCTCGAAACCGGCCGCTTCGAGCGGCTCGGCTCGAACCGCGAGCGCCAGGTCAAGGTGCGCGTCATCAGCGCCACCAACGCCGACCTGGCTGCGATGATCCGCGCCGGCACCTTCCGCGAAGACCTGTTCTACCGCCTCAACCTGATCGAGCTGCGCCTGGCGCCGCTGGCCGCGCGCGCCGGCGACATCCTGCCGCTGGCGGCCAGCTTCCTCGCCGCCGGCAAGAGCCTGGCGCCGGGCGCCGAAGCGGCCCTGCTGGCGCATGGCTGGCCGGGCAACGTGCGCGAGCTGAAAAACGTCATGGCGCGCGCCTGCCTGCTGGCCTCTGGCGCGGTGATCAATGCCGCCGACCTCGGGCTGCCGGCATGCACGGCGCCGCAAACCGATCCCGAGCCGCAGGGCGACGCCATCGCGCAGGCGCTGGCGCGCGCCAACGGCGTGGTGGCGCAGGCCGCGGCCGAACTCGGGCTGTCGCGCCAGGCGCTGTACCGGCGCATGGAGCGGCTCGGCATCGCGCGCCCCGGATGAAGGGGTTTCGCCTTTCGCTGGTGACGCGCTGGTCGGCGCTGGTCGCCACCCTGCTGGCGATGGGCATCCTGATCGCGCTTTTCCTCGATCAGCTGCTGCCGAACCGCCCCGCCATCGTATTCGCGATCTGCCTGGTGTGCGTGGTGCCGATCGCGATTATCACGATCCGCGCGCAGATCCAGCCGATCCTGTCGCTGTTTCGCGCGCTCGAAGGCACCGTCACCAGCTACAAGGACGGCGACTTTTCCTTCAGCCTGCACTGGCAGCAGAACGACGAGCTGGCCGACCTGGTCGCCGCCCACAACGCGCTCGGCCACGTACTGCGCGAGCAGCGGNNACGGCGCGGCCGGCGCCCGCACCATTGTCTACGCCAACCTCGCCGCGCGCCAGCTGCTGAACCAGGGCCGCAAGCTGGAAGGCCACCAGCTCGCCGAGATACTTGAACAGTCAACTATCGCGCTGCGCGAGGCGATGGCGCGCGGCGGCGACGGCCTGTTCACCACCGGCGACAGCGAAGACGAAGAGGTGTACCACCTGGCGCGCCGCCACTTCAGCCTGAACGGCAGGCGCCACGAACTGCTGCTGCTGCGCCAGTTGACGGTGGAACTGCGGCGCCAGGAAGTGCAGACCTGGAAGAAGGTGATCCGCGTGATCAGCCATGAGCTGAACAATTCGCTGGCGCCTTTGACGTCGCTGGCGCATTCGGGCGCGGAACTGGTGCGGCGCGGCCAGACCGAACGGCTACCGCAAATCCTCGAAACGATCGAGGAGCGCACCCGCCACCTCGAGAGCTTCATCCTCGGCTACGCGCGCTTCGCCAAGCTGCCGACGCCGCGCATCGAAGCATGCGGCTGGGACGGCTTCCTCGACCGGCTGGCCTCGCAGGTACCGTTCCGGCTGGCCGGCGCGGCGCCGCCGGAGCCGGCCCACATCGATCCGGCGCAGATGGAACAGGCGCTGCTCAATTTGCTCAAGAACGCGCACGAATCGGGCTCCCCGCCCGACCAGGTGGAGCTGCACGTCAGGCGCGTGGTGGACGTGTTGCGCATCGAAGTGACCGATCGCGGCCAGGGCATGAACGAAGCGGTGCTGACCAACGCGCTGGTGCCGTTCTACTCCACCAAGCGCAGCGGCACCGGGCTGGGACTGGCGCTGGCGCGCGAGATCGCCGAAGCGCATGGCGGGCGCATCCTGCTGGCGAACCGCGACGGCGGCGGCCTGACCGTCACGCTGATCCTGCCGGCCGGGGTCTGACCCATCGTTCGGGTCCGCGGGACAGTCTGGTAAGATCGGCTTTCGCAGCCGATTTCATCCCATGCCTTCCAAACGCAGCAACCCCGTCGCCAGCGGCCGCTTCGAGCAGCCCGACCATCCTCCCGCCACCGTCACCGAGTTTCGCGGCGTGCGCTTCCTGCACCTCGGCACCTCGTGGGTGCAGGGCGCCATGCGGCTCGACAAGCCGGACGCGATCGAACTCGAATACATCCAGATGATGATGATGTGGCTGCTGTTTTGCGAGCAGCCGCGCCACATCGTCCAGCTCGGGCTGGGCAGCGCCGCGCTGACCAAGTTCTGCTACCGCCGCCTGCCCGGCGCGCGCGTCACCGCGGTCGAACTCAATCCGAACGTGATCGCCATCTGCCGCGCCTTGTTCGAACTGCCGCCCGACGACGAGCGCCTGCATGTGCGCGAGATGAACGCGCTCGACTTCGTGCTCGATCCGGCCAATCGCAATAGCGTCGACGTGCTGCAGGTCGACCTCTACGACGAGGAGGCGCGCGGGCCGGTGCTCGACACGCCCGAGTTCTACCAGGGCTGCTACGACTGCCTGACCGACGACGGCATCATGACCACCAACGTGTTCGGCGACTTCGCCAATTACGACATCAACCTGCATGCGATGGAGGCGGTGTTCGACGCGGTGGTGTGGCTGCCGGAAGTGCACGACGCGAACATCGTCGTGATCGCCTTCAAGCGCGCGCCGCAGATCGACTTCAGCGTGCTGTTCGAACGCGCCGGCGCCATCAAGCGCGGCATGAACCTCCCAGCCAAGGGCTGGGTCACCGGCTTGAAGGAGTGGATGCAGGACCAGCAGGACTAGCGGCAGTCCGGCGGCAGCAGCTGCGGGGTCAGGTCCTCGGCGCTGCACTTCCACACGATGCGCTTGTTGTCGTCGAGCGAAGGGGTGAAGGTGAGCGCGCCCTGGCCATGCACAGACACGGTCCGGGTCAGCACCCTGACCTGGCCATTCTCCGGATTGAGCCCGATGAGCGCCACCGAATCGCCGCCGGGTTGCGCCGAGACGCCAACCGCACCGAGCGTGGCCGGGACTTTCTGGTTCGTGACGTAGTACATCCCCACCTCGTGCGCGGCCGCGCGCCCGATCGTGTAAGCCGCGTTCACCTTCGCCTTCTGGGTGTACANNAGGCGCGGCACGAACAGCGCCAGCAGCACGGCCATCGGATGGCGCCGCGGCTGGCGCGGCTCCTGTCCTTGCGCCAGCGAACGCACGGCGCCCATGCGCTTGACCAGCCACGGATAGTCGCCTACCAGTTCGTGGAACGACATCCAGAAGCGGTCGGTGTGGCGCGCCTGGCCGATATACGCGGTCTTGCTCATCGTGCGCCAGCGCTGGCCGCCGGCGGCCAGCGCGGCCATCCCGAATTCGGCGTTGAGGGCGTTGTCGCAGGCAGCCAGGCCATGCCGGTCGCAGGTGTATTCGCGCGCCCGCGAGTAGGCCGCGCCGAGCAGCGGCAGGATCGACGCCGGCAGCAGCACGGTCGACCATGCGAGATGCTTGCGCTTGATGTGGCCGATCTCGTGGCCGATGTAGAAATTGAGCGCGTCCGGATTGTCCGCCAGCGCATCGACGACGTCGGAATACAGCACCAGGAAGTCGCGCCCGAAGAAGCGGGTGGCGAACGCGTTGAGGGCGCCGCCCATCTGCATCAGGTAGGCGTCGGGCTGCTCGCCCTGCCCGAGCTTGTCGCAGCAGGCGGCGATCTGGCGGTGCAGGTCGGGGAACTGCTGCTCGGTGATCTGCACGCCGGTGCCTTTGATGTGGGAGATCAGCGCCGACTGCGCAAAGCAGTAGCCGAGGAAGGCCAGCAGCCCATACACCAGCGCCATGCCGACGGTGCCCACCACCAGCGCGAGCCACAGCAGCACCGACAGCACCAGCATGAGCCAGAACAGCGTTTTTTCATTCCTGTACACCAAATTCATCGCCCTGCCCTCCAATTGAGATAAACACAATATTGCATATAGGATACTGTATTTATCTTGCGGATTGGAAATATTTTAAAGCGAAAAAAACGTCGTGGCCCGGCAGCAGGGCGTAAAGACTACCTCGTTTTCCGGTGTTTCGCGCCGAATATTGCCGCAATGCATATAAATACAACAGTCGCCCCGTTCAAGTTGTACAGACGAATTGCCTCCTATAGGATCGTTCGGGCAACACGCACCAATTTGGCGAAGACCACCCGAAAAATACGACAAGAAGAGAGACAAGTAATGACGAGACGCATCGCAAGAGCCAACCTGAACCGCACCCTGTTAGCCTCCGCGCTGCTGGCTGCCCTCAACCACGCCGGCGCCCAGGAGGCGAGCGGCACCGTGCAGGCGCGCGCGTCCGACGACGCCCCCCAAACGGTGGTGGTACTCGGATCGCGCTCGAGCGCCAAGACCGCGCTCGACACCGCGGTGCCGGTCGGCCTGATCAACGCCAAGGACCTGCAGACCGCCGGCCCGCTCGAGCTGGGCAAGCTGCTGCAGACGCTCGACCCGTCATTCAACTTCACCTCGACCTTCATCAGCGACGGCACCGACATCATCCGTCCGGCCACCCTGCGCGGGCTCGGGCCCGACCAGCTGCTGGTGCTGGTGAACGGCAAGCGGCGCCACCAGCAGGCGCTGGTGAACGTCCAGCAGACCATCGGGCGCGGCTCGGCCGGCACCGACATCAACGCGATCCCGCTGTCGGCAATCCACCACATCGAAGTGCTGCGCGACGGCGCCGCCGCCCAATACGGCTCCGACGCGATCGCCGGCGTGATCAATATCGTGCTCAAGTCGCAGACCAGCGAGACCCAGTTGAGCGGCTCGCTCGGCACCACCTCGAAGGGCGACGGCGACCTGTATTCAGGCAGCGCCAACACCGGCTTCGCGCTCGGCGCCGACGGCGGCTTCCTCAACCTGACGCTGGAAGGGCGCCACCGCGGCGAAACCAACCGCGCCGGCCCCGACACCTTGCGCGTCGATCCGCCGCGCGTGACCCAGCGCATCGGCGACAGCCTCGCCAAGGACGCCTACCTGTGGTGGAACGCCGGCATCCCGGTCAACAAGTCGGGCGAGTTCTACGCCTTCGGCGGCGTCTCGAAGCGCACCGGCGACTCGGCCGGCTTCTTCCGCTCGAAAGGCGATGGCCGCACGGTGCCGGCGGTGTACCCGAACGGCTTCCTGCCGAACATCATGACCACTGTGAAGGACGCCTCGCTGGCAGTCGGCTACAAGCACGACCTGCCGAACGAGTGGAAATTCGACATCAGCGTCAACCACGGCCGCAGCGAACTCGATTTCCACGAACGCAATTCGCTCAATGTCAGCTACTGGTACGAGCCGAAACCGGGCGGCGGCATCTACGCCGCCTCGCCGACCGAAGCCGACACCGGCAAGCTCAAATTCAACCAGACCACCTTCAACGCCGACGTGCGCGGCCCGCTCGACCTGGGCGGCGCCAAGGTGTTCCTGGCCGGCGGCTTCGAGTACCGCCGCGACAATTACGCGATCGAGGCGGGCGACCCGGTCTCCTACCAGTACGGCCGCACCAACGACCCGTCGATCAAGATCTTCGACCAGACCGGCGGCATCGCCGCATCGGGCGCGCAGGGCTTCCCAGGCTACACGCCGGCCACCGCGGTCAACGAGGGCCGCCACAACGTCGCGGTTTACCTCGACGCGGAGCACAACCTCACCCAGCAGCTGCTGGTGGCCGGCGCGGTACGCTTCGAAAAATATTCGGACTTCGGCAACACCACCACCGGAAAACTGAGCATGCGCTACGATCCGTCGCGCACGATCGGCTTGCGCGGCAGCGTGTCGACGGGCTTCCGCGCACCGGGCGTGCAGCAGAAGTTCTACAGCTCGGTGTCGACCAACCTGAATTCGGCCGGCGTGCTGACCGAGACCCTGACCGCACGCGAAGGCAGCGCCGTCACCAAGGCGTTCGGCATCTCGCCGCTGAAGCAGGAAACCTCGAAGAGCGCGAGCATCGGCATGATCCTGCGCCCGGCCACCAACTTCTCGGTCACCGCTGACCTGTACCGCACCAACATCGACGACCGCATCGTCTTCTCGAGCAATATCGCACCGGAGTCGGGCGCCTGCCTGACCGCCGCGGCATGCCCGATCAAGGCGATCCTGAC
>CXWL01029359.1_pt1 | contig 18530 bp, 16 predicted proteins | sample 590931 | NCBI WGS metagenome assembly CXWL01 (sample SAMEA3498368, study PRJEB10139) | groundwater metagenome | biome: water well; material: biofilm material | place: Germany | collected 2015-04-27 | reverse complement strand
CCGTCGGTGTCGCTGGCGGTCACCGACGGAATGGTGGTGACGGTGGTGCCCAGCGTGCCGCTGAAGCTGCCGGCTACGTTGTTGTACACGACCGCGCCAACCCCGCCGCTGTTCTGGCAGTTGCTGACCTTGGTCGCGAAGTCGATGGTGCCGCGCGCGATCAGGCAGACCTTGCCCGACACCGCGCCGTTGAGCGTGTCGCCGATGCCGAAGTCAGCCAGTGCGGCGGTGGCCGACTTGACCGGCGAACCCTCCATCGCACCCGGCGTGTAGCTGGTGGCGCCGACCGTCAGCGACGCGGCGGTGCCGGCGCCCATCGGGACGGTCGACAGCACGTTCACGCCCGGAGCGGCGATTTCGACCTTCGAGTTGTACTGGGAAAAGGTGGCCCAGGCTTTCGATTCGTCCAGCGCCGCCACCGACATCACGCTGCTGTAGCCGGCCGGGTAGGAGACCGCGGTGGTGCCGTCGTTGCCGGCCGCCGCCACGTTCAGCACGCCCTTCGCATACAGCGCGTCGAACGCCCGCTGTTCGGTCTTGCTGGCGCGCCCGCCGCCGAGCGACATGGTGATCACGTTGGCCGTCGCCGCACCGCACTTGTTGGCGGCGCTGGCCAGCGTCGACGAATAAGCCCAGCCGGCCGCACCGAACACCTTCACGATGTGCAGCTTGAGCAGGCGGTTCGGGTTTACGCCGACCACGCCCACGCCGTCGTTGTTGATGGCGGCGATGGTGCCGGCCACATGGGTGCCGTGATGGTTTTCATCGGTGTACCACCAGCCGGTGCCGGCGTCGTATTCGCCGGCGACGCTGTTGGCGCTCAGGTCTTCATGCGCGCGCTCGTAGCCCGAATCGATAATGCAGACCTTGCGGTTGGCGGTATTGGTGTCCGGCAACAGGTCGGCCTGCACCATCTTGATGCCGTAGGGTACTTGCTGCCCCAGCAAGTAGGGCGTGCCGGTCGAGGCGGTGGAACCGGAGAACGCCTTGCGCACCACGTCTTCCTCGACGTACTCGACGTTCGGATTGTTTTCCAGCCCCTTGAGCGCGCGCGTCGGCACTTCGACCGCCATCGCGTTCATGCCGAAAATTTCGTGCTTGACGGCGCCATGCGCGGCGCCGACCGCCGACTTGATATTGGCCGCGGCGCCCGGTTTGAAGGCGACGATCACGCGGCTTGTATCAGCCGCGCTTGCGCTGCTGCCGAGCACGCCCGCCGCAACGGTCGCGAGGCAAAGTTTGATGGCTGTCGTCATTGTGAGTACAGCGGTTTTTCTTTGAGTCATGTTGTTCTCCGTAAGATTACCTGTTGTGTCGCAGCGGCTTGTGGCACGCCTGCACTTATGTTTTTATCTACAAGGTGAAAGCCGCCGAAGCGGCCAGACAAGTGTATTGCGAAAGGAAGAGTTCAAGCAATCGCATTTCCCGCCGGAAGCCATTTAAGTGTTGTTCCGGAGTCTCGTGCGATTGAACGGTGCGACNNCGATCCGCGAATATTTTCCGTTGCTCACATGCACGTCGTATAATTATTTAACAATTGGACTTCGACGGTTTCCCTGACAATGAACTCAGCCTCCAACCCCAAACGCCTGATCCTGCTCGTCGACGACGACGCCCTGCTGCTGCAATTCCTCGCCGAGGTGCTCGGCCACGCCGGCTACGATACGGTGTGCGCTTCCTCGGCGGCGGAGGCGATCCGCCAGATCGAAGCGCGCGAGCCGGACCTGGCCCTGCTTGACATCGCCATGCCCGGCATGTCCGGGCTCGAGCTGGCGCGCCACCTGCACGAACATACTTCGGTGCCGTTCATGTTCCTGTCGGCCGGCGGCGACGGCGAGACCGGCAAGCAGGCCGCCGCCTTCGGCGCGGTCGGCTTCGTGGTCAAGCCGGTCGACGCGGCGCGCCTGATGCCGGCGTTCGAAGCGTCGCTGGCGCGCGCCGACGAGATCCGCCAGCTGCGCCGTACCGAAATCAACCTGAACGCCGCGCTGGCCGCGGGCCGCGAAACCAGCCTGGCCGTCGGACTGCTGATGGGCCGCTTCCAGGCCGACCGCAACACCGCGTTCGAAGTGCTGCGCGACCATGCGCGTTCCAACCGGCGCAAGATCAACGAAGTGGCCGACCAGCTGCTGGCGGCCGAGGAAGTGCTCAACAGTCTGCACGCCGCGTTTGCCGGCCGCATCAAGGCCAAGTAGGGCGCCTGGGTGCGGCGCCATTGCCTGCATTAATTGCAACGATCAAAAATTAAGACCGGCTCTGGCAACAGCGTGGGTTCCCAATTACGCTACACTTTCTCTTGGGAATTTAATCTTTCTTCAGGTGTTGCCTTGACCCGCTCGCTGTTCCCCTCCCATCGCCGCCTTCCCCCCGCGGCCGCCTTCAAGTTTCCCGGCCCCGCCCTGCCGATTCCTGTTCCGGACTGACCGTTCGCCGCTCCCTGTGTGCCTGCGTGTGCGTCGCCGGAAATCACTCGTATTCACAGAAGGAGGTCGCGATGAAAGCGACTGGAATACCTCGCAAATGCAGGGCCGGCGACGCCGCCTCGTCCGCCCCTCGGCCCGCTGCGGCGCACGTGCCGCTGCGCCGCCCTGGCGCCAATTCTTCACTTCACCACACCGACGGTGCCGACCGGGAGGCGAGTGTCGCCGCGCCCGCCACCTCGCCGCGCGATCCGCTGGTCATGCACCGGCCGGGAACCGCGCTGCATGTGCTGCATATCGACCAAGACAGCGCAACCGCGGTGTCGCTGGCCGTCTTGCTGATGCCGGAAATACGGGTGACCCATGTCCGCACCATCGCGGACGCGTACGCCCAGCTTTTGGAACACAATTTTTCGGCGGTGGTGATCGATCCGACCCTGCCCGACGGCGATGCGGCGGTCCTGTTGCCGGCGCTGACGGCGATCCCGCTGCTGGTCTACTCGGCCGAGCAGCCGGCCTGGCGCGAACGTTCCGGGATCTACCTGCCCAAGCCGTGGACTTCGCCGCGCCGGCTGTGGACCACGATCTCCAGCCTGCTCGGCATCCCCTCGCCCACCTGCGCCGGAGACTGAGATGATCGAATGCGCGGCCGCCGTGGCACGCCGGCCGCTTGCTTGATATGATGAGCCCATCATCACACCAGGCAAAGGATCAACATGAAAACCAAGGCAGCAATTGCATGGAAGGCGGGCCAGCCGCTGACGATCGAAGAGGTCGAGCTGGAGGGGCCGAAGGCGGGCGAAGTGCTGGTCGAGATCAAGGCGACCGGCATCTGCCACACCGACTACTACACTTTGTCCGGGGCCGACCCGGAAGGCATCTTCCCGTCGATCCTCGGGCATGAGGGCGCCGGCGTGGTGGTCGACGTCGGACCCGACGTCAAGAGCCTGCGCAAGGACGACCATGTGATTCCCTTGTACACGCCGGAGTGCCGCCAGTGCAAATTCTGCCTGTCGCAAAAGACCAACCTGTGCCAGTCGATCCGCTCGACCCAGGGCCGCGGCCTGATGCCGGACGCCACCAGCCGCTTCTCGATCGACGGCAAGCCGATCTTCCACTACATGGGCACCTCGACGTTCTCGAACTACATCGTGGTTCCTGAAATCGCGCTGGCCAAGGTGCGTTCGGACGCGCCGTTCGACAAGATCTGCTACATCGGCTGCGGCGTGACCACCGGGGTCGGCGCGGTGCTGTTTACCGCCAAGGTGGAGGCCGGCGCCAACGTGGTCGTGTTCGGACTGGGCGGAATCGGGCTGAACGTGATCCAGGCCGCGCGCATGGTGGGCGCCGACAAGATCATCGGGGTCGACCTGAACCCGGCGCGCGAGGCGATCGCGCGCAAGTTCGGCATGACCCATTTCATCAATGCGGCCACCTCGGAAAACGTGGTGGACGACATCATCGGCCTGACCGACGGCGGCGCCGATTACAGTTTCGAATGCATCGGCAACACCGCCACGATGCGCCAGTCGCTCGAGAGCTGCCACAAGGGCTGGGGCCAGTCGATCATCATCGGCGTGGCGCCGGGCGGGGCGGAAATTTCGACCCGGCCGTTCCAGCTGGTGACCGGGCGCGTGTGGAAGGGCTCGGCCTTCGGCGGCGCGCGCGGGCGCACCGACGTGCCGAAGATCGTCGACTGGTACATGGAGGGCAAGATCAACATCGACGACCTGATCACCCACCGCCTGCCGCTCGAGCGCATCAACGAAGGCTTCGACCTGATGAAGCGCGGCGAATCGATCCGCTCTGTGGTGATCTACTAAGCTTCGCGCAGGGTCAGGCCGGGCCGTCGAGTGCGGCCCGCGTCAGGTGCCGATCACGCGCCTTGGCGAATCGGCGGCGGTGAAACTGCAGGAGGCCGGCGCGCCGGCTTGTGAACTTGCCATGGCGGTGAGCGAGTCGGCAAAGCCGGCGCCGGCCAAATAAGCGGCAGCGTCGTGCACGCACCCCGCCCGGTATAATGGACGGATGCAGAATCTCCTCCACAACCTCAATCCCGAACAACTCGCCGCCGTCACGCTGCCCCAGCAAAGCGCCCTGATCCTGGCCGGCGCAGGCTCCGGCAAAACGCGCGTGCTGACCACCCGCATTGCCTGGCTGATCCAGACCGGGCAGGTGTCGCCGGCCGGGATCATGGCGGTGACGTTTACCAACAAGGCGGCGAAGGAAATGCTCACGCGCCTGTCCGCGATGCTGCCGGTCAGCACGCGCGGGATGTGGATCGGCACCTTCCACGGCTTGTGCAACCGCTTCCTGCGTACCCATTACCGCGACGCCGCCTTGCCGCAGGCGTTCCAGATCCTCGACTCGCAAGACCAGCTGTCGATGATCAAGCGCCTGCTCAAGGCCAGCAACGTCGACGATGAAAAATATCCGGCCAAGAACCTGCAATACTTCATCAACAACGCCAAGGACCAGGGCCTGCGCGCCGACCAGGTCGAGGCCTGCGATCCGATCGAGCGCAAGATGGCCGAGTTGTACGAGCTGTACGACATGCAGTGCCAGCGCGAAGGCGTGGTCGATTTCGCCGAATTGCTGCTGCGCTCGTTCGAGCTGCTGCAGCGCAACCAGCCGCTGCGCGAGCATTACCAGGCGCGCTTCAAGCACATCCTGGTCGACGAGTTCCAGGACACCAACGACCTGCAGTACAAGCTGCTGAAGCTGCTGGCCGGGCACGGCGCGCAGTTCGGCGGCGCGCTGTTCGCGGTGGGCGACGACGACCAGAGCATCTACGCATTCCGCGGCGCCAACGTGGGCAACATGAGCGCCTTCGAGCGCGAATTCCGGGTCGAGAACCTGATCAAGCTGGAGCAGAACTACCGCTCGCATGGCCACATCCTCGACAGCGCCAACCAGCTGATCGCCAACAACAGCAAGCGCCTTGGCAAGAACCTGCGCACCGACGCCGGCCACGGCGAGCAGGTGCGCATCTACGAAGCCTCGTCCGACCTCGAGGAAGCCCAGTGGCTGATCGAGGAAATCAAGAGCCTGGTCGCCGACGGCGCCGCGCGCAGCGAGATCGCGATTTTGTACCGCTCCAACGCGCAGTCGCGCGTGATCGAGCACGCGCTGTTCGCCGCGGCCCTGCCGTACACCGTGTACGGCGGCCAGCGCTACTTCCAGCGCGCCGAGGTCAAGCACGCGATCGCCTACCTGCAGCTGATGGACAATCCGCACAACGATTCGGCCTTCCTGCGCGTGGTCAACTTCCCGACGCGCGGCATCGGCATGCGCTCGATCGAAACCTTGCAGGCGGCCGCCGAGCAGTACGGCATTTCGCTGTACGCCGCGGTGCCGTACGTGGCCGGCAAGTCCGGTTCCTCGCTCGGCGCGTTCGTCAAGCTGGTCGAAGGCGCGCGTTTCGAAACCCAGCAGCTCGCGCTGCCGGAAATGGTGCGCGTGGTGCTCGAAGCGAGCGGCCTGCTGACCCATTACGGCAACGAAAAGGAAGGCGCCGACCGCATCGAGAACCTCGAGCAAATGGTCAACGCGGCCACCCAGTTCGTGCAGGAAGAAGGCTTCGGCCAGGGCGCCCCGGCGCACCTGGGGCCGCGCGCCGACGCCCAGGCCGGCGAGGCGATCCTCAACCAGGACGGCATCGAGATCCTCGACGCCGATGCGCCGCTGCCGACCGTGATGTCGCCGCTGTCGGCCTTCCTGTCGCACGCCTCGCTGGAAGCGGGCGACGCCCAGGCACAGGCCGGCCAGGATTCGGTGCAACTGATGACGGTGCACTCGGCCAAGGGCCTCGAATTCGACGCGGTGTTCATCACCGGGCTGGAAGAGGGCCTGTTCCCGCACGAGAGCAGCTCGCGCGAGCTGGACGGCGTCGACGAGGAGCGGCGCCTGATGTACGTGGCGATCACGCGCGCCAAGAAGCGCCTGTACATGAGTTTCACCCAGCAGCGCATGCTGCACGGCCAGACCCGCTACAACATGAAGTCGCGTTTTTTCGACGAACTGCCGGAGGCCGCGCTCAAGTGGATGTCGCCGCGCGTGCAGTCGCACTGGTTCGGCAACAAGAAATCGGCGTGGGATGAGGCCAGGTTCAGCAGCGCCGGCTCGGACAACAAGATCGCCCAGCAGATCGCCCAGAAGCAGGCCGGGCCCGGCTGGCGGATCGGCGAATCGGTGGCGCACGCCAAGTTCGGCGAGGGCGTGATCGTCAATCTCGAAGGTGGGGGCAGCAACGCGCGCGCCCAGATCAATTTCGGGCGCGCCGGCATGAAGGTGCTCGACCTGTCGGTGGCCAAGCTGGAACGGGCAGGGCGCTAGTCCTGGTCTTTCTTCTTGATCAGGCCGGCCAGCGCGGCGAACGGATTGTGGGTCGCCGCCTGCATCGCGGGAGCCTGCAGTCCCGCGCCGCGATCGGCTTCCAGATAGCGCGAGTGTTCGTTATCGTGGCAGTACAGGCATAACAGCTCCCAGTTGCTGCCGTCGGGAGGGTTGTTGTTGTGATTGTGGTCGCGGTGATGCACCGTCAGTTGCTGCACGTTGGCGTGGGTGAATTCGCGCATGCAGCGTCCGCAGATCCACGGATACATCTTCAGCGACCGTTCGCGGTAGCCCGATTCGCGCGTGTCGGCGGCGCGGCGGGCGTCGGCCACGACCTTGTCGAGTCGGGCGGAATCGGGTTTTTTGCTCATCATGGCCATGCGCCTTCAGTCGATTGTGCTTACTTGTCCAGATAGAAAATCGCAAACGCCTCGAGCGTGGTCTTTTCAGTCGCATGCTTGATTTTCAGCTCGGCGCAGTCTTCCACCACCAGGCTGCGCCAGTTTGGAATACCCTCCTTGGCGAACAGCGCGTTGGCCTTGGACGAAATCCCCAGGTCCAGCGCCAGGCAGGCGTTGCGCTTGCCGGTCGGCGCATAGTTGACCGAGCGGATTTCAATGCCGAACGTCGACATCCACGGTTCCCACAGGCCTTTTTCGGTGCCGGCGACGATGTTGTCGAACATATCGGCCAAGGTCAAACCCTTCTTGACCATGCCGCGCAGCGCTTGCAGCGACGGTGCAAGGCGCGGATCCCGGTTGCGCTTGCCAGCGCCGCGTTCGCCGATTGCCTTGAGTTCCTTGGAAAAAATGGCTTCGCGCGGGGAGTACTCGCGCGTTCGTGTGTACAGTTCGCCGTCCAGGAACGGGTTGGCCGCGCGCTCGGCGCTCGGCTCCGCGCGTTTTTTCGCCGGCGGCTTGGTGGTGGTGGTCATCGGTATCGATCTCGAGTGGTCTGTGGGGCGCAGTTTAACATTGCGCCGGTCAGGCAGCCGGCCCCGACTTGGCGAGCAGGTCCGGCACGCCAAAGATCTGGCGGTAGCCGACGTACATTGCGCATTGCAGCAGCAGGATGAACAGGAAGCCGAGCCAGGTGATCACTACCCGGCCCATCGAGGCGTTGCCGAAAATGAGGATCAAGGCAAAGCTGGCGCCCATGAACATGCCGAACCAGGCCAGCAGCATCACCAGGAACACGCGGGCCGAACGCACCACGGCGAAAAAGCTGTAGAACACGGCTTTGCCCGCCGGCATTTTCTGCCAGAATGCCAGCGGCGAGGCGAAGCACAGCGCCATCACGGTGGCGATCTGCAGCACGGCGATCAGCAGCACGCCCATCAGGTCGGAACGGCTCACCACCGGCGCGGCGGTGGCGGCCTGCTTCCAGAACGATTCGCCCACCATCAGGTAGGCGATCACCGAGAGCACCCCGGTGATCGCGAGGTAGACCAGGCCGATCTTGCACAGGGTGATGACGGCCGGCTTGCGAAAGCCCGTCAGCAGCACCAGCGGGGTGACTCGTTCGCCACGTTCGATCATCAGGCAGGCTTGCATGAAGGACATGCTGAGCGAGGGAATCAGCACCACTGCGGCAATTCCGCCCAGCAGCGGCACGACGCTGATCCCGAAGCTGAACAGCACGTTGGCGAACAGCAGCGTGGTCAGCGCCGCCGGCTGCTTGCGGAACAGTCCCATGCCTTGCTTGAGCCAGGCCCAGCCTGTCTTTGCCGGAATCGCGCTCATGCCAGCAACCCCGGCGCCGCGGTGGCGATGCGTTCGCGCAGGATGCGCTCGAAATGCGAGGGGTCGTGCGGCGTCAGCATTTCCGCTTCGCGCGGCAGGTAGAAGTCATACAGGCGCGACAGCCAGAAGCGCAGTGCGGCGGCGCGCAGCATGGCTTGCCAGCAGGCCTGCTCGTCGCGCGTGAACGGGCGCACCGCGTGGTAGGCGTCGAGCATCGCACGCACCCGCGACTCGTCGAGCACGCCGGTGGCCGGCGCGATGCACCAGTCGTTGACGGTGACGGCCAGGTCGAACAGCCAGCTGTCGCAGCCGGCGAAATAGAAATCGAAGAACCCGGTCAGGCGTTCGCCTTCGAACATCACGTTGTTGCGGAACAGGTCGGCGTGCACCGGGCCGCGCGCCAGACGCTGGTAGGGTTCGCCCGCAGCGAATGCCAGTTGGAAATCCATTTCGGCGCGCAGCAGGGCGGCGGTGTCGGCCGCCAGGAACGGCAAAACTTTCGGCGTGGTGTCGTTCCACCAGTCGAGCCCGCGCAAGTTGGGCTGGCTGAGCGGGAAGTCGCGCGCGGCCAGGTGCATCTTCGCGACCATCGCGCCCACCGCCGCGCAATGCGGCGGTTGCGGATCCATCTGCGAAGTGCCGTCGAGCTTGCTGACGATGGCGGCCGGCTTGCCGTGCAGCGGCACCACCAGCTGGCCCTGGCCGTTGGCCACCGGCGCCGGCACCAGCACGCCGCGTTCGGCCAGGTGGCGCATCAGTTGCAGGTAGAACGGCAATTGCTCGAAGCTGAGGTTCTCGAAAATCGTCAGGACGAATTCGCCGCGCTCGGTCGTGATGAAGAAATTGCTGTTCTCAATGCCGGAGGCGATGCCTTTGATCGCGCTCGCTTTGCCTAGGGGGAATTGCTCGATCCAGTGGGTGAGGTCGTCCAGACTGACCGCGGTGAAAACTGCCATGTGCAAGCGAATGAAAAAGAGATGTCGGGATAGGTCGGGGCACGGCGCATGCTACGGCGCCGGCCGGCGTGGGGGCCTTACTTGGCGGGCGGCGGTGGCGGCGGAGCCGCTGCCGCTGCTTCGGCGGCGGCCGCTTCGTCGCGTTCCTTTTGTTTCTTCCTGGAGAGCAGGTCGAATTCGAGCACCTTCCATTGCGGCGGACGCAGCGTGCCGCTGGCGGTGTCGCCCGGCTGCGCCACGGCGCCCGGCGGATTGGCCTTCATCGTGTAGCTGCTCTTGCCGGTGGTCACTTGCACTTCGGTGACCCGGCCGCCTTCGCGCTTTTCGACGATCTTCTTTTCCCGCCGTTGCTGCGGGGTGACCGTGATCGGCGTGTCGCTGCCTTCTTCTACCCGTTCCAGCTTGGGCGGCGCCGAACTCGGCGTCTGCTGCGCCTGGGCAAGACTGGCGTGGGCCAAGATGCCGAGCAGCAGGAATTTCAAAACAGAAGTAGTGCGCGCCATGGTGATTCACCTTGTATTCGTTATATATCATTGTAACAAATCGACACGGTAGCCAGTGAAAAGTGTCGAATCCGTCCCCATATAGATAGCATACCGCGTTGCGCATTGTTGCGTTTTCTCCAAGCCGGATTCTGCGATAATGACAGACACTCCGCCGGCCTTCGCCGGCCCTCACTCTTAGTTAGCACTATGCAAAATACCCTGCTGTTAGTCGACGGTTCCAGTTACCTGTACCGCGCATTCCATGCCTTGCCGGACCTGCGCAGTCCGGACGGCCATCCTACCGGCGCCATGCACGGCATGGTCAACATGCTGCGCCGCCTGCGCGCAGATTACCCGGCGGCCTACATCGCCTGCGTATTCGATGCGAAAGGCAAGACCTTCCGCGACGACATGTACCCGGATTACAAGGCCACGCGCGCCTCGATGCCGGATGACCTGCGCCTGCAGATCGAGCCGATCCACGAGGCGGTCAAGCAGATGGGCTGGCCGATCCTGATGGTCGAAGGGGTCGAAGCGGACGACGTGATCGGCACCCTGTCGGTGCGGGCCTCGGAACTGGGCATGAAGACCATCGTCTCGACCGGCGACAAGGACTTGGCGCAGCTGGTCAACGACAAGGTCATGCTGATCAACACGATGACCAACGAGAAACTCGACGAAGCCGGCGTGCTGGCCAAGTTCGGCGTGCCGCCCGGCCGCATCATCGATTACCTGACCCTGATCGGCGACACGGTCGACAACATTCCCGGCGTAATGAAATGCGGCCCGAAGACCGCGCTGAAGTGGCTCGCCGCGCACGACAGCCTCGAGGGGGTGATGCAGAACGCCCATGCGATCAGCGGCGCGGTCGGCGAAAACCTGCGCCAGGCGCTTGAGTGGCTGCCGCAGGGCCGCGCGCTGATCACCGTCAAGACCGATTGCGACCTGAGCGCGCACATGGTGTCGATCGCCGACACGCTGGTCGGCCAGCCGGAAAACAAGGACGGCCTGCGCGACTTCTTCCAGCGCTACGGCTTCAAGACGCTGCTGAAAGAAATCGTTGCCAATCCGGACGCGGGGCGTGCGCCGGCGCCGGCGCTCAATTCGCCCGAAGGCGAGCTGTTCGGCGCGCCCGAGCTGGTGCCGCTGATCCGCGGCGAGTACCAGACCGTCACCACCGAAGCGCAGCTCGACACATGGCTGGCGCTGATCGACGCCGCCGCGCTGACCTCGGTCGACACCGAAACCACCTCGCTCGAACCGATGACGGCCCAGATGGTCGGCATTTCGCTCAGCGTCGAGGTGGGCAAGGGCGCCTACATCCCGGTCGCGCACCGCTACGCCGGCGTGCCGGAACAGCTGCCGCGCGAACTGGTGCTGGAAAAGATGAAAGCCTGGCTGGAAAATCCCGACAAGCCGAAAGTCGGCCAGAACCTCAAGTACGACAGCCACATTTTCGCCAACCACGGCGTGACCCTGCGCGGCATCGTGCACGACACGCTGCTGCAGTCCTACGTGTTCGAATCGCACAAGCCGCACGACATGGACAACATGGCGCTGCGCCACCTCGGCTACACCACCATTCCGTTCGTCGAGGTATGCGGCAAGGGCGCCGGCCAGATCTGCTTCGACCAGGTCGAGCTGGGCCGCGCCACCGAATACGCCGGCGAGGACTCCGACATCACCTTGCGCCTGCACCAGGCCATGAAGGGCCACGTCGAGAGCGATCCGAAGCTGGAATTCATCTACCGCCAGATTGAATTGCCGACCTCGGTAGTGCTGCAGAAAATCGAGCGCAACGGCGTGCTGATCGACGCCGCGCTGCTCGACGTGCAGTCGGGCGAGCTGGGCGCGCGCATCATGGAGCTCGAGCAGAAGGCCTACGAACTGGCCGGCGGCCCGTTCAACCTCGGCTCGCCCAAGCAGATCGGCGAGATTTTCTTCGTCAAGCTGCAACTGCCGGTGATCAAGAAGACCCCGACCGGGGCGCCGTCGACCGACGAGGAAGTGCTGCAAAAGCTGGCCGAGGATTTCCCGCTGCCGAAGATCCTGCTGGAATACCGCGGCATGTCGAAGCTGAAGTCGACCTACACCGACAAGCTGCCGAAGATGGTCAACCGCGACACCGGCCGGGTGCACACCAACTACGCGCAGGCGGTGGCGGTGACCGGGCGCCTGTCGTCGAACGAACCGAACCTGCAGAACATCCCGATCCGTACCAAGGAAGGTCGGCGCATCCGCGAAGCCTTCATCGCCGCGCCCGGCAACGTGATCGTCTCGGCCGACTATTCGCAGATCGAGCTGCGCATCATGGCGCATATTTCGGAAGACGAAGCAATGCTGCGCGCGTTCGCCGAAGGCGAGGACATCCACCGCGCCACCGCCGCCGAGATCTTCGGGGTGGCGCCGGGCGAGGTGCAGGGCGAGCAGCGGCGCTACGCCAAGGTCATCAACTTCGGCCTGATCTACGGCATGAGCGCGTTCGGCCTGGCCAGCAACCTGGGCGTGGACCGGGCCGCGGCCCAGAGCTACATCGACAAATATTTCGCCCGCTTCTCCGGCGTCAAGCGCTACATGGACGACACGCGCATGCAGGCCAAGGCGCGCGGCTACGTCGAAACCGTGTTCGGGCGCCGCCTGTGGCTGCCGGAGATCAATTCGCCGAACGGCCCGCGTCGCCAGGGCGCCGAACGGGCCGCGATCAACGCGCCGATGCAAGGTACCGCGGCCGACCTGATCAAGCTGGCGATGATCGCCGTGCAGGGCTGGCTGGAAACGGACAAACTCGGCACGCGCATGATCATGCAGGTGCACGACGAACTGGTGCTGGAAGTACCGGAAGCGGAGCTGGAGCTGGTCAAGCTCAAGCTGCCCGAGCTGATGGCCGGGGTGGCCGCGCTGAAGGTGCCGCTGCTGGCCGAAGTGGGCATCGGCAAGAACTGGGATGAGGCGCACTGACCACGCCGGCTTGTAAGAAGTGTAAGCAGAGGTTTCAAAGTGCGTTAGCGCACGTAAAAGTTGCCTTACGGATAGTACAGTGTCATTGCAGCGCGGTTCAGGCTGGCAGATTCTTGACGCACAACCGTATAACTTAAAAAAGAGGCAACCTTCATGCATGCACAAATTACCCGTATCGGCCTGTTCGCCACCACCGCCATCGCCGCGGCCACGCTGGTTGCCTGCGGCGGCGGCGCATCGAATCCGACCCCGACCACCACCATGGGCACCCTGGCGGTATCCATGACGGACGCGCCGGCTTGCGGCTTCGACGCGGTGAATGTGACTGTCAACAAGGTGCGCGTGCACCAGAGTTCGGCTGCGGGCGAGAACGACGCCGGCTGGACCGACATCACCCTCAGCCCGGCCAAGAAAATCAACCTGCTGAACCTGACCAATGGCACGCTCGAAGCGCTCGGGCAGACCGCGCTGCAAGCTGGCCACTACACCCAGCTGCGCCTGGTGCTCGACCCGAACACCGGCAACGGCCTGGCCAATTCGGTGGTGCCGACCGGCTCGACCACCGAGCAGCCGCTCGATACCCCGAGCGCGCTGCAAAGCGGCATCAAGCTGGTCAACGAATTCGACGTCGCGGCCGGGCAGAGGGTCGACCTGGTGCTCGACTTCAACGCCTGCAAGTCGGTGCTCACCAAGGGTAACGGCAAGTACGCGCTGAAGCCCGTCGTGAAGGTCATCCCGACCGCGATCAACGGCATTTCCGGCTTCGTCAGCCCGGCGTTGCTGGGCAGCCACGTGATGGTGTCGGCGCAGCAGAACGGCGTCATCGTCAGTTCCACCGTGCCGAACGCAACCACCGGCGAGTTCTTCCTGGCCCGCCTGGTGCCGGGCAACTATGACGTCGTCATTACCGCCGACGACCGCGCCGCATCGGTGGTGGGCGCCGTTCCGGTCGCCACGACCAGCAGCACCACTTCGCTGAGCACGGCGGCCGCGCCGATCACCCTGGCCACCAGCGTCAGCGGATCGATCAGCGGCACTGTGACGATGACGCCGGCCAGCGCCACCGAGGCGGCCTACGTCGCGGCCAAGCAATCGTTTGCCGCCGGTCCGACCGTGATCGTCAAGTACCAGGGCGCGGATCTGGCGAGCGGCGCCTACATGCTGTCCAAGCTGCCGGTGGCCGCGCCGCAGTACACCGCCTACAGCGCGACCCTGCCGCTGGTGTTCACCCAGAGCCTGACCAGCACCCCGGGCGCCGGCAAGTACAAGGTCGACGCCTCGGCCACCGGCTACGCCGCCAAGTCGATCCCGATGGTCGACCTCGGCGCGGCCAACCAGACCGGCGTCAACTTCGCGCTGGTGCCTTAAGACGGGCGCGCGGCCGGCGCCCGCCGGCCGGCCGTGCCCCCTTCGGGGAGCACGGCAGTGCGCAAGCAATCCAGTCGGGCGATGTTAATATAGCAAGCTCTTTTCACCCCTGCGCGTGGTCAAGCGACGACGGCGCAGCGTAAAGGTAGTGCGGCGGCGAGCCGGGCGGTACAATGCCCGGCTTGCGGCAATTGCAATACCCGAACAAGAGGCTTCAAAATCGACCCGATTCTCATTTCCATTCTGCTGGCGACCACTATCGCCGGCGTTTTCAGCATCACCGCCGCGGCGGTGTTTTCGTTCGCGCTGCTCTCGAAGATGGTCGAGCGGATGGTCAGCCTGTCGGTTGGCATCATGCTTTCGACCTCGCTGCTGCACGCGCTGCCCGAAGCGTTCGAATCGAAAGCCGATCCGCGCAGCCTGTTCGCCACCTTGCTGACTGGCCTGCTGGTGTTCTTCATGCTGGAAAAATTTGCCATCCTGCGCCATTCGCACCACCACGAAGGCGACGGTCACCACCACGCGCACGGGCACGATGCGCGCGAAGCGGGGCGGGCGGGATGGATGATCCTGATCGGCGACGGCATGCACAATTTCACCGACGGCATCCTGATTGCGGCGGCCTTCCTGGCCAATCCGGAGCTGGGGATCGTTACCGGGCTGGCGATCATCGCGCATGAAATCCCGCAAGAGATCGGCGACTTCATCGTGCTGCTCAACGCCGGTTTTTCGCGCAAGCGGGCGTATGTGTTCAATCTGCTGTGCAGCCTGATGGCGGTGGCTGGCGGCTTGCTTGGCTACTTCACGCTCGATCGCGCCAGCGGCCTGATCCCCTACGTGCTGGTATTTGCCGCCTCGGGGTTCATCTACATTGCGGTGAGCGACCTGATGCCCCAGATGCAGCGCCGTGCCACGGTGCGCGAATCGGTGCCGCAAGTGTTGCTGATCGGGCTAGGCGTGATCATCGTGCTGTTCCTCACCGGCGCCCACCACTAAACCGGGGTCAGACCGGGGTCAGAGCTAGGTCTGACCCCGGTTTTCGGGAATTATTCGGCGCCGGTCGCTACAGGGCGCGCCGGATCGGCGCACCATTCGCTCCACGAGCCCGGATACAGCGCGGCGCCCGGCATGCCGGCTACTTCCAGCGCCAACAGGTTGTGGCAGGCGGTCACGCCGGAGCCGCATTGCATCACGGCATGGGCCGGATCTTCCACCAGCGGCGCAAAATCGGCCTTCAGCTGGTCGGCGCCCTTGAAGCGTCCGTCGGCCTGCAGGTTGTCCTTGAAAAATCGGTTCTTCGCGCCCGGAATGTGGCCGCTCACCGGATCGATGGTCTCGTTCTCGCCGCGGAAGCGGTCCGGCGCGCGTGCATCGATCACGCTGCGCTTGCCCGTGCCGATGTCGGCCAGGACTTCGTCCCCCGACACCGCGCGCACCAGCGGCGCGCGTTCTGCGATCGTGCCGCGCGCCTTGACCGGCACCTCGGTCGACATCGGCAGCGCCTGCGACTGCCAGGCCGCGAGCCCGCCGTCCAGCACCGCGACGGCCGGATGGCCTATCCAGCGCAGCAACCACCACAGGCGCGCCGCGAACATGCCGCCATGCGCGTCGTAGGCGACGACCTGGCTGTCGTCGCCGATGCCCCACGCGCGCAGCGTCTCGACCAGCGCGGCGCGCTCGGGCAGCGGATGGCGGCCGCGGAACCGGCCGTCGGCGCCGCGCTTGGCGCCCGACAGCGCGCTCTCCAGGTCGGCGAATACGGCGTTGCGGATATGCCCGACCGCGTAGCCTTCGCGCCCCGCGTCGAGGTTCATCAGGTCGTGCCGGCAGTCGACGACGACCACCGCCGGATCGTCGATGCGCGCCGCCAGCTCGCTTGCGGAAATCAGTGTCGTGTTCATGGAGTCCTCAGGTTTCACTTGCAATCGGATCGGTCTTGTCGACCGCGACGCCGCGTTCGGTTCTGCGCGTATTGTAATAGGTGACCGCCAGCCCGGATGCCAGGATCACGCCCATGCCCAGCCAGACATGCCAGTCGAAGCTGTCGCCCCACAGCAGCATGCCCCACACGCTCGAGAAGATGATGCCGGTGTATTGCAGGTTGGCCACCACCAGCGTCTTGCCGGTGCCGTAGGCGCGCGTCATCGCCATCTGCGCCAGCGTGGCCGACACGCCCATCAGCAGCATCAGCCCGGCCCCACGCAGGTCGAGCGCATGCCAGGTGTCGATGGCGGGATCGCCCGCGGTGGTCGCGCTGCCGGCCAGGCCGGCCATCAGGTTCATCACCGAAAAATAGAATACCACGCGGTATTCCGGCTCGCCCAGCTGGCTCAGCCGGCGCACCTGCAGGTAGGCGGCGGCCGACAGCACGCCGGAGCACAGGGTGGTCAGGGCGCCCAGCCATTGCTTCGCCTCGAAGGCCGGCTGCAGCACCAGCGTGACGCCCACGAAGCTGAGCAGGATGGCGCCCACCAGCGGCCATTCGACGTGGTCTTTCGAGTGCCACCAGCCGGCGCAGAACAGGAATGCCGCCATCCAGATCGGCGACATGTAGTTCAGCGTGACGGCGCTCGCCAGCGGCAGCTTGGAAATCCCGTAGAACCACAGCCACAGCGAGAGCACGCCGACCAGCCCGCGCCACGCATGCTCCATCGGGAACGCGGTGCGGAAGCTGCCGCGCTGGTGGCGCACCAGCAGGGAGAGCATGAGCACGCCGATCAGGCCGCGGTACATGACGATTTCGGCGATCGAGTAGGTGGAGGACGCGAGCTTGACGCACGCGCCCATCACGGAGAACGCGAAGGCGGCGAACAGCATCCACAGCGACGCCATCGGGGCCTTAACGGGGGAGGTCGATGCTATTGCGGTACCACTCGTGGAAGTGCTGCATGCCGTCTTCCATCGGCGACTGGTATGGCCCCGTTTCGCTGACCCCGCGCGCCATCAGGATGCGGCGCCCGGCGTCCATCCGCAGCGCGATCTCGTCGTCCTCGACGCAGGTTTCCATATAGGCGGCGCGCTCGGCTTCGATGAAGTCGCGCTCGAACAGCACGATCTCTTCGGGGTAGTAGAACTCGACCACGTTGCGGGTCTTCTGCGGGCCGTCCGGCCACAGGGTCGAGACGATCAGCACGTGCGGATACCACTCGACCATGATGTTCGGGTACAGCGTGAACCAGATCGCGCCGTTTTCCGGCGGGGTGCCGCCGCGGAACCTGAGCACCTGCTCCTGCCACTTCCGGTAGATCGGCGAGCCCGATTTCTGCAGACCGCGGTTCACGCCGACCGTCTGCACCGAGTAGTCGCGCCCGAATTCCCAGCGCAGGTCGTCGCAGCTGACGAAGCCGCCCAGGCCGGCGTGGAACGGCTCGACGTGGTAATCCTCGAGGTAGACCTCGATGAAGGTCTTCCAGTTGTAGTTGCAGGTCTGTACTTCGACGTGGTCGAACATGTAGCCGGTGAAGTCGAAATCCCTGGTCACCGACAGGTTCGCCAGCTTTTCCATGACGTTGTAGCCGTTTTGCTCGAACAGCAGCCCGTTCCAGTTCTGCAGCGGCGTCTTGGACAGGTGCAGGCATGGCGTTTCCGGAAAATGCGGAGCGCCGATCAGCTCGCCCTTGAGGTCGTAGGTCCAGCGGTGCAGCGGGCAGACGATATTGTCGGCATTGCCGCGCCCGTTGAACATCAGCGCCTGGCGGTGGCGGCAGACGTTCGACAGCACCTCGATGCCATTGGCATTGCGCACGAGCATGCGGCCTTCGTGCTCGGCAGCAAGCGTGGCGAAGTCGCCGACCTCGGGCACCATCAGTTCGTGCCCGACATAACGCGGGCCGCCCTGGAATAATTGCTGCATCTCGCGCTTCAGGAGCGCTTCGTCAAAGTAGACATCTACCGGAAGCTGCGCGCATGGGCGCGCCAGCTTGGCGTGGGTAGCCAGATCGGACATCCCAACCCCCCTTTAATAAGAGCATCAAGCAAAAGAAGAGAAAGAATCCAAAGACCAGTATTTTTGATTGCGGAATACGGTATTTCGGACAGAACCGGCGATTATACCGTGGAACGAGCTCTACAGTCTTGGGCCGGCGCGGGAATGTGGCGCAAATCGGGGCGAATATTGCTTCAAAAACATCGTTTTCATTGGGCCACGACCGATTGCTATAAAATGTGGCTTTGCGCGCCAGCTGGCAAAGGCCAGGCGTCGTCACCGAACAGGATGGATTGTTCTAGAATAAGGAATTAGACTGGCCGCCACCGCACAAGTTGCGT
>CXWL01115315.1_pt1 | contig 18540 bp, 11 predicted proteins | sample 590931 | NCBI WGS metagenome assembly CXWL01 (sample SAMEA3498368, study PRJEB10139) | groundwater metagenome | biome: water well; material: biofilm material | place: Germany | collected 2015-04-27 | reverse complement strand
CGTGATCTGGCTCTGTATCGTGAGATCGCCCCCCAAAACATTGAGTTCGACGGTAGCAATAAGATTTACCGTATAGGCAAGAGTTTTGTTCCGGTCTTCGAGCACGCACCACAGCGCGTCCTGTCAGCACTTTCGTTGGGGTTTGGCGACGGCGTGAACGGGGATTCGCAGCCGCTCTTACCTTGCGAGTCCCCTGCTGCACTGACCAATCCCTGCATGGATGTGCTGGCACCTATCTGCCGAGCCATCCACGCCAAGCGTCCTGTAGCCATCCGCTACTACTCGGTGAACAGCGGAGAGTCCGAACGGGTGATCGTCCCCTTCGCACTCGTTGACAGCGGCCTACGTTGGCACGTCCGAGCGTTCGACCGGAAAACCGAAGAGTTCCGCGACTTCGTCATCACCAGGATCGAATCTCCCAGGACAATAGACGAAAATCCCAAGGTTGGCGAACGCCTTGACGACGACATCCAGTGGACACGGATTATCGAGATCGAACTGGTTCCGCATCCAGACCAACCTAGACCTGAAATCACTGCACGCGACTATGGCTTCACGGGCGGGGTGCTGGCCCTGAAGCTTCGGGCTGCTGCGGCTGGATACATGCTCCGGCGCTGGAGCGTCGATTGTTCCCCTGACCACCATCTGCGTGGCCCCGAATATCGCCTGTGGCTCAAAGACCATCTAGCACTTTACGGCGTGAAGAGCGCACTGCTGTCCCCAGGTTATCGCTCGCCAGATACGCAAAAAGCCTCGAGCAAGGCCGACTGATGCGCCGCGCCAATACAGAACAACCGAATTTGACTGGATTCCCTACATGCCCTTAGCCCTGCCACAGCTAGAACGCCACCTCTTCAAAGCCGCCGATATCCTGCGCGGCAAGATGGATGCCTCCGAGTTCAAGGAATACATCTTCGGGATGCTGTTCCTCAAGCGCTGCTCCGATGTGTTTGAACAGCGCCGTGCCGAGGTGATCCAGCTCGAAATCGATGCGGGCAAGACGCCCGCCGAAGCAGATGCCTCGGCCGAGAACAAGCGTTGGTACAAGAAGGATGGCTACTTCTGGGTGCCCAAGGAGTCGCGCTACAGCTACCTGGTCGACAACTCGCGTCAGGCCAATGTCGGCAGCCTGCTGAGCAAGGCGCTGGCCGGAATTGAAGGTGATAACGTCAGCCTCTACGACGTGCTGGAGCACATCGACTTCACCCGAAAAATCGGGCAGAGCAAAATTCCCGATATCAAGCTGCAGCAGCTCATCACGCATTTCAGCCTGCACCGTCTGCGCAATGAAGACTTCGAGTTCCCCGACTTGCTCGGTGCCGCCTACGAATACTTGATTGGCGAATTCGCCGATTCGGCGGGAAAAAAAGGCGGCGAGTTCTACACGCCGCGCTCCGTCGTGCGGATGATGGTGCGTCTCATCAAGCCCGAGCTCAAGCACGATATCTACGACCCCTGCTGTGGCTCCGGCGGCATGCTGATCGCGGCCAAGGAATACATCGACGAGCACGGCGAAGACGGCCGCAAGGCTAACTTGTTCGGCCAGGAATTCAATGGCACGGTGTGGTCCATCGCCAAGATGAATATGCTGCTGCACGGCATCAGCACTGCTAACCTACAAAACGAGGACACCTTGGCCGAACCGCAGCACGTTGAAGGCGGCGAGTTGATGCACTTCGACCGTGTCCTCACCAATCCGCCGTTCTCCATTCACTGGGGCAACACCGAGAAGGATGCTGACGGCAAGCCCGCCTGGAAGCCGAAGTTCGAGGCAGAGCGCTTCCCCTACGGCCAGGTGCCGCTGGGTGCCAAGAAGGCCGACTTGATGTTCCTGCAGCACATGCTCGCCGTCACCCGCGACAGCGGCATGGTGGCCACCGTTCTGCCCCACGGTGTGCTGTTCCGGGGCGGTGAGGAAAAAACCATCCGCGCCGGTATCATTGAGGACGACCTATTAGAAGCCGTCATTGGTGTGGCGCCCAACCTGTTCTACGGAACCGGCATCCCCGCCTGCATTCTGGTGCTGCGCCAACGTGTGCAGAACGGCGCCAACCGCGTCAGTGGTAAGCCTACCGAGCGGCAGGGTAAGGTGTTATTCATCAATGGCGACCGCGAGTTCTTCGAAGGCCGCGCGCAGAACTACCTGCTACCCGAGCACATCGAAAAAATTGTCACCACCTTCGACGAGTTTCGCGCCATCGATGGCTTCTCGGCCATCGTCGACAATGCAACGCTCAAGACCAACAACTACAACCTCAACATCCGCCGCTACGCCGACAACGCACCGCCGCCCGAGCCGCACGACGTGCGTGCCCATTTGGTTGGCGGCATCCCTAAGGCAGAGGTGGCCAATAAAGCTGATTTGTTCAGCGCCCATGGTCTGAACCCAATGGAACTGCTGGTGGATCGCGACGCCAAGTATCTCGACTTTGCGCCTGCCATCGACAAACGGCAGACCCTCAAACGGATCATCGAAAGCAATGCCCGCCTGGTCGCCAAGGAAGCGGCTATTCGCGCCTCCTTCGAGCAATGGTGGCAAGACCACAGCACACGAATCTCGGCACTGTCGGGGCAAATGGATAATGCGGCCAGCCTGGTGGCCCTGCGCAATGACCTGCTGACCAGCTTCAGCCAAAGCCTGGAGGCCATCGGCCTGCTCGACCCCTTCCAGGTGCGCGGCATCATTGCCGGCTTCTGGTACCAGACCAAGTACGACTTCCTCACCCTCATGGCGCGCGGCGCCAAAGGCGTGGCCGACGCCTGGCGCACCAGCATCGTAACAGCCCTCGAAGACAAGGCCAGCAAGGAAAGCCCGCTGGAACATAAGCTGGTCAAGTTCCTGATGAGTGATTTCGTCGAGGCCATCACTGAGCTAGAAGCAAAAAAGGCCGAGCTGGACAGCCAGATCAAAGCGGCCAACCCCAAGGATGCTGAGGGCGAGGGCGGGGAAGTCATCGAGGCGGAAGAGGACGATTTCGACGAAGAAAACATCGTGGACGAAGCCCAGCTGAAAGCCATGAAGAAGGAACTCACCGCCGTCAAGAAACAACTCAAGGCCAAGAACGACAGCTTCAAGCAGCATATCGGCGCCGCCGTAGATGGGCTGACACCAGAAGCTGCCGCCGATTTGCTGCTGACCATTCTGCACAACGACATGCAAGCCATCGTTGAGCGCTACATGACCGCGCAACGCAAGCAAATCGTGGCCACGTTCGAGAACTGGTGGGACAAGTACCGGGTGACGTTGACAGAGATCGAGGGCAAGCGGGATGCTGCAGCGCAGGCGCTGCAGGTCTTTCTGAAGGGGTTGCGGTATGCTTGAACCTGAACTGAACGTCGATATCCCGAACGAAGCAGGTTGGCCGATGCAATCGGTCGATAGCCTCTGTAGTTTGATTTCGCGCGGAACAGCACCGGTGTACGTCGAGCACAGCGAAGTCTTGGCGATCGGCCAGCGCTGTGTTGCTTCCAAAGGATTCACTCCTGACTTCGCACGGCCCCATTTTCATCGCGCGATTCGCAATGTGCTTCGACCAGAATCTGGTGATGTCCTTCTGAATTCGACGGGTACTGGAACCATTGGTCGATCCGTTGTCTTTAATTCACCCGGCACTTTCATTGTTGATGGGCACGTCACTGTGATGCGGCCACGGGCCGAGCTTGCTGATAGTCGGTGGCTGAACTCCGTGCTCCGCACGCCGGCGCTGCAAAGGCATTTAGAACGCTTCTGCTTTGCTGGCTCAACTAATCAAATAGAGTTAAGCCGCACGCCGTTGCGTGTGAGTCGATTACCAACACCTTGTATCGATGACCAGCGGGCAATGGGACTGGTTATCGACACTCTCGACACCGCCATCCGCGAAACTGAGGCGATCATCGCCAAGCTCAAGGCCGTCAAGCAGGGCCTGCTGCACGACTTGCTGACGCGCGGTATTGATGCAAACGGCGAACTGCGCCCTCCCCAAACCGAGGCGCCGCATCTCTACAAGGAGTCGTCGCTGGGGTGGATTCCGAAGGAGTGGGACGTCAATCAGTTGGCAGACCTGCTAGCAGACGTTGACCCAGCAATGCGCTCCGGTCCCTTCGGTAGCGCGCTTCTGAAGCAGGAATTGGTTGAAGTTGGACACCCGCTCCTGGGAATCGACAACGTCCATATCGAGCGCTTTGTCGCCGATTACACACGCTTTGTCACACCCAAGAAATTCGCACAACTCGCTCGCTATGCGGTCCGTTCTGCTGACTTGATGATCACGATCATGGGCACTGTGGGAAGGTGTTGCCTCGTACCGGAAGATATTGGTTACGCTCTATCCTCGAAGCACACGTGGACGATCACTCTCGATCAAGAGGCGTACTCGCCGTACCTGGCGATGCTGCAGATCAACTACTCGCCTTGGGTGCTGGGGCATTTCGCAAGAGATCAACAAGGCGGGACGATGGCGGCAATTCGGTCGGAAACACTTCGATCAACTCGACTTCCCACTCCTCCACGTGAAGAGCAGCGTCTTATGGAAAAGTATCTCCATGAACTCAGCAAGCGGATTGATCTAGAGATTGATTCGCTTGCGAAGCGACAGGCAGAAGAATCCGGCCTGATGGACGACCTCCTTACCGGTCGCGTCAGTGTCACACCATTGCTGGCAGAAGCAGAACAACAAGGGAGCACCTAATGGGCTGGGAACTCGATGACGTCGAAAAACCGTTCGTGGCCCAGTTGCAGGCACTCGGTTGGGCCTATAACGAAGGCAGTCTCGACGACCCGGCAGTCACGGGCCGAACCAATTTTTCCGAAGTGGTTCAGGAGGGGCTGCTGCGCGAGCAGTTGCGCACGCTGAACCCCAGCGCTGACGGTGCCCTCTGGCTTGACGATGCGCGGCTATCCGAAGCCATGGCGGCCATCACCCGCCTGGGCACGCACAAGTTAATGGAGGCCAACGAGAGGGCCAGCACTTTGTTGACCCGTGGTTTGACTGTTGAAGGCTTACCCGGCTGGGACGGCGGGCGTGGCCAGACGATTCGCTACATCGACTGGGAGACCCCTGCTAACAACCGCTTCACGGTGATCAACCAGTACCGCGTGGATTGCCCGCCCGGCTTCAACAGCGGCAAGGCCTTCATTGTGCCGGACCTGGTGCTGCTGGTGAACGGCATCCCTCTGGTGGTAGTGGAGTGCAAAAGTCCGTCCGTCCCTGAGCCGCTGGCCGAGGCCGTTGACCAACTGCGGCGCTACAGCAACCAGCGCAAGGCCGCGTTTGAGGTCAATGACAACGAAGGCAACGAAGCCCTGTTTGCCACCAACCAGTTGCTGGTGGCAAGCAGCTTCGATGAGGCACGCGTGGGCTGCGTAGGTGCAGCCTTCGAACATTACGCACAGTGGAAGACGGTAATCGGCCCGGATGGCTCGGGAAGTGAAATCGACGTGGCCCATGCGCTTGGCAAGGCCGCAATTTCCGGGCAGGAGCGTTTGATCGCTGGCCTGCTGTCGCCTTCGCATTTACTGGATGTGGTGAAGAACTTCATGTTGTTCATGCAGACAGGCGGCCAGACCATTAAAACGGTGTGCCGCTACCAGCAGTACCGGGCCGTGAACCGGGCGATTGCACGCCTCAAGTCCGGCCAGACACGACTGCAGCATGGTGAACACGACAAGCGCGGCGGCATCATCTGGCACACCCAGGGCTCGGGTAAAAGCCTGACCATGGTGTTCCTGGTGCGCAAGATGCGCGCGGACGCGCAATTGCGGCGCTTCAAAGTCGTCGTCGTAACCGACCGCAAGGACTTGCAGGGCCAATTATCCGTGACCGCTACGCTGACCGGCGAGGTGGTGGATGTGGCCGAGAGCACGGCNNGCCGAGAGCACGGCGGGCGTAAAGGCGTTGGCGCGGCGCAAGGGCCCGGGGCTGATCTTTGCCACAATCCAGAAATACCGCGATCCGGACAACGTAGGGGATGCGCCGCTGACAGAGGACGATTTACCGAAGGTGGAGGAACCGAAGGCTACCTACAAAGCCGACGAAAAGTTTGAGGTGCTGAACGGGGACGACAGTATCCTTGTGCTGGTGGACGAGGCCCACCGCACCCAAGCGGGAGACCTGCATGCCAACCTGCTGGCCGGGTTGCCCAACTGCGCGCGCATCGGTTTTACCGGCACGCCGATCATCATGGGCGACAAGAAGCGCACCCATGAGATATTTGGCGAATTCATTGACCGTTACACCATCAAGGAAGCCGAGGCCGACGGCGCCACAGTGCCGGTGCTCTACGAGGGCCGCACAGCCAACGGCGCTATCAAGGACGGCGCCAGCCTCGACGAACTGTTCGAAGACCTGTTCCGCCAGCATTCGCCGGAGGAGCTAGAGGCGATCAAGAAAAAGTACGCCACCAAGGGCCACATCTTTGACGCACCGGCGCTGATCGCCGACAAAGCGCGCGACATCCTTCGCCACAACGTCACCAACATCCTGCCCAACGGCTACAAGGCGCAGGTGGTGGCGTACAGCCGGTTGGCGGCGATTCGCTATTTCGAAGCCCTGCGGACAGCCCGCGATGAGTTGCTGTCCGAGGCCCACGCGCTCTCGCCTGAGGACAAGGCGCTAGATGATGAGGCGCTGTGTCAGCGCGCAGTGAGCGTGCAGGCGGTGGTGCAGGCCTGGCGCTACCGCGACACGCTGGCGCGCATTGAATTCGCGCCCATCATCTCGGGCAGCAACAACGACGCCCCGGCCTGGAAGCAGTGGACCGACGGTGCAGCGCACGAGCAACTGATCAAGTGCTTCAAAAAGCCACTGTTCCATGCCAAGCCCGAGAAGACCGACCCGTTGGCCTTCCTGGTGGTGAAATCGATGCTGCTCACCGGCTTTGATGCGCCGATCGAGGGAGTAATGTACCTCGACCGCCCGATCCGCGAGGCGGAGTTGCTGCAGGCGATTGCCCGCGTCAACCGCACTGGCTTCGGCAAGCGCTGCGGCATCGTGGTGGACTACTACGGCGTGGCGCAGCATTTGAAAGAGGCGCTGGCGGCCTACGCCGATGAAGACGTGGAAGGCGCGCTGGCCAGCCTAAAAGACGAGGTGCCGGTGCTGCGCGACCGGCATCTGCGCGTGGTGGATCTGTTCCGCCAGCGGGGTATTGAATCGCTGGAGGACACCGAAGCTTGCGTCGATGCATTGGGTAGCGAGAAGTTGCGTGCCGAGTTTGCCGTCAAGCTCAAGGCTTTCTTGGGATCACTGGACACGGTTCTGCCGCGACCGGAAGCCTTGCCCTATTCCGGCGACGCCAAGCGCCTGGCCTACATCTATGCCCGTGCCCGCAACCGCTACAAGGACACGCCGGTACTGGGCAAGGATGTCGGCGCCAAGGTGCGCAAGCTGATCGACGACCATGTGATCTCGCTGGGCATCGATCCCAAGATCCCACCGATTCAGCTGACCGATGCCCAGTTCGACACGCACCTGGCCCGGGCCGCGAACGACCGCGCCAAGGCGTCCGAAATGGAGCACGCAATTCGCTCGCACATCCGCAAGCACACCGATGAAGACCCGGTCCTGTACCGCAAGCTCTCGGAGCACTTGAACGACATTCTCAAAACGCTGGGCGAAAAGTGGAATGAGGTGATCTCGCAACTGCAGAAGATAATCGACGAGCTGCGCACGGGCAGGGCGGGGAGCGCCGATGCGCCGAGCGACTTGCCCGAGCATTGCGCGCCCTTCCTGCGTACCGTGCTGGATGTGGTGTGTGCTGGCCAGACGACAACCGCAGCCGAGTTGCTGCGACTGAAGGATGTGACCGTGGAGCTGGTGGACCTGCTGGTGCAGGAGCTGCAAGGCAACCGCGATATATGGAGCCCCCATAAACGTGCGGCGCAGGAAGATCTTAATACGCAACTGTTCGAGCACTTGATGCGCCTGAGGCCACCCTTGGTGGATACCGACAAGGCGGGCGTGTTGGCGGACAAGTTGATGGAGCAGGCGCGCGCCAGTCACGACAAGCTGGTGCAGGTGTAAAGCCATGCTGGCGCCCCTGAAATCTACCAACCACCACGCGGACAGCACTGCGGCCGAGGCAGTGGCTTGCATCCACATGGATGACTTGCAATTCACGATACGGCGCAGTGCCCGGCGTCGGACGATGCAAATCACGGTGGAAAGAACGGGGGAGCTGATTCTGAGCGCACCGCCCGAGGTGGACATCGACCAACTCCGCGAGTTTGTCAGCGAGAAGCGCTTCTGGATCTACACTAAGCTGGCCGAGAAAGACCGGCTGCAACGCAAGGTGCCGCGCAAGGAGTTCGTTGGCGGCGAGGGCTTACTATATCTGGGGCGCATCCATCGGCTGAAATTGGTCGATGACCAAGACTCCCCCTTGAAGCTGGTGAATGGCCGCTTTGTGCTGCGCGACGATGCGCAGGCAGGAGCACGGGAGCACTTCATCCGCTGGTATAGCGAAAGGGCTCGGGTCTGGCTGTCGGGCCGGGTGGCCGACTATCAGTCACGAATGGAGGTGGCACCGGCTGGCGTAAAGGTTCAGGACCTCGGCTATCGCTGGGGTTCTTGCGGCAAGGGCGACTGGCTGTACTTCCACTGGAAGACCATCTTGCTGCCCGCCCGTATCGCGGAGTATGTGGTGGTGCACGAGATTGCCCACCTGCACGAGCCGCACCACACCCCTGCCTTCTGGCTGCGCGTTGAGCGTGCAATGCCCGACTATGCCCAGCGAAAGGTCTGGCTGGCCGAACACGGAATTGATGTTGAGGGAATATAAAAAAACATGGCAGACTATTTCACCAGTGACCACTTCAAACTGCTGAACAAGTGGAAGGGGCAAAAGCGCGATGAATCCAACCCCGAGCAGAACCGCGCCTACGAAGAGTTGAAGAAGGCCTACGAGGTCACCGAGGCTTGGGCCAACGAGGTGAAGACCAGGTTGTTCCCGACGGGTGTGGTTAATGTTCGCAAGCGCCCGACCAGTCAGGCGAATTCCTTCTTGCCGTACAACTGGGCGCGCATCTACCCGGCAGCGGATTCCCCTAAGGAACTGGCCTATACCGTGGGGATTGGGGCTGATGATGGCTTTGTGGTCAAGATCGACACGGTCGCGCTTGACGAGGGCGCGCCCGTGCGTCGTGACTACCTTGCACTACGCGGCGGCTACGACAACGCGTCGCCCATCGTCGCCATGCTTCCGGCGTCAGAAGGGCTCGGCAAATCGCTAGCTGAATTAGTCGATTGGAGCGTCGAGGCCATTCGCAAATTCCGCGTCCGTTATGACGAGGTGGTGACAAAGCTGGATTTGGCGGAAAAGCTCAGCGACGAAGATCTGCTCAAGCACTTCGATGGCAAGCCCGTCTTCAAAACCTTCCGGGCTTCTTGGTCGGCGAAGGACAAGGCTACGTTTTGCCGGCTGGCCAGAGCCGTTCACGCGGCGGGGCTAGATTGGTGGCATATGGGCAAAGGAATTCAGGTGCGCTTTGGCCGCAAGAACCCTGGCAGTGAGCGTGCGATCGGCGTGCTCGGTGTGATCCGTGGCACCCGCACCCGAAAGATATCCTGGACACGTGATGTCGGTGCCGTGCCCAAGTTGAACCGGGAGCTACTGACCGATGATCTGGTGGCGAAAATTGAAACCGCCTTGGTCGCCGAGCGGGAAACGCTGAACGAGTGGTTGGTGTTGGAAACCGAACGCCCAGGTCTGTGGCCAGATCAACTACGGGATGACCCGACGGAGCCCGACGAGGGATCCGATGACGAGGAGCCACCAATGGACGCCGCTGTCATGCAAGCCTTCAATCGCATCTACTACGGGCCGCCCGGGACCGGCAAGACATACGAAGTTTCCAAATTGCTGCGGCGGGACTATGAGCAGGCAATGACCTCGGTGTCTGCGGCGGAATGGCAGAGCCAATTTATCGCTGACAGGATTGCTCCGCTGAAATGGTGGGAAGCTGCCGTCCTTGCATTGGTCGACCTTGGCGGCAAGGCCAACGTGAGCCAGCTATTGGGGCATCCCTTCATCGGTGCGCTGGCGACGGCCAAAGGCCGCAAGGAGAACCTGCGACAGACAATCTGGACGACGCTGCAGGAACGTACGGTTGATGAGTCCACGACTGTCAAACAGAAGCTGCGCTTTAGCCCGCAGGTATTCGACAAGAGCGAGGAGTCTGTTTGGCAACTGACCGGTGAATGGGAAGAAGCCTGCGCCGACCTCGTTGCCTTGCTCAAGGAGTACCGGGCTGGCGCTCAGTCTTCGGAAATCCTTCGTCACTACAGCTTTGTCACGTTCCATCAATCGTACGGCTATGAGGAGTTCGTGGAAGGCCTGCGTCCCGTACTAGATGACGATACTAGCTCGGGTGCGATCAAGTACGAAATACGCCCAGGCGCATTCAAGGATCTGTGCCGCAAGGCACGCCTCGCACCGGAGCAGCGCTTTGCCATGGTCATCGACGAGATCAACCGGGGCAATATCAGCAAGATTTTCGGCGAACTGATCACATTGATCGAACCGGACAAGCGAGAGGGTGCTGAAAACACCATCTCGGTCGCGTTGCCGTACTCGGGCGAGTCATTCTCGGTACCAACCAACGTTGACATCATCGGCACGATGAACACAGCGGACCGGTCGCTTGCTCTGCTGGATACGGCGCTGCGTCGCAGGTTCGACTTTGTGCCTGTGCTGCCCGATGCTCGTGATGAGGCGGGTGCGCCACTTTTTGGCCTGCGCGTGACACTGGGTGGACAGGTGATCGACATCCCGCGAATGCTGTCTGTCGTCAATCAGCGTGTCGAGGCACTTTACGACCGAGATCACTGCATAGGTCATGCTTACTTCACATCGCTTGCACAAGTTCCTGACGGAGACGAACGGCTCGTGGCGTTGTCGCAGGTCTTCAGTAATCGCATCGTCCCCTTGCTCGAGGAATACTTCTTCGAGGACTGGCAAAAAATCCGGCTTGTGCTGGCAGACAACCAGAAGCCCGAGGCGGCTCGATTTGTGATTGAGAGCCAGGATCATGAAGAGGATCTGGCGCACTTGTTCGGCAGCGATCACGGCCTGGACACCTATTCCACCAAGCCGCGCTACGTGGTTCAAGATGCGTCTTTCACCAACCCGGATGCCTACATCGGCATCTATCGGACGTTGCCAGCCTGATGAATGGCTTGACGATTTACGAGTTTGACGCCCTGGCAGCAGTTGGGGCGGACTTCTCGGGTATCGATGGTGTGCATCTGGTTCCGGCCAGCGTATTTGGCTGGCTTGAGGAGCAATGTCTGCGCGCTGCAGACGCGGGAGATGCCGCTTGGCTACGCTTGGCCCAGCGTCGTGGGCGCCGTGTCATCCAGGTGACCAGCTTTGTCGGCGTCATTCGTGGGCCGGATGGTTACCAGATAGAAGTGCTGCCGAAAGTCGGCAAGGCCATCGGTGGCGGTGCGGTCGAGGCGCGTCAGTTGCTGATTGAAATGCTGTGCTGTCTGCATGGCTTTCGGCATGTGCTGACCAATAGAGCCCAACTTTGTGGGGCGCGGATGCCGCTACTGGAAATTTTCATCAGCGAGTTTCTGCGCGCTGTCGAGCACATCGTCAAGCGTGGGCTTCGAAGCGACTATCGCCAGCGGCAGGACAACTTGTTTGCCTTGCGTGGCAAGCTCCTGATGTCGCCACACTTGCGGCAGAACCTGTTCCGGGCAGACCGCTTTTTCACCGAGCACGATGAGTATTCGACGGACCGACCAGAAAACCGACTACTGCACGCTGCGTTACGGCGCGTGTTGATTCTGACTGGAACGCCGGCCACCCAGCAGCTGGCCCGAGAGTTGGATTTCGTTTTTGCGGACGTTCCGCCTTCCACGCAAACACGGATCGATTTCCAGCAGGTGCGACTGGACAGAGGCATGGGCTACTACGTCGATGCCCTTGCTTGGGCACGCCTCATCTTGAACGAAGAATCTCCGCTGACGGGCTCTGGGCGCCACACCGCTCCATCATTGCTGTTTCCGATGGAGGCCGTCTTTGAAGCGTATGTGGCCAAGCATCTTGTACGGCAGCTGGCTCCAACTCTTATCTTGAAGACCCAGGCACGCAGTCATCACATGGTTCGCCACCGTGAACAAAATTGGTTTCGGTTGAAGCCAGATTTGCTGATTCGGGATTCAGATAGAGATTTACTGGTGCTCGACACCAAGTGGAAGCTGCTTGATAAGCTGAAGGCGAACGGAACGGACAAATACGGTTTGTCCCAGAGCGACTTTTACCAGCTGCAAGCCTATGGGTTGAGTTATCTGGATGGCACCGGGGATGTTGTGTTGATCTACCCCAGAACGGAAGCATTCGACCACGCGCTGCCTGTGTTTGAGTTCCCGAAGTCCAGCGGGATGCGTCTTTGGGTACTTCCGTTCTGCCTTAAGGAGCGTCGTCTGATGCTCCCAGCATTCCCGCAACTGGAATCGATCTTTGTTGAGTAGCACAGGAATGCACGCCTCATAACTGCTACAACGGGCGCGGCCAGTTGTACCCAGACGCGACAGGTAGAGTACAGAATTAGACCAGCAACTACAGCATAATTTGGTAAGCCAGTCTCGACCAGCTGATGGCTCGTGCGTCTTACCTCACCCTCAATCGCCAGTTTCGTAGTTGTCAGGGTCGCTCATCCAGTCCGGTTCGATGTCATTGAAATACATGTCATGCGTTACAGGCAGCAATTCGACACCTTCTAGTGTCAACCCATCTGCAACGATCTGGACCGTCACCAGCGCCTTGAACTTAATTTCGACATCGTCAGATATTGTGGCGCTACCCATGCCAACATAATCGCGATCAATGCTGTCAAATTTTTCAAAGCTGAAGTGCGTGTCGATTTGCAAAGAGGCGGTTCCACCAACCTTGATCACCGCCTGCCCGTCGTCGTACGATATCGTGTCCAGTGTGGCACCGGTCGCGTCTGGAATGTCGAGGCTAATATCGTCAACTGTTGGCTCAACGCCTTCTTCCTCCACGGCGAACTGGGAGTCGGCTTCGATACGAAACTCAAACTTGTCCACCTGATCTCTGAGGGCTTCGAGTACGGCGGCATGAAGTCCCACGGAATCCCCGGCCACAAACAGCGTAGCAAGGCGTACTGCAGGTTCTCGCGCCGATCCCAGCCCTTGAATGGTAGACAACGCATCAGCGAGATCGTCGACTACAACGAGGCGCTTTGACTGCGCACCATAGCGTTGCCAGTCTTTGTCATGTGCCACGACCAGAATTCGAGTGTCGCGGTTTTCGGCCCAGCCTTCGAGGGTCGACAGTGCCACTGCATCAGGAAATTCTTGTTTTTTCTCGCCGGTTTCCGCGAACGGAGGTTCACCCGCTTCGTAGCGGCGCATAACTTCACCAATCGAGGCAAATTCCTCTTCATGCAGAATGTCCGCCCCGACACGCTGTGCCCAGTCGTCGAACCGCTTCCGCGCGCGCGCATCATCACCCGATGCCGCGAGGTTGCTCAGTGCGGTCAGTGCCTCTTGATGCGTTGAACTCAATGCGCGATGCTTTGCGGTATGCGCCAGCGCAGTGCGTAATGACTTCGTCGCGTCTGTCGCGTTTTTCGTGAGGTGTCGCTTCACCTCGTTAGCCACCGTGTTCGCTATGAGGAGTTCAAACTCGCTTTCGTGAAACTGTTCGAGTTGAGCGAGCAGCCCGCTTTCCAGCGCAAGGCTGTTCCTTTCAAAGATCGACGTGTCAATTGTCAACGCGGTGATCTCACCAGCGAGGATTTGATTGTTGATTTTCTCGTCCATGAACGTTTGTGCAGTTATAAGTTTAATTTCGTAGGATGATTATGACGGGACCTAAGTGACAACTAGGATAACACCCTGCTCGTCAGAAAAATACGTGGTAAATCTCAGCCTGAGTGGCGGCGATGCATGGATATCACGCGCTGTCCGGCACCCCGGAATCTTGGTCTGATAATCGCAAGCGCTGTTTTTCAATGCCAATTTGGACCTGCTCCCGGGCATCTGCCGTGCTTCCGTTTGACCAGGTCGAGTTCAGCGATATCGGATCCCAAACTGACTTGATCGTCGCGCANNATACTCAAGAAGTGGGCGGCCCGACACGAATAGCCGCCCGCTTTCGACGTCCGGCCAGAAAATGCCGACGTCCGCCGAGTTCATGTATTGGTAAACCTTGACGGCCTGCGGGGCGCCGCCGATGCTTTCGTTTGGATCCGGATGCTTCAGCAGGTCGCGTATCACTTCGAACGGCTCCAGGTTGAACTTTGCCGAGGGGGGCTGGCGCATGTCCATGCCGTACCTCTGTTGTAACAGTTCTTTTAGATTCGCGCGCATCGTGGTGATCCATTCCGGATCGCCGGCGATTTCCACTTTCCCCAATCCTCCGAACCTGTTGCTCCCTGTGCGTTCGTCAGACCTGAAGGTGTTCGACGCCTCGTCGAACTCGATCCTCCAGATACGGAACTCCTTGCTCCACCAGTCGTAGCCTCCGAACAAGAAAGTCACGTCTGGTACGTTCTCGCCAGGGGCGAAGTTATGCACCTCCCGCTGCATCTGGTTCAGGATGTTCACGACGTGCGACTTGAACTTTGCCAGCCCCAACGCACGGGTCTGCGACGGAAGGTGGATGTCTGCCGCATTGATTGCGGACACGATCATGGGGTAGGCCCAGTCGGTGCCGCCCGCAAAGCAAATCACCGCGTCTGAGCGAGCGAAACGGAAAGTCTTCTGGCAGTGGTCAAACCGCTTCCCGTTGCTGAGGCGGCTGTCCGAGCAAAAGACCAGTTCTTCGGCGCCGCTTTCGAGCGTGCGCACCCATGCGGCTGCAATCGTCATCGTTCTTTCAATTCACTTTCGTTCGATTAGTCTAATCGCTGATCTTGCCTCCGAATGGGCAACATCGAGGAGTGACAGGTTTATCAAGTGTTATGTTTGACGGCGTTCCTACGTTGTCAAAGGGTTTGCCGGCGAGATAAGCTAAACGTCTATAGCGCCCCTCCGGCGGGCTTTGTGGCCTGTGCCTTCCTGCGCCCTTCGATTGCGGTCGTGACGGTGGACAGCGCTGCGATATCCTTTCCAAGTTGCGCTGCTGTAGGGGCGGGAGCATTTTTTCCAGATGCTGGGTCGTGGGCGTCAACAACGTCGCAGCAAGCCTGATAGAGGCGTTCAATCTCGTCGCACTCTGCTCTTTCGAACCCGACGACTTTCGAGAGGTTTGGCACTCGGATCCAGTCGCGGTAACGGACCACGACGCCGTTGAACACTAGATCCTGGATCACCCGTTCGATGGTGGCGCGCAGCAGGTTGTACTGCTGCCTCATGGTTGCGGACTGCTCAGCGTTCGGGTATTGCGGCCAACCTGCGGCCAGCGCTGAATGAGCTTTCTCCAGCTTGTCGATCCTGTCCTTATAGCCTTTGTGCTCCCACGGCAGCCCGTTCCTTACCGCGCCGGAAAATTCGGCCTCCCATTCAAGATGGTGGATGATGTTGTCTACGCCCGTCTGCTCGATTAGGTCGCGAAGTTCCCCTAGGAACGAGGTGTCGTGGGTGAAGATGATCACCTGCCTTGCCTTGGCTTCTTCGATCAAGCGCCGCGCGACGTTCTGCCGCCGGAAGTGGTCCAGGGACGAAACTGGATCGTCGAAGACGATTCCTCCTCCGTGTCCACCGGTTCTCAGTTCGGCAAGGAAGCAGCCCAACGCGATGGCACGCTGCTCCCCTTCGCTTAAGATGTCCCGGATCTGGGCGGGGACTACGACCTCCAGCGCCAGCTTGTGCTTCATCTTACCCCGCTCGACACTCTCGTCCAGCCGAGGGGCGATGAGCGAGACTCCCAGGGCCTCGAACTCATCTTTGAGGGCCTGGCGTAGCGGGGCAGTGACGGCATTGCTCGCAAACTCCTTTGACTTGTCCGAGATCGGCTTCGTCTTCAGGTCCTCCTTGCACTTGTTCAGCAGTGCCTTAGTAGTCATCCGAACGATCAGCGTGAGGACTGCATCTTTGTGCGGCGTCAGCGCGGTGCGTGCCTTGAGCTCCGCGAGCTCCGCCTTCAGAATTAGCTTCTGCTTGTCGTCGGTGGCCTTCTCGTAGGTTTCGGCTTGCACGGTGAGTGCATCGGCAATCGACTTCAGCTTGGTGCTAGGGTCGGCAGAGTAGGCGGGAATATGATCCCATGCGTGCGCTTTCTGCGACGCAAGCATCCATTTCTGTCTTGCCTGCACGGCCTTGTCAAATTCGCCAATCTCGGCGACTACGCTCGGATCGTGGTGGTTTAGTTCCTCGACGTAGTCCTTGTAATCGATGGACAGCGGCGCGCTTTCGATTTTCCCGACTGCCGTGGCCCTTGCAATGCGCTTGTCGGCGGCGGTCTTTGAGACGTTGTGTTGGACGTATCCTTCGAACCGCTTTAGTCGAGCAGAGGCGTCATCGATGATGTCCTGTTGGCAAAGGACGCATTTGCTGCCGTCGTGCACGTGGGGGAACTCCCGCCCAGGATAGGCTGCTTCCTCGGAAAATTGCTTGGCGGCGTCGTAGAGCGCCTTCCAAAGGACGTCGCCGGTACCGGGCAGCAGCTCATCGCCGGAGCGCAGCGCGTTGGCCGCTTCGGTCTCTGCCGCAAACGCCTTTTCCGCATCCTCGTCCATGTTGCGCAGCTTTTGCACTGCTTCGTCCTTTACCCAGTTTGCAGACTTCTCGATCTTCTCCTTCAGGGAATTCATGCGGCCGATAGCCAGCCTGAGCTCCTTGGCCTTGGCCTTCGGATCAGCCTCGCTGAGGGTCTTGTCGAGTTCCCCCATGCGGCCCGTCTCATCCGCGCTCATCGTGGCCAGTGCTTCCACGTCTTCGGCCTTGGTCTTCTCATTGAGAGTACTGATCAGCGAGGCTACCTTAGTCGTGCCAGCGAGGTGGTCGAAGGCTTCCTTGGTCGTCGGGGTCGCGGCGATCTCTGCGTTCAGTTTCTCGAGGATCTTGGGCAGCACGACCTGGGCCATGTTTTCCACCACGTCTAAGCCATAGGGCAGGTAGGCGATTTCCTGTTGGAGGTCGAGATAGGCGCGCGCGCAGTGGGTGTCGAACACCGCGACAGTCGCGAGCTCGCCGGGGCCGTCCTCGTCCTTTTTCCAGCCAACGGTCAGCGGCTTTCCGCTGTGCTCGATGTCGAACGTTGCCTCGGGAATCGCCTTGGCAGTGCTTTTGTCGAGTGCGTTGGGGCGAACGTCCTCGCTGGCATCGCGCGCGCGGCAAGCGCGCTTCAGTATGCGGGAGTACCCCGATTTGCCGGCACCGTTCCCGCCGTACACAACCGTGACGCCTTTCTTGGAGAAAGGGAGGATCTGACCGGCGGCCAGCCTGTTGACGTTCTTTACATCCCTAAGGGCGACTAGGGTAGCGGCATCTTCCTTTGCGGCGCTGACCGGCAAGTGGTGCTTGGCTAGGGGTACAGGAGCCCTGCCTTTCGGGTCCGCAATCCCTACGCTGCACTTCAGCATTGCGTAAAGATCGTCAAGCGCCCCGTTGTCGAGGGAATTCTGAAATAGCCGCCGTGCAGCGTCCTGTTGCCAGGGCTTAAGGCTCGAATTGGACCATTCAAGGATTTGTTCCAGTAGCGTCATATTCTTCGTTCAAAAATATTTCTAGACACGACTTACTTTACCGCAATTCTTGCCTACAGGAAGTTAATTCAAACCAAAAAGTGAAAAAATGACATGCCGGCTCAAAGGCCGCAGTTTGATGACATCAGAATCATTCTTCTTTCACCGAGAAGCGCGTGGCAAAAACCGAGGCACGTTGGCGGAGCATAGATTTATCGTCCGTCGTCTATCGTTGGGGCAGGGTCCAGTGATCCGGTCCATCTCTCCGCAAAAAATCAATCAACCCCGTCTTCTGCTTTAGATTCTATTGATAATATCACAACTTTTAGACCCCACTGAGAAAGAGGAAATGAACATGACCGTTTTTGGATATGCGAGGACATCCACGGTTGAGCAAGTTGCCGGACTTGCTGACCAGATTGAAAAACTCAAGAGCGCCGGTTGTACACTTCAGACGATCTACGCAGAGCAGGTGAGTTGCGTGAAAATGGAGGATCGCGTTGAATTCGCCAAGCTTATGAAAGTGCTGGGCAAAGACGACGTACTCGTATTTTCTACTCTTTCGCGCGCAGCGCGTTCAATGGTTCACATGGTAGAGATAGAGGCAATGGTCGCACGTGCCGGCGCCTCGATCCGCATTCTAGACTTGGCTATCGACACGGCTACCCCAGCGGGGAAACTTACACTGAACCTGTTTGGAGCCATTGCCCAGTTCGAGCGGGAAAACATGATCGAACGGCAGAAGGTCGGCATTGCCGCAGCCAAAGCGCGTGGCGCGTACACAGGCCGTGCGCCAACAGCGCAAGCGAAGGGGGCGAGGGTGCTTTCGCTCCACGCGCGTGGACTCACGAAGCAGGAGATTGCGGATGCCTGCTCTATCGGCATCGCCAGTGTATATCTGTAGTGATCGCGACCTGATCTGACAGTTACCCGGTTTGAAGCCTGCGACTGTCAGGTCAAAT
>CXWL01009872.1_pt1 | contig 18541 bp, 16 predicted proteins | sample 590931 | NCBI WGS metagenome assembly CXWL01 (sample SAMEA3498368, study PRJEB10139) | groundwater metagenome | biome: water well; material: biofilm material | place: Germany | collected 2015-04-27 | reverse complement strand
CCAGATTCAATCAAAATACCACTACCCTGTTGAATTTTTAGGAATTTTGTTGCAAAGTTAATGTTTAACGAACCCGTACTTTTTATTTTAACTACAGCGCCGTTTTGTACTTCAACGTTTCCTGGTGCGATGACAGTACTGGTAATTTTACAGCCTGATGAAATAACCCAGGGGTCTAATACAGTAGAACAAAGAGGTAAGGCATCTGTAAATGCTGCCTTTGCTGCTTCGTTTGTTGGACTTGCACCAGTTGATGTATTGTTTACTAGATCTGTACCTGTAATGGATATGTTCTCTAGTGTTGTACCTGTTGCAGCTGCATCAATTTCAATAGTTCTAGTAAATTGGTAATCATTTCCTGAAACAAAAAGTGTAGCAGCGTTATTTGCATCGTTTGCTGTACCTTGTGCAGCAATTGATATTGTAGGTGCACCAGACAGTGCCTCATTTGATGTTATTTTGAGATAATAAGTTCCAACGTTTAATTTTGGATTACCTCCAAGTTGTATGGTTAAATTCGAATCAGAGTAATATTGAATTGTAAATGTTGGCGGTGTAGCATCATAGGTAATAGATGTGTTGTTTACTGTAGCAACGTTAGATAAATAATCAGTTGCAGAAATTGTCATGTTGTATATCGCCCCGCTAATCAGAGAGTTTCCAAATCCTATTTCCTGTATTGCCCTTGGAATAGAGTGCGGACCTGAAGTTTTATCCCCCGTTGCAAAGTTGTATGTGTGTACAACACCGTCAGCTGTGCCACCTGTCCTTGCAAATACGATTGTGCCTGAGGATATTACCTTGTTTAGTGTATAATTTACAGAAAATCCGTCATTAATTGATGAGCTTGATATCGGAGCCACCGAGGTGATATTTGCTGTATGCGCTGCTCCAACTCCTGTAAGTAATGCAGCATCGCACTGGAGCAATCCCCATCCAAATACTTTGTCTTTACCTGCAGTTGCATTGTTGGGAATATACCCACTATCTACTAGATCTAATGCAGATTCCTCCATTTTTGATTGAATAAAATCTGCGCCAAAGGTAGAATCGAGTGTCTTCATCAATGCGGCACAACCAGACACATGTGATGCTGCAAAACTAGTCCCTATAGCTAGAACGTGTTGTCCCAGACTATTTAGAACAGTAACCCCAAAAGTATTATTCAAATAAGTTGAAGCTATAGGTAAAGACCCTGCAAATCCCCCAAATGCCAAAGTATCTCCCCCTGGAGCTGATAAATCATTAGTGTCTACCCAATCAGAATAACTAGCGCTGTTATTAAAATTATCAGTTGCTATCACCGAAATCACATGATCACATAAAGGCCAACTGTCATTAATGTCCGTTCCTGCAGACTCACCTGCAGCTACTACCAACACAACTCCATTGGCATTTGCAAGATTTACCGCATTTTGCATATCAGGGTTGCATATGTCATATCTGCCCAAACTCATGTTAATCACATGTGCACCATTTTGTACAGCATATTCTATTCCTTTAATTATATTTACCTCCGAACCACCACCGCCTGAATTAAGAACCTTGATTGGCATCAGTGAAATATTTGGCGCCATACTTACACCAAAGACATTGTTTAACCTAGCTCCAATTATTCCAGATACAAAAGTGCCATGATCTCGGTCATCAGTTGGGTTGTTATCGTTATTTACAAAATCCCATCCCCGACAATCATCAATAAAACCATTGTTGTCATTATCGCCCACAACAGTGCAAGAATCATTAGTGTTATTCCATATCCCAGAGGACAAATCCGAGTGAGTCCACTCTATTCCAGTATCTAATACTGCAACAATGATGTTTGGTGAGCCAGTAGTATAATGCCATGAACCTGTTGCATTGGTTGCATTTAGGTGCCATTGAGATAAAAAATTAGGATCAGTTGATATGACATGTCCTCTTGCATAATGAATTGCGTTTAGTCTCACTGATTCAATATTGGGATTTTGTTTTAATGCTTCAATTTGTACAAGTTCTTCTCCCTCTTTTACCTTGATTAAAGATACATGTAGGGCAGCAGATTCCCATTTTACAGAGTTTTCAAAATTAGGAATCGCATCCATCATTCTGCTATGAAAGTCACTATTTTCACGAATTGCTAGTTCATTTGATTCTTTTTTTAGTGTAATGATTAATTCGCCTGGAACATATGATGACTCTCCAGCAGGGTCAGAACCATTCAAACTTTGTCTTGAAGTAGCATTAGCCATGGTTACAGTCAATGTGGATGCAGCAAGAAATGTTATTACAATGATTAGAAGGCTACTTTTTTTCATACTTGTTTTATCCTGAGAGTATAATAATTATTAACCTGTTTAACTGTCAAAATCTATTATTACTATCTACTTTCTATCATGTATTTAAGAAACTTGGCAAGTGTATCTCAGATTTTCAAGTAAAATATTCAAAAATAAAACCATTAATTGTTTCTCTATAATATCATTATTTCTAATTCAAGGATGCAGAAACCTGTAGATTAATTCTGGGTTGATTGTGCAAAAATACGTGATTTTTCTAATGTGTGTTAAAATCTAAATAGGGCGCCACTTTTTTATCGAATCAAAATACGGATCTATTTTCACGACTTCATTCTTATTTTTATCTAGTTCTTCTTCAATTAGTCTTGTTGTTTTTCGTAGTCTGTAATTAATTATTTCTTCATCAGTCATCTCTTCTTCGATTCTATCTTTAATCTCGTTTAGTACCATAATTTGACTAGTCTTGTAGAAATATGAACAACAGTATGTTATCCCTGGAACAAACAATATTGGCAATAATTTAGAACATTATGGGATTGAAATTGGCAAATGACTTGAATGCCGTTTTTATTCCCTCATATTTTTGATAAATTTGACAAATTGTAATTCCCAACGTGTCTGTTATTACTGCATTCATGATTAAGGGAATCATGATTAAGGGAATCATGATTAAGGGAATCATGTGTGTAAGATTATTTTTATATTTTATAGAATAGGTTGAATATTTTTTCAAAAATCACAACTTGTGTTTTACTGCAATAAAGTTTGCATGACCCTACATTGATTACTCCTAACGTATAACGTAATTTTAAAAAATAAAAAGAAAAGTTGAAAATTATTTACTTTATCTTTGATCTAGCTAGATACAACCCTGTTCCTGCAATACCTACTGCAACTGGTGCAATCCATAATGCATTACTGAGGAATCCTGTGACAAACAATGATGTCATGTTGATATTTAATGACTCACCGCCTACTGTAGGATTACAATCTACCTCACAAGGAGGATTAGTCTCTTTCAAGATTTTTGCAATGATTGATGGTTCAAAGCCAACAAAATCGGAATTATCTACAAATGAACCAACTCCGGCTTGGATGTTAGCTGGGTAGAATGTTAGGACATTGTCCTCATTACCTATAGTGATTCCATTTATTTGGTTAATGCCTGCTACCAATGCTGCATCTCTTGCATCTGACGTGTCATCTCCGTCATTTTGTTCGCCATCTCCTGATACATCAATTACTTTTTTACCTCCTGTGAAAGTAATATCAAATAGAGGATATCCAAAGTTTATTGCAGACCCTGGTGCTGTCTGTCCACCAAATGGACGTACTACTCCTGCGATTGAAGCTGCAAATGCATTTGAATCTGTTGCATTACAAAGTTGCGTCCAAGGTACTGCTATCGATTGTTGTGCATCTCCACTCCAATAAATCAGCTGGACTGCAATGCAATTAGGATAATTTCCTATGTTAGTATGCACTACACCATTTTGGAATGCAGCTACATATCCATCTCTTTGTTGATCAAATTCTGTTCCATTAACACTTCCAGAAACATCTGCTAGCAGCTGTAACTGGAGATCTACAGGACCTACAAATGCGTCTACACTGTTATTTACTGGACTGCGAATCAGACTTACTTCCAAGTTTCGGCCTAACTCAGTTTCTTCTTCAGCAGTCATTGCAAATATGTTTGGTGCAAAACTACCAAAGAGTATTGCTGTCAAGGCACATACTGATAAAGTTTTTGTCGTTATGTGTATTTTAAAAACATTAGACATTTGTATTTTTTAGGTGTAGTTTTCTTTAAATAGGTTTGGGCTTTGATAATCTAGGTTTTAAAACCGACTTAATGATCTAGATTATGTAGTCTAGTTTATCTAATCTATTTTCTGGACGCTATCCTATCATTTCCTACTGCGATCTAGTATTTGATATTTGCTACAAACACAGACTATTTTGTCTGCAATGCCACGATTATTGTGATTATGTGGTAAAACTCCATTATTACAAACAACAGCCATATCACTTGAATCCCTTTTAGCGCTGAATTTTTTACCATGCGTCTTTGTGAAAAGGCACCACGGGAGCTAATTACCTGTACCTCCTCCTTTCTTTTTGCATACATGTACAGTAAAACAAAGATTCCAAAGTATGCGGCAAAGCCAATTGAGCTGGCAATAGATCCTTCTAAATTAGAAAATATTATTCTGGTAATAAAATCACCTGTGAGAGTTTTCCCGTTTGCAAGGGCTATCTGCTGTACACTATAAACAAGAATGTTTAGGGCATTTGCTGCAAAAAATAGCATGTAATTGGGTCCTTTTTGTGATGCATCTTTGGAATATGCCGATCTTTGTGTTGGCATAATCTGGGTTCCATATCTTGGCTTTTGACCTCCCTTCTTGCGTTTTTTCATCTGATATTGCACTAGTAAAATTCCAATGGATACGACCACCATGACAATCGGATTTCTAATTAACGACAAGAGATACCCCACATAGGGCGTAGAAAATACAACTTTGCCAATTATTTTATCTTCTTTAAACACTCCAGTGTCTTCCTTTGGATTATTGTCACCTTTAATTACAAAGCCCTTGTCTGTATGATCTATGATTCTGTGGACGACAATTTTGCCTAGTTTTCCTTGTGTTAGATGATATGCCACAATGTCATCCAACTCATAAGTTGACTGCTTTTTTGTAATTACTATGGATCCAGGTAGTATGGTAGGCAGCATACTATTTCCTTCTACCATGAATAGATCCGTGCTTCCTCCCAGAAATGATGGCCACATTAAAACTGCTATGGGAATTGCAACTAGGATAATGACTAGTTTAATTTTCCAATTCACGGATAAAATTGAGGTTTGAATTATTTACGTCTACTTGTTTTAGAAAAAACTATGCCTATTTTTTTAGAATAGACGATCTAATCTAGATTAGTTATACTATACTTTCTTTTGCATGTTTTAGAAATAGACTAGGTCTTTCCCAACTCTTTATAATGCCGAGAATTACAGAATAAGCAATATGCGACCAATCTTAATATTCGCAATTGCTGCAATCGCAGCAAGTGCAATAGGAGTAGGAGCTTTAAACAATGAAATCATTTTGGCTGTTCAGCAATTTGGTGTAGGTTCATCAGAAATTACCTCACCAATTAATGCAGCAAAGATTGATTTTGAAATCACGCCAGTCACAGTGGTAAATGCAACGGATCCAACAAAATCTATTATCAAAAATCTGATAACAGGTTGTAGTTTCCACAGCGATGAATCCATTGAAGCGCCTGAAGATGAACTACAAGGAAACGATCCATACATTATCTGTAAATTGTCAGATGATGGAAAAATTGTAGCCGAAGGTAATTACACTCTGCCTAACGGATACATCAGTAGCGATCGATTGATTGTCCCAATGAGTATCTATGCATACCCAGGTTCAAACGATTTCAGAAACATCAATGATGTTCACTTGATTGTAGTTGGTACTGACGTAACAGTCGTTCAACCAGTCGAAGCACCATAGGCATTTAATTTTTTTCTTTTTTTCTCATACTGTAAAGTATATGAGGTGGAATTGAAAATCAGATTTCACCAATAAAAAATTCTTACGTTATCCTCTAAAACGAATTAAACTTGGCTGATTTCAACTATTTTGATCCCTAGTTAATTATTGTTTTAAAAATTACTAGAAATCTGAAAAGAGATTAACATACTAGAGTTAAACCAGTACCTCTTCAATGATTTGACACTCTCCAAACAGTTTGCCAATTATTTGTCAATTCAATAATCGGAGAATCCAAATTTATTATGTTCAAACCTTTGACAATTAGACTTCTACATTTACACAATCCTCAACGTATTCTGATTTCTTTATCTTTGAGCATTCATTGCTCACTTGTTCAGATGAATCATATATTCTATGGATGTATACTCCCACTGTTTTATAACACTCACTGGCAAATCTTTCAGGCACAGTGTCGCAGAACTCTATTGCTTTTTCTATTCCAATCTGATCTACCAAATAATTTGTCCCTCCAAGAACACAAAATATCTGATATTCTTGCTGTCCCGTCTGACATGACGAAATAAATTCTGACGGATCTCCTGATTTGCTAATTCCTTGAGCTCCAATCCCACTATAACAATCTTTGATAAATTGGGTGGGTAAAATATTATTGCATTGCTCTAATCCTTTTTCTAGAGAAAACTGATTTTGAGATAAAATGTAATATGCCTGATAAAAATAACATGCCCTCGTTTTTTCATTGTCTAATTTATCACACGGAAAAAAGATATCTGTTTTGTCAAATCCCTCTTCACGGTGTTCTGCATATTGGATTTGAACTTCCATGAATACTCCTTTATAACACAAGTTTCTTTCAAGGGTTGTTTTAAAATCGTCGCAGTGATTTGTAGATTTATTGATATCATAACTATACACTTTGTACAAACCATGTCCAAATCCATGACTGCATTCTAATCTAATTTGGGATTTAGGGTTATCATTTAATGAATCACATAAATTAGTTATTTCTAGATTATTCAGGTTTATTTTGTCTAAAAGAACACCGGAAACTAAATAATTTTCTACAACTCCGTGATATAACGCACCCCCGCATTTTTGTGATGCCAAATTGAGGGCTTTAGTTAAATTTCCATTTGAATATCCTAACAAGAACTCGCCCACATGATGAGCCATATGATGACAATTGTACTCTGAATTTTGAAATACAGTCAAATAATCGTCAATTGCTTTTAATATTGTTGTTTGGTCTTCAGTTTTGGCAAGTTTTCGAAACGCATCTGCAGTACAATGTTCATCTATGCCACAAGATGAAATAATATCACTCACATGTTGATTTTCTATTTTAATTTCTTTGAGTTGATTTTCGCGAAGCTCATCAAAAGACATGAATGTAACATTACCGTGAATTTTATTTTGAGGTTTTTCTTGATAATAATTAAAAAAAATAAAAATCGACAAGATTAAAACTGCAAGAAAAACTCCGACAATTGTTGTAACTATTTTCGGATTTTTAAATACTGACTGCTGCACACAAAATTCATCTAAATCACTTATTTATGATGTCTGATTGTAATATGATAAAATTACACTTGGTAAACTCCATGCTATCTTTAAGGTTTTACAAGTAATTCTTGACTTGGATGTTACTAGTATTGGAAATACGTTTACATAGAAATATCTTACAACTAATTATCATATGGATTCCAAAAAAATTGCTATTATTGCAGGCGTCTCAGTAGCAATAATTATTGTATTTTTATTTTTCATCTCTCTTGAATTTTTTTCAAATGTGCCAGAAAAAAATCACGTCCCGCAGGCTGTAATAATTGATCAACTGTACAGCGATGTTCCAAGTGATTATTTTCATACAATAGCTAGTAACAATTTAAAAAAATTAGGGTACACAGTTGACATTTACACAACAGAAAATGCTACCGTTGATCTTTTTAGAAATTTGCCTACAATGAATTATGACTTTATTGTTTTTAGAGGACATGCATTACATGCATCTGAGGAGGATGATGCTGTGATGATTTTCACAGGTGAAAAATACACTGAAGAAAAGTATGTTCAAGAGCAACTATTTGGCCAGATTAAAAAAGGAACTCCACTTTTAGAAAGAACCTTTTCAATTGATGAAAAAAATAATACAGGCTGGGTTTATGTAAATGGCTCAAAAAATATCAAAATGATTACTAGTCATGTTCAAGTCTCAGATCAATCACGTGAAGAGTTTTTCCTGTTTAGCCCAAAATCTGTAAATGATTTAATGAAAGGAAAATTTCACGACTCGATAATTTTATTGGGTGGATGCAGTACGCTGAAAAATGATTCTATGGCAAAAGCTCTAGTTAAAAGAGGAGCATCAAAAGTAGTTGGTTGGACAGACCTAGTTAGCTCATCCGACAACGATCGGGCATTACTTCAAATTTTACAAAAAATGGCTGATGAGAAATTATCTGTAACAAACGCTACAAATAAAGTAAAAGAGACACCTATCAACAATCCAAAATACGATGCAAAACTAGAGATCTTTGGCTAAATTTGGGCCATTCACTTGACTTTGTCTGTTTGAAAAACTCAAGTCATATGGTATTTCTTCAACAATCTCTGTAATGTGGTCTATCTCCTTCCATTTCTTTATGTTAAATAAAATGTCTTGAAACTCTGTAAAAAAGTTCCACACTTCAAAATCAAATTCAGAAATAATTTCTAACTGCCTCTTTGTGATGAGTGTTCCTGTTCTTTGCATGAACTTTGATAGGGTTCTCTCCCTTTCTGCTTTTTGGACAAATGGGTCCTCGTCTTTTGGTGTCTCTATATATGTAAAAAATTTCTTGAGCTCTCCTTCTCTAGTATCTAGAATCAATTTTACAAATTCTCTAAAATGTTTTTCACGGCTAAATTCCTTGTAAAATTCCGCCCATTCTGATTTTACAATCTGCGCTAAAAATATTTCATCTACTATCCAAGTATCTGCTTTTTGTTTGCTTGCAAATGTTTCAAATGCGATAATGACATTGTTAATAAATCTCTTTAGCTGTCTGGGATTTTCATTTATTACTCTAGATATTATTCGTGCATTCTGTCGCAAAAACTTTGCATAATCCTCATTTAGTTGTGGTAGCAGGTTTGTCTCCATCAAATTGATGATGCTATCTGGACTCCATTTTGGTATGCGTATAGGAATCTGGATTATTTTTTTGATATAATCTTCTCCCCTCACTCCAGTTTCGTCGTATGCCTGCGATATCAATTTTATTACTGTTTTGTGACTCAAGCCAACTACATACACAAAACCCTCAATGTCCAAAAACACTTTGATTGATTCCAAAACTTCCAAAGCCTTACTTGATGAACATCTATCAAGATCATCAATAAACACAACAACTCTAGTATCTTCAGAATTTTCAATCTGACGGATTTTCTGCATTTCTTTTCTAATCTCATTTACTCCTTCAAAATAGATGGAGCGTTTTTCTACCTGATTAAAAAATTGAATTCTTTTGTCGATCAATTCGTTGACTCCAGACTCCTTTACTAGGGCATCCAAAATCATTTTTTGCTCTACTTCTTTTCCCAAAATCGTTAAACCTCTAAAAATTATTTTTGACAAAGTATCGAATTTCTCATGACCCTGCATTGTAAACGCAATGGATTTTAACAATGCTGTTATTGCCAGACGCTCCTCTCTTTCAAATCTCCACGCATTAAACCAAATACACAACGTCTTTTGTCTTTGATTTGATTCGTCATTTAGGCTCGCTTCAACTGCTTTCATGAGAGTTGTCTTTCCAGTGCCCCATTCACCGTAAATTCCAATGGTGAATCTAGGTTGGGTATTTTTTATTATATTTGCAATGGTGTATCCTAAAGACTCAAACTCTAATGTTGGATTTTTTTCATAATCATCAATTAAGATGGATTGTTGGGCTGATTTTTCTTGCATGTCTGACTCTTTAATTTCTGAACGATTGATAGTTTTTACAATGAATTCATTCTCATCATTTTTCTCTATAGTGTCAGACAACAATATGGTAAGAATTTCGACTGAAATAAACTTGATGAATCAAAGCATGGAACAGCCAGTCTTTATTTGTAAATTCAGCCTCGTAATTTTTACATTGAATATCTTGTTGATCATCTAATGAATATCCAATTAAGAGGTCTTCAAATATCGTATTCGTTGTAAATTGACTGTAATATTTTATAGTTGCTAGAAATAACGTCATCCAGATTCCGTTTTAATCTGCATTATTGTTGGATTCCCTCTAGTTTTAATATTAAACATTGACTCTTCTAAATTTGGCGTGTCAAAAACATCAATTAGATTCATTAACTTGTTGTATTGTATTAGAAACTCATTTCCTTTTTTGGTGATCATAAAAACAACGGGATCTCCAGATTTTCTTATGAGATCATTATTCAATAATATCCCCAAGTATTTTGCAACTGCCCTAGAGTCTAGTTTGCATTTGAACGAGATGTGAGTTTTAATTAATTCTTCTGTAGATAGCGAATTTAAAATCTCTGACATGATCTCAAGAAATCCTCTTTTACTGTAACTCATAACAAACTCCACAATCGCAATATTGCCTCAATACTGTGCATGATTCCGATCAAACTTTTTTCTTATAAAAAGTAGTCTTTGATAGATTTTGTTCTGTCTCATCTTAAAGTGACACTCTTAGTTTTATGATGCGTAACATTTTTTAACACTTTTTGCAAAATTTTTCTATCTATCATGTCGATGAGTCAAACTATAGGAGTAAGGAGAGATCAAATAACCATTATGGGTGACCTTCTTGTAAATACTATGGAGCCAAAAAGACTGACCCATCTTTTGTATGGTTCTAATATGAGCTATTCTCAACTAGTAAAATATCTAAACACTCTGATTGATTTGGGATTAGTTTCTGAAGAAAAAAAACCTTTTAGAACATTTATGATTACCGAAAAGGGAAAATCATTTATGAGCATCATTAAGAAGATTAAACTAATTAAGGAATAAACGATACTAATAAGCAATGAAACAGCTGTTTATTCTATTTGTATTTTTTGGCCTATCCTTAATACTAATTGAAGCCCATGCTCAAACCTCTGATCAATTTTATCTACGAGTAAAAAGTGAACCTTCAGCTTTATTCTACGTTAGTGGAGCTGGTTCTTACAAGGAAGGGGAAACTGTAATTCTATCTACAATGCCTGATACGTGGGAAGACAATACCTCTGTCTATAAATTTGTGGGCTGGAAGATAGATGGTTCATGGTCAACAGACAATCCACCCAAAGTTGTAATGAATGCCTCCCATGAAGCAGTAGCTGTTTTTGAAAAAGTTCAAGGAGTTGGAGGGGATGCAATTATTATTGATGCAATCCCCCGAATTGCTGGAATCACCGTCGATAGTGACATCTATCTTCCAGAGGAACTACCATTATCAATAAAATGGGACACGACAACTGATCATATAATTACAGCCGAAAAAACTGTTAATGAGAATCCAGACAAGCGATATGTCTTTGGTAGCTGGAAAGATGGGAATGCTGATCCTGTTAGAACCGTAAAGCCTGATGATACGACTAGTTTTATTGCTTTGTATAAAACACAATTTTATTTGAAAGTTCTTACAGAATTTGGAAATAGTGTTGGTCAAGGTTGGTATGATGAGGGTTCAACTGTTAATTTTTCATTGGATTCAGAACACATTCCTGACAAAAACGATGATACAATTCAATACTCTTTTGATTCTTGGGATTTAGGTGATTATAAAAATTCAGTATCAAATTCCATTTCAATTAATGCCCCTTTAACGGTAAAAGCAAATTGGGATAAAGAGTACAAACTTGAGATACGCACCAATATTCCTGATTACATCCCATCTGGTTCTGGATTCTATCCTTCAGGAAAAAATTTAGCATTAATTGCAGAATCTGAGATAAACTCTGCAAATTCTGACACCAAATACATTTTTGATAAATGGGTAACAGTGGGACCAAATCCAGTGGTAATCTCAAACTCTTTATCTCCCTCTACTTCTGTTCTTGTAGACTCTTCTTACATTATTGAAGCAAGATATAAAAAATCATTTCTCCTTAATGTGTGGAGTCCTTATGGGGCACCTGTTGGCGGCGGTTTTTATGATGAAGGTAAGGTAGCCGATGTTCGCATTAATCAAAATGAGTTGGTGGTGGTTCCAGGTAAAGAGAAGAAAATATTTGGAGGATGGAATACAGCCGGAGGAGAAGTTCTAGATTTTAATCCATCTAAAACAAAAAGCTTGGACGCACCGCAAATAAATTCCAATCTTCAAGTAATTGTATCATCACCAATGAATGTGACTGCCAAATGGAATTCACAATACTATGTTGATGTCAAGTCATCTTCTGGGACAGTCACCGGAGCTGGGTGGTACGATCCTGGCACATTGGTGCCAATCTCAGTTAAGATGCCCTCCCAACCTCCAGGAATGTGGACAACGTACTCCTTTGTGGGGTGGTCTGGGGATATTGATTCTACAGCTACATCTACTAAAATTATAGTAAGTGGACCAAAATCGGTAATAGCTGAATGGAGAGAAGATAGTACCCCTGGAATAATCAATGGATTGATTCTTGCAGGTGTTGGTGTAACTGGATTTTTTATTTTTAATAAAACTCGTAAATCAGGACGATTCAGTTCACCTCTTAAATCAAAATATGGTGATTATCCGGGAGATAGAAGGGGAATAGATTCTATGTTACAACATGACAAGTCTAACACAAGCATCCCGCAAAAAAATACCTATCAACAAGATATACGATTACCTAAAAAGAAATCTGTCTATGATTGGCTAATGGGAAATGATAAATGATGGACAGGATCATACTTGTTTTTTCTATTATAGTTGCTTGTACAATAGGTATTGGAACTGGCCTATCTCTAGGTGCTATTCAAACGGGAGAAATGTCTAGCCAAATTAATCAAATGATAAATGGAGTTTCAAATAATTTTTCTACAAGCATTCAAATTTCAAATGTGACAAATAATGTTCAAAATGTAATTAATAGTGCAAAGATTGGATTTGGATTCACGACTCTTACAGTCGATCCGGATAGTACACCAAATTCTACTGACGAGTTTTTAATTAGTGCTATATCTTCATGCGTATTTCATTCCGATACAAGTATCTCAAATAGCACTTGTGTTGTTTGCACACTACAAAATGCAACAAAAGGAACACTTGCATCAGGAAATGTCACTCTTTCAAATTATACTTCAAGCTCTAATCTTTCAATATCAATAACTGATTTCCAATATACAGGTGCAAACAATATTCTAAATGTCAAGGATGTTAAAGTAGAAGTTTGTGAACAAGTGAATTCACAGGAAACAGATGCGGGAACTCCATAGAAATGAGGGTGATTTTACTTTGGTTGATTATTGGCAGTATTGCAATAGTAAGTGGAATTGCAGTACTCACAAATACGATTGATATTAAATCTCAACAAATGGGCGTATTTTTTATTTCATGTGAGAACAATCCTGACAATTGTAACAAAATGAATTCAACTGGATTAGCCTCCTTAACACAATCCGATAGAGAAACGGTTGAATCGGCAACAAATCCTTGGGCTGCTCAAAGAGAATACTCTGCCATGGTAGCGACAAATAATTTTGATACACCTCAAGGAAATGACGATAATGTAGCCGCAGATTCAATGATGACTCTTGATGACACTGATCTGGAAAATGAGAATCAAGGGTGCCCTGTGAGTTTTTGGATCAAACAGTCTGATTATCAAAATGTAAGTGATTCTAGATTGATGTGGCCTCAAGGCTACCTTCCTGAGGACAAATTTGGTTCTACTGCATATTTTAACACAAAAACAACGATTTCCAGCACAGATGACCCATCATTGATCGATGCATTAAACTCAGAAAATGATGGAATTGATAAACTTGGAAGACAGTCAGTTGCCGCACTTTTGAATGCAGCTCACCCCAAAGTAAAATACCCACTAACTATCACTGAGGTGATCTCTTTGACTAATGATGCAATAACAAAGTCTGATTATTCTATTGCAGACACCTTTGCAAAGTATAACAACCTGGGCAATTCTGATTTATGTTCCTGATACTTTACACAACTTGAAACCTCTTAATCAACAAAATGATCATACAATAGTAGTTGTAGTAATTACTTTCATATTTCTTGTTGGACTTTTTATTGGATTGAATTTCTCTAGTCTAGAAAACAAAAAAACTGATGTGCTATTAGACAATGATCAAATTCAAAAACCTAACAACAATTTTAACGAGAACCAAGTCAATGTGAAAAGTCCTTTATCAAACATCATTCCTACTCCTTTTACAAAGACAATAAACAATGAGGAACTTGTAAAATTTGCTCTAGATGAGATAAATCAGGATAGACACAAGCATAATTTAGCGCCAGTTGAGCTTGGGACTAATACTGCAGCCCAGAACCACGCAACCGACATGTTTAAGTTGAAATATTTTTCACATTGGAACAGTGCTGGGGTAAAACCCTATGTTACCTATACTCAAAATGGGGGCAGAAACTATGTGCAGGAAAACATTGCTGTGTCTTGGTGTGAAGGACTGGTTTGTAATTTAGATCCTCTTAAACAAATTGAAAAACTAGAATACTCTATGATGTATGATGATGCTGACTCTAATTGGGGACATCGAGATGCAATTCTAAACCCACATGCGACACAAGTCTCAATTGGATTATCATATGATGGTCATAATTTCTATTATGTTCAACATTTTGAAACAAATCTAATGAATTGGCAAGAATTCGTCTTGTCTCAAGATGGATTATTAACAATAACTGGCAATTTACCAAAAGGATATGAAATTAATTCGATAACAATTTTTGAAGATCCAAAAACAGAATTTGTTTCTGCAGATGAATTAAAAACTAGAAATCCATTCATAGAAAAATCTTATGATCAGGGAAAACTTGTTGGAATACTAGTAGAAAAGCCAAGTGCTTTAACTTTTTATCAAGAATGTGCATCTGGAAAGATAACTCTCTTTTCTAGAGGTGAAAATCAATGCATGCGTTATGAAACATATGAACTCCAATCTAATGATGATAAGGTGAAAATCACTGCAAATGTTTCAAGTTGGCTAGGTGATGACAAGATCAAAACAATTTATGTTAATCTTTCAAATGATCATAAAGATATTATTTCAGCCAGCTCTGTAACCTTGAATTTTCTTTTTGGCTCGTAATTATTACCTGATTTATTATATTTTGTAGATCCATTCTATTCTGTTGACTGGAGACTAGAAAATCCATTGAATTGGTTAGTTGATCGTGGGATTCTCTTATCCGCCCATTCAAAAATTCATCAATTGTATTTTTAAGCATGTGATATTTCTAAATTTTAAATATCATTTTTCTGTTATTAAAAAATTTATTTTAAATATCTGAATTTAGTATAATTTTTTCCTATGACCATAAACATAATTGAAATCACGGTAAATATGGCAAGGCCTGACGGAAATTCTGGAATGACATTTATGATGATATCTGGCTTTTCAAACTCTTTAAAATTCGGATTACTCATATCTATTGCCTCTATGTGTAGATGATACTCTCCTTTTTTAGGGAGATTTAAATTTCCGGAAAAATTTCCATTATTGACTATCTCTGTAGTTGCTAATATCTCATTTCCACTTTGATCATTTACAGTCATTTTAAAGACTACTTTGTTTCCTATTTTGTCAATTCCATTGTCTTGAAAAATTATATCGACAGGTACAAGAAGATCATTTTCTTTGATTTCTACTTTGGCATTAATTTTTTGATTGTTTACTTCAAAAAAATAACCTGGTTTTTCTTTTGGCAACATTGTTAAAAACAGATCATCTGTTTTTGATTTATTTTCCCAAAACACGAAAACATGATTATCTGAACTAGTAATTTGAGGTCCTAATACGGAGATTAATGAATTTGATGCATCAGTTGTGATGTTTTTGATTGGACCAAAGGAACGCCCACTATCAATGCTTTGTCGTAATAAAACATCAAAGTTACCTGACGAATCGTCCTCCCATAGCACAAACAAATTACTATTATCTGAGTAGAGTTGAGGTAATTGAGATTTCCCAGGATTGTTACTGATGTTAACTGGTTCCTCAAATGTTTTCCCTTTATCACGACTAATTGTAATGTATGCCTCTCTGTTTTTGTTTATTTCCGCAGAAAATACCACAAAAACATTATCTCCTACAGCTCTTATCTGAGTGTCTCTTGTAATCAGAGAGTCTCCTTTATCCATACTCAGGTTGATGGGGGAATCAAATGTACTGCCATAATCAGTACTTTTTGAAAACAATATGTCAGTTTGGTTTTCATAAGATTCTTTCCATATTACGTATACATTACTTTCTTGCAAGGCAATCCCTGAATCATATGAATTTTTAAGTGAATTGCTAATGTTTATTGGTGCAGTAAAATTTAATCCATAATTCTCACTTTTTGAAAAATAAATTTCACTACTTGAACTAGTATCTTGAGCCCATACCACAAACACATTGTTTCCATCAATTCTTAATCTTGGATTTACAGAATCGCCATCTGTATTGCTAATATTTTTTATCTCAAACGTGTTTCCAAAATCATCACTACGAGCAAAATAGATTTCCATATCTCCAAATAAAACATCCACTATTCGTTTTTCTCCTGAAACATCCAATTCTTGAGACTTGCCTCCATCGTTCCAAACTACATAGACGTTATTTTTTACACCGTCTATCCAGGGATTGTATGATGCCTTTAGATCATTGGAAAGATTTTGAACCAAAAATGTCTTTCCATCATCAATACTTTTTGCAAAAAATACATCGCTTTGTCCAGGAGAGTAATCATACCAAGTAGCATAAATCACATCCTCTTCTACATGCAATCTTGGAAATGCAGAACTACCCTTATTGTTACTCAGGTTAATTGGTTTTGATACTTTTTGAAATTCATTGTCTATCTTGGAATAGTAAATTTCATGATTTCCCTCAAATTTGTCAGTCCATATCATGTGGAGCGTCTTGTTGTAGGTAAAAATTTGCGGCTTGTCAGATTCTCCCAGATTATCACTAATGTTAATTGTTTGAAAAGATTCTCCAAAGACAAAAAAATTTTGCAAGCCTGCAAGCAGGGACAAAAAAACAATCGAACACAAAACTAGGTGAGAATAGTTCAATTTATCACTAGTTTTCAGATCTATTTAAAAACTTTCTAATGTGTTGGTGAACTTTTCGTATATTTCTAATGGTGATTTACGCATCTGATTATTCAAAAAATAAACAACCATGTATCCTGAAATACATACTAGATGATACATGGATAACACACGTGTTTTCAAACATATCACTGATTCTCTATGAATAAATACCGTCTAAAATATTTTAATTTAATGCTAAAAAAATCAGCGGTCTTTATGATTATGCTGTCTCTTTTAGTATCTTTTTCACAATTTGAAATTAGCGCACAAACTCAAAACTCTATTGATGAATTTGTTAATGATCCGGAAAATAAAAAACTAGAAACATTTTCTCACCCCGATGGAAACCCTGATTCATCAATTGCATCTGATGAAAAAAGAGTCATTATTCTATACAAGGATAAAATAAAAAATTCTGATAAAGATGAGCTAAAAAAACATGGTAACTTAAAAAAGGAATTTAAAACAATTCATGCAGTATCAGCTATAATAAAAAACAGTGATCTTGAATCAATTAAAAACAATAAAGGAATAGTTGAGATTTTTGACGATACACGTGTTTATACAATGCTTTCCTCTAGCGTACCACAAATCAAGGCGAATCTAGTTCATTCTCTAGGTGTCACTGGGATAGGATCCAAAGTTTGCATAGTTGATACTGGAATCTCAGATGACGGACCAAATCTAAATCCACTTGTTTCACAGTATGACTTTGTTAATTCAGACAATGATGCTACAGATGATAATGGACATGGAACTCATGTTGCAGGAATCATTGCATCTCAAAACTCATTATACAAAGGAGTGGCACCTGGGGTATCCCTAATGGCTGCAAAAGTATTAAACTCTGCAGGTTCTGGTTATTCATCTGATGTAATTTCAGGAATTGAATGGTGCGTTAGTAATGGTGCAGATATAATATCAATGAGTTTGGGCGGTTCATCGTTTTCTAATGCATGTGATGGGGATCCAATGGCGATGGCTGGAAATTTGGCAGTTAATCAAGGAGTTGCAGTCTTTGCAGCTTCTGGCAATAATGGAAACACCAATATGATTTCTACTCCTGCATGTGGGTCTAAAATTATTTCTGTAGGTTCTGTTGATGATAATGATGTTAGATCAACGTTTTCTAATGGCGGTATTGAACTTGATGTGGTTGCCCCTGGTAACACAATTACCTCCACAGTTCCAACAGGGATCTGTTTACATTGTAGTTCTACTGGTTTGAAATCATTATCTGGAACATCTATGGCTACTCCACATGCCTCTGGAACTGCAGCACTTCTTTTGGAAAAAAATTCAGCACTCTTGCCTTTAGACATAAAAAACATTCTTCAACAAGGTTCTAAAGATTTAGGCTCCATTGGTTTTGATACTCTCTATGGAAATGGTAGAATTGACGCAAATTCATCATATGGTATTACCACCTCTTCAGGACCAATTACACCAAGTATCACAATAAATGACATTACACTCTCAGAAGGAAACTCT
>CXWL01001092.1_pt1 | contig 18542 bp, 14 predicted proteins | sample 590931 | NCBI WGS metagenome assembly CXWL01 (sample SAMEA3498368, study PRJEB10139) | groundwater metagenome | biome: water well; material: biofilm material | place: Germany | collected 2015-04-27 | reverse complement strand
TCTCGACATCCGCTAAGTCTTGGCGACCTGCGGCTTCGTATTGACTGATGGAATCGCGACGCTGTTTGTTCATCTTTTCGATGATGGCGATCACATCGGCATCCGACAACTCGACACGTTCATCGACTTCGCGCTGCTTCATCGCCGCGAGCAAAAGACGGATAGCCCCAAGACGCGCCGTTTCCTTGGCGCGCATTGCGGCTTTCATATCATCGGTAATTTGCTGCTTGAGGCTCATCATTAAAGGCTGCTGCGCGCCAAAAATTGGCGCGGCAACTTAATCAATAGAGCTTAGGAGGAAGGACTTGACCCATCAAACGCTTGTAATGACGCTTTACTGCCGCTGCCGCTTTACGTTTACGCTCTGCAGTTGGCTTTTCGTAGAATTCGCGTGCGCGCAAATCGGTCAACAGACCAGTCTTTTCCACGGAACGCTTAAAACGACGCATTGCAACTTCAAACGGCTCATTCTCTTTTACACGTACTGTTGTCATGGACAAACTACCTTAACTAAAAAATTGAGGGCGCGATTCTAGCAAAACACCACGCCCGCCACAACCTGAATTTTNNCGTTTCTCACACACCGATGCGGCATTGCGCCACATCGCGCAAGACATGCTGGCGTATGCCAAGCAGCGCGGTGCAACGGCTGCGTCTGCCGAGGTTTCCGAAGGGTTTGGTCAAGCGGTGACGGTGCGGCATGGTGAGGTGGAGACCATCGAATACAACCGCGATAAAGGGTTGGGTATTACCGTTTATATCGGGCAGCAGCGCGGCAATGCCAGCACGTCGGATTTTTCGCCACAGGCGATACGCGATACGGTGGATGCTGCATTGTCGATTGCGCGTTACACCGCGAAAGATGATTGTTCCGGTTTGCCCGATGCGGATAAATTGGCGCGCAAGCAGGTTGATCTCGACTTGTATCATCCGTGGGTATTGCCCGTGGAGGATGCGATTGCGTTAGCGCAAGAGTGTGAACAGGCCGCGTTGGATACCGATAAGCGCATCAGCAATTCCGAAGGCGCGACGGTGAATGTGCATGAAGCGCAATTCATCACGGCGAATAGTTTGGGCTTTATTGGCGGCTATCCCACCTCGCGCCACAGTGTGAGTTGCGCCGTGATCGCGGGTAAAGGTGATGCGATGGAGCGCGATTATTGGTACAGCGTGGCGCGGAATGCGAGTGAGATAGTCGAGGTGAAGCAGATTGGTCGCATCGCTGCCGAGCGCGCGGTGCGCCGCTTGAAAGCCCGTCAATTGGACACCATGCAAGTGCCGGTGATTTTTGAAGCGTCGATTGCGGCGAGTCTGCTGGGGCATTTTGTTGGCGCAGTGAGTGGTGGCAGTTTGTATCGAAAATCTTCTTTCTTGCTAGATAAGATAGATCAACAAATCTTTGCACCACACATCAACATTCAAGACATTCCAGACATCCCTCGCGGTTTGGCTTCCAGTCCCTTTGATGATGAAGGCGTGAAGGTGCAACGCCGTACTATCGTTGAAGGCGGCGTGCTACGCGGTTACTTCCTCGGCAGCTATGCGGCGCGTAAATTGGGCTTGAGCACCACGGGTAATGCGGGCGGCAACCATAATTTGATTTTGCAATCAGGCGAATTGGATTTTGCTGGGTTGGTAAAAACTATGTCGCGCGGCTTGGTGGTGACCGAGTTGATGGGGCAAGGCGTGAATGGCGTGACTGGCGACTACTCGCGTGGCGCGGCGGGATTTTGGGTGGAGAACGGCGAGATTCAATATCCCGTGCAAGAGATCACCATCGCGGGCAACCTCAAGGACATGTATCGCAACATCGTCGCGGTGGGCAACGATGTGTTGGTGGCAGGGTCGAGACAGAGCGGTTCGATTCTGGTTGAGGGCATGACGGTCGCGGGACGTTAAAGTTTGGCAAGGGGGAGCAGAGATGAAGTTAAAAATAAATGTATTGCTAATCGCGCTGTGTGCCTTTAATGGCAATGCTTTCGCGGAGATCGCCCCCGCCAGTGCGGACTATATTTATCAAGTTAAGCAAGGCGACAATCTGGGTAAGCTCTCCAGAGAGGTGTTGGATTCGCCCGCTCGTTGGAGCGAGGTGGCACGTTATAACAAGCTCAAAAACGCTAACTTAATTACGCCGGGGCAGCGGCTGAACATGCAATTGGCGTGGTTGAAAAATATCCCCGCAGAGGCGCGTGTTGAGTCCTTGACTGGCACGGTAACGCTGGATGGGCATGCCGTGAAAGTGGGTGATGTCGTGCCAACGGGCGCGACCTTGGAAACGCCGACAGGCGGGAGCGTGCGACTGAGTTTGCCCGATGGCTCGATCATGAATGTGTCGGAAAAATCCAACGTGGCTGCTAAGCAATTAAGCAAAAAAGAGCAGGGTAATTTCTTCAGCGCAGTGTTTCGTTTGGTGACAGGGCGTATCGAAGTCTTCAAGAAAAAATACCCTTTGGGGCAGGCCCCGCTACACATTCAATCCAGAAACGCGACCATCGGTGTGCGCGGTACGCATTTTCGGGCGGCGCAGGAAGGCGATAACAATACGCTGGTGGAAGTTGAAGAAGGTCTGGTTTCTTTTGATGCGGAAAAAATGTCACAACACTTGGAGTTGTCAGGCGGGCAAGGCTCGGTGGCGGACGGCGTTCACCCTCCAAAAATTATTACATTGCTGCCTCAGCCAACATTCCCTTCACTCGATACCGCTTTCTCACCGACTTCCGTCAGCTTCACCCTGCCTGAGTTAAGCGGTGCAACGGGCTATCGCGGCGAAGTCGCCAAAGATGAAAACTTTAAGCAAATCGTCGTCCCCGTAAATGCGGTGGGCAATGCGGTGAGCATCGTTGGCTTGGGCGAGGGACACTATTGGCTGCGCCTGCGCGCCGTGGATAAGCACGGGCTGCAAGGCATGGAAGGCAAGGTTGCCTTTGAGATCAAGTGGTTGCCATCTTCCTCTCATTCGCTATCTTTTGAGCCATCGCCCCAACCTGTTTTGCCTTCCAAGGTATTACCGCTGATCGTGCTTAATCCACCCACCTTTGAACAAGGCGATCAGATTGTCGTCAATTGGCAGGGCGAAGCAAAGCTGCGATATGAGTTGCAAGTGGCAAGTTCGGGTGATTTTAAGCAGCCTTGGATTACGCAAATTTCGCAAGGTACTCAACTGAGCGTACCCGCGCCGATGCCGGGTCATTACTTCATGCGGGTGCGCGCCCTTGATGGCAAGCGTGTTGGGGAGTGGAGTAACTTAGTTGATTTGAGTGTGCGGTAGGTCTGTGTGCAAACTGCATTATTTCGGCAATTGCCGCCGGTCTATGTGCGCCGACTCCTTCAGGTTGAGTATAATGCCGCGCTGAGATAACTCCTTAAAATTGCTTGCTTACATGAAACTAATCCCAACAATTCTGTGCGGCGGAGCAGGTTCTCGGCTCTGGCCAGTCTCTCGTGAACTCCACCCTAAACCTTTCATTCGCCTAGCGGACGGACAGAGTCTGCTGCAAAAAGCTTGGCTGCGCGGCGTAACACTGCCTGATGTAGTTGAAATGCTCACCGTGACCAATCGTGAATTGTTCTTCAAGACTGAGGATGACTATCAAGAAGTGGCGGGGCAGTACGGAGACTTGGTCAATAGCTATATCCTCGAACCCTTTGGCCGCAATACCGCGCCTGCCATTGCGGCGGCGGCACTGCGAGTTGCCGCGAGCCACGGCGAAGACGCGCTGTTGCTAGTGCTTGCGGCGGATCATCTGATTGCCGATCAAGCTGCTTTCGCTCAAGCCGTTGCTCAGGCAATGCAGTTGGCCGCACAAGGCAAGCTGGTTACCTTTGGTATTCAGCCCGATGCGCCAGAAACGGGTTACGGCTATATTGAGGCAGATGGCAACGCTGTTCTGCGTTTCGTCGAAAAGCCCAGCCTTGAAAAAGCGCAAGCGTATTTGGCATCGGGGCGTTACCTGTGGAACTCAGGCATGTTCTGTTTCTCGGCGGGAACGATGCTGCGCGAAATGCAGCAACACTGCCCGGAGATATTGTCTGCTACCCGCGCTTGCCTTGAGCAATCGCGCAGCGCGCAAAGCAAAAGCCACACACAGACTGAACTCGATCAAACAACTTTCGGTCTCGTGCCGGATGATTCGATTGATTATGCCGTGATGGAAAAATCCAAGAACGTTGCCGTCGTGCCATGCAGTATCGGCTGGAGCGACATTGGCTCTTGGAATGCGTTGGGCGATCTCACCGCGCCCGATGCGCAAGGCAATCGCATCGAGGGCGAAGTTATTCTGCATGACGTGAGCAACTGTTACATCCAAAGCAACCTGCGCATGGTTGGCGGCGTGGGTATCAGCAATCTGATTGTGATTGATACACCCGATGCGGTGCTGATAGCGGATCGCAGTCGCGCTCAGGATGTAAAGCACCTCTACGCACAACTCAAAGCGCAAGGTCACGAGGTGCATAAGCTGCACACGACAGTACATCGCCCTTGGGGAATTTACACCGTCTTGGAAGAAAGCTCGCGTTTCAAGATCAAGCATATTGAAGTTAAGCCGGGTGCAAGCCTGAGTTTGCAAATGCACCATCATCGAAACGAACACTGGATTGTAGTCAGCGGTATGGCGAAAGTGGTTAACGGCGATCAAGAGCTATTCATCAATACCAATGAATCTACCTATATTCCTGCTGGACATAAACACCGCCTGGAAAACCCCGGCGTGGTTGATCTGGTGATGATAGAGGTGCAAAGCGGTGAGTATCTGGGCGAGGATGACATCGTTCGTTTTGAAGATGTTTATGGGCGCGTCAAATGAGTCAAGTAGAAGCTGCCGAAACTAAACTAGTTAACCCACCCCAGAAGAGTATTGTTGACCGTATCAAAGGTGTAAACCGCTTGCTACTGTTGACCGTGATTTTCCCGACCTTAATTTCCATTATTTATTTCGGTTTTATCGCGTCAGATATTTACATTTCCGAATCGCGTTTTGTGGTGCGCAGCCCCCAGCGTCAGAGCAGTGCTGGGTTGGGAGCATTGCTTCAAAGCACGGGCTTCTCGCGTGCGCAAGACGACACCTATACTGTTCATGACTACATTTTTTCACGGGACGCGCTGAAAAAACTCGATGAAAAATTTGCCGTGGGTAAGACATTCGCTAGCAAAGATATTGACATGTTCAGCCGATTCTCCGGGCTGGATTTTGATAAAAGTTTTGAAGCCTTGCATCGTTATTACCAAAAACATGTGACAGTTGATTCGGATAGTCTGTCATCCATTTCGACATTAACAGTGAGTGCTTTTACCCCCGTCGATGCTTTTCAGATCAATGAGAAGCTTTTGGAAATGAGCGAAAATCTAGTCAATCAGCTTAACGAGCGGGGACGGCAAGACATGATCCGCTTTGCCTCTGCCGAAGTGGTAGACTCGGAGAAAAAAGCCAAAGCGGCAGCACTGGCAGTTTCCAATTACCGCAACACCAAAGGCGTGTTCGATCCCGAAAAACAATCCGCCTTGCAATTGCAGCAAGTCTCAAAATTGCAAGACGAACTCATCGCCACCAAAATTCAACTTGCGCAAATGCGCAGCCTCACCCGTGACAATCCGCAAATTTCCTCGTTGCAAAAACAACTTGAAACGCTGCAAAACGAAATCAATTCAGAAACCGCCAAGGTGGCCGGAGGAGATCGCTCACTCGCCAATAAATCTACCCAGTATGAGGGCTTAATTCTGGAGCGCGGCTTTGCTGAAAAACAACTTGCCGCAGCACTCACCTCACTAGAGCAAGCGCGTAACGATGCACAACGCAAGCAGCTTTATTTGGAGCGCATCGTACAACCCAGCAAGCCAGATGTAGCGGTTGAGCCGAGGCGGATTCGCAGTGTGATTGCGACGTTTTTGCTGGGTATGATTATTTGGGGGGTGTTAAGCATATTGGTGTCCGGCGTAAAAGAGCATGATGACCGATAAGGAAGATCGCAACCCATCTTTTTGGCGGGGGCTTAAGGTTCAAGCTAGGATTGTTTGGGCACTGCTTTTGCGCGAAATGATTACCCGATATGGGCGTGAGAATATTGGCGTATTGTGGCTTTTTGCGGAACCCTTATTGTTTATTCTCGGCATAGCTTTACTGTGGACTTATTTTGATCACAGGGCGATTTCGACCGGAACATTAGCGGAGTTCTCCATCGTAAGTTACCCCACTATTCTTTTATGGCGCAACACGACAGGAAGAGTGATCAAGGCTATTGAGTCCAATAAGTCATTGCTGCATCACCGCTTAATCCGGCCAGTAGATTTTTTCTACTCACGCATCATTCTTGAGTTTACGAGCGTGACGGCTTCCTTTTTGTTGATTTTTATAATTTTCATGTTTGCTGGCATTTCACATGCGCCAGCAGATTTATTAGATATGACAATAGGCTGGCTACTAATAGCGTGGTTTGCCTTTGGTTTCGTGATGGTTATGGGCGCGTTATCTGAAATGAATGATGTGATAGAAAAAATTTCTCATGTAATACTTTATTTCATGCTTCCAGTTTCTGGCGCGTTTGTTCCCGCTTATGTTGTTCCTGATACATTAAGAGATTACCTGTTGTTATTCCCACTTGTTGATGGAGTTGAGTATTTTCATTATGGCTATTACGGTAACGCAATGAAAACCTATTTCGATTTGGAATATACCATTGTAGCTAATCTTGTCTTGACTCTATTCGGCTTGGCTTTAATGGTCAAAGCTGTTCGAAGAGTGGAGACGGCGTGATACTGCTAGAAAATGTAACGAAACATTACCCAGTTAATCGTGGGCGGAGTAATCGCATCATCCTCGATAATATAAACCTGCAAATAAAGCAGGGGGAAAAATGGGGGATATTGGGGTGCAATGGTGCTGGAAAATCTACCATGATCCGATTGATTAGCGGTGCGGAGAAGCCAAATTCCGGAACAGTCAGGCGTGGCATGTCCGTTTCTTGGCCTTTGGCATTTGGTGATGCGTTTCAGAGTTCTTTAACTGGGCGCGATAACACAAGGTTAATTTGCCGTATATATGACGTTGATTTTGATGCGGCAATCGATTTTGTTGAAGACTTTGCCGAGTTGGGTGGCTACATGCGCGAGCCAGTCAAAAGCTATTCATCGGGCATGAGTGCGAGACTGGCTTTTGCTATTTCAATGGTTGTGGAGTTTGACTGTTATTTGATTGATGAAGTTATTGCAGTTGGTGATTACCGATTTGTTGAAAAATGTGAGCGAGAACTTTTTGAGAAGCGTCGAGATCGCGCCATGATATTAGTTTCGCATAATGCTGAATTTATCAGCAAGCATTGTCAAAAAGTCGCGGTCTTGCATAAAGGTCAATTGAAGACATTTGATAATGTCGAAGAAGGCAATACTTTTTATTACGCGGCGAGTAACTAATTCCAAATTCTTGATGGAACAAATTAATTCAAAAGTATATTGGGACTCTAGATTCATTGAAAATTGGGAATCCTATTCTGGTCCTGACCAGTCCCGATTTTTTGCTAGGCTCGCAATACAGCATCTACCAGAGTGGTTTATTACACTGATAAAGAGAGAGTCACTAACACTTGCTGATTGGGGGTGTGCTCAAGGTGACGGAACAGATGAGTGGGTTGCATACCTAGACTCACAACAACTCACTGGAATAGATTTTTCCTCGGTTGCAATTCAGCAGGCAACGCAACGTTATCCGGCCATTCGCTTCATAGCTGAAAATTGGCTGACTGAAGATGGTGCATCGCATGATTCTCACGACATAGTATTCTCATCAAATGTCATCGAGCATTTTCACCGGCCTTATGACGTATTGAAGGCTTTATGCGGAAAAGCACGCAAAGCAGTTATTCTCGCCTTACCTTATAGAGAAATGAGCAGGCATGAAGAGCATTTTTTCACTTTCCTGCCTAACAATATACCCGTGTTATTGCCAAATAACTTTAGGTTGATGTGGTCGCAAGTTGTGGATTGCTCAAAAATTCCCAACACGCGTTGGGTGGGCGATCAAATTATTTTGGTTTATGCGAATCAGCAGTGGGCCAGCAAACTTAATTTGTCCCTTCAAGATTGTGTTATTGAGCAGGAGGATCATGCCTCTCAGAAAAAACAATTGAATGCCGAGTTGGTAGAGCGAGCAGGGCAGATTGCCGCACTCAATTTAGCAAATGTTCAAAGTAAATGTGAGCGGCAAGAGAGTCACTTATTAGCTCAAGAGGAGCTTCGTCAGGTGGAGAAAATGTGGGTGGAAAAAACTGCTCTTCAAGTTTTTCCCCATGTTGCTGAACGTGCAGAGCTGTACATCAAGTTGGATACACTGCAACAAGCGAGCTTGATATTGGAGCGAGAGTTGAATGCAAATCTGCTTGCAGTGCAAAATGAACTACGTGACATAGAGCGGGGTTGGGTAGAAGAAAATAGGCAGCAACAAAACCATTACGAACAAGAACTCATTAAATTGCAAAGCAGGTTAGATGAATCACAACACTTACTTCTAAGTTCAGAGAGGGAAAAATTTAATCAAGCGGCGGTTCATGCGGAGCGTGAGCGTGCATTAGAAGAGGAACTTGGTAAGGCTGAGGCAACTGCGCAGAAATGGCACTTGACCGCGTCAGCTTTACAGAGTAAGACCAATGCCATATTAAATAGCAAATTTTGGCGAATTACTGAATTTGTAAGGAAATTAATGCGTTGGCAACTGAACTCTGAAAGTGGCTCAAGTTTGGCAACGTGGGCAGTAAATCAAAAGAAAGAAATAGTTATGAATATGCAATTAACTCAAGCGAAAAAAGTAGAGATAAAGAATGTCGATGAATTATTGGGTCTAGATGGTGAATCATTTGTGTGTGCATCTTATCAAGCTCTACTTGGCCGGCATCCAGATCCGCAAGGTCTTGCCTATTACCTTAATAGGCTAAAAATGGGGAGTAATAAGCTTAGTGTATTGTGTCAGATGAGTAAGTCAACAGAGGCTAAAATATTTGAAAATAAAATTCTTGGTCTAGATGTGGCTATTAAGTTCTGCAAGTGGTGTCGATTTCCATTTTCCGCTTGGATGGGGTCATTAGTTAGTATCAGAAAAGTGAGGGTAAGTAGCATGGAGGGCCTATTTAAGCTTCATGGTGAAGCATTTTTATCAGAGGCTTATGCTCTACTGTTGGGGCGAAAGCCTGATTCTGAAGGGATGAAACATTATCTAAGTAAACTTAATGCTGGTGTGAGTAAAACGGAAATTTTGGAGGCATTGAAAGTCTCCAAAGAGGCTAAAAATTTCAATGCAAAGCTGCCAAAATTAGACGCAATTATTAAAAGATACAAGTGGAGTCGATTGCCGTTTATGGAGTGGTTAAAACCATCGCATGAGCGAATAGATATTAAGCTGAGAGTTATTGAAGAAAGATTATTTAATTTTAGTTATTTGCAATCCAATCCTTCCAATCTTGAAGCTGAGCTTTTTGAAAAAAATGCCTATATCGAAGAGAAAGAAAGCTATATCGCGCAACTTTTACAATCTAAAAATAAGCCAACTGCACAATGCCAATTTAATCCATATGATTTTTTGGAAAAATTGAAGCCAATTAATGTTCAAGTAATTGATAAAAACTATTCATATGTAGATATTAACCAGTCATTTTCTTGCGTAACTACTGTGAAAAATGAGGCAATAGGTATTCTGAGGTTTTTAAATTCAATTAACGACCAAAAACTGAAACCATTTGAATTAATTATTGTTGATGGAGGAAGTTCTGATAAAACAACGGATATTGTTGAAAGTTTTGCATTAAGTTCCAGCTTTCCCGTTAAGCTTGTAAAGGCGGGGAGTGTGAATATTGCTGAAGGTAGAAATATTGGTATTGGTGAATCTAAGCATGAAATTATCCTATTGATTGATGCCGGTTGCGAACTTACTGCAGGGTTTATTTCCAATATGGTGGGTTCGTTTGAGGATCAATCTTCTGTTGATCTTGTGTCTGGGATATATCATCCATTGGAGGAAAACGAATTAACACCTCATTTTATTTCTGATTGGGAGGAGAAAAATGATTGGAGTGACTTTTTGCCTTCGGCTAGAGCGGTGGCCATTAAGAAATCTATTTGGGAAAAGGCGAATAAGTTTCCAGAGTACCTGAGTCGTACAGGCGAAGATACTTTATTTGATGTTCAATACAGGCGTTGTTCCAAAGTGTGGGTTATTAACAAGCAGGCTTGCGTGTTATGGGATGCGCCAACTACATTAGAAGCTACAAATAAATTGTCATATGCCTATGGATATGGTGATGGTGAATCTGGATTTGGAGATTTTCTCCATCACTTTGATTGGGTAAGAGCCTGCCATAGAGAATACTCTGTTGCACTTTCATCCTATCAGATTGGTTACCTTGATGGGCGGATACATAGACCCGTAATTGAAGTTGAGCATCGCCATATCAAAGGGGTGATCTTGATACTTTCGGGCGTACCTTTTACCGATTCGGGTGGCGGTCAACGTTGCAGCCAGTTGGCTATGGCTTTTGCAAAAGATGGATATAAGATTTGTTTCGTCAATATTTATCCAAGCTTTGAAGAAAAAAATAAGTTATTCCTCGACGTAGATTATTCATTGTTTGAATTTATTTCACTCGACGATTTCATTGTAGAGAACCTAATTGACGCTTATTCTCAATTTCCCAAAATCTCTATAACTGCATTAATGGAGTTTCCTCACCCAAAGTTTATTCCCATTGTTCAGACACTAAAAATGAGGTTTGGGAGACGTGCAACAATTATCTATGACTATATTGATAATTGGCGCTCCAGTCTTGGTTGGGAGTGGTATTCTGAAGAGACGGAAATTAATATAACAAAAGTATCAGATTATCTCATAGCATCTGCGAGAACGTTGCATGATGATTTGGTAGAGCGTACCAATAGGCTGGTTTCTTTAGTTCCCAACGCAGTAAATGATGATATCTTCAACTCCTCATTGAAATATATTCGCCCAAGCGACCTTCCACTTGGAAATCGTATCGTCATGTATACCGGTGCACTTTGGGGTGAGTGGTTTGATTGGGACACGTTAGATTTTTGCATTAATCAATTGCCTGATGCAGAGTTCGTTTTGATAGGTGGCATTGATCATGAAAAATCGCTGTCATTTAAAGCAAAAAGAGTGAATGTTCATTTTCTTGGACTCAAACCGCAATCAGAACTACCTGCATATTTAGCATACGCCTGCGTTTGCATCATTCCATTCAAAGTTGATCATATTACGCATTTTGTAAACCCATTGAAAGTTTACGAATATTTAGCAATGAATAAGCCAGTTGTGACAACTCCAATGCCAGAGTTGGATGGGTTACCTTGTGTAACCCCAGCTTCTACGCAGCAAGAATTTGCAAGCGTTTTAACATCTCAATTGTCAAGCTCACACGTTGATAGACAAATACTTAGTAAATTTACCAAAGATAATAATTGGTTTGCGCGTATCAAAAAATTAACTGCAATAGTTGGCGACGCGTAGTAACAAACATATATCGCATTAATTGGAACTTATTGGAAAATAAAATAGAAGAAGGTTTTTATGGAAAACATGAATGAATTTGAACCTCAACTCAAAGAAGATAAAAAAGATGTTGTGTTAGATTGGACTCGCGAAGCACTTCGGAGTGCAGCCGCTACACTTGGTGTTGGAGGTGGTGGTCATGATTTTGATGTTCGGCGAATTGCAAAAACAATTGAGTACATGAATTTTTTTGAGCTTTATAAAGGGGTAGCTGTTGAGATTGGTAGCTTAGAATATCTGGTATCACAAGTCATTTGGCAATATTTCCCAGATGCAAAGCCAATCGGAACGTCTCATGATCTTCGGATTGAGCCTTTGGATTTTTTGGATAACTCGGTCGATTCTTTGATTTGTCTAGAGGTTATAGAGCATCTGTCGGATACTCCATATCAACAAGCAACTACTTTGAACGGTTTATTTTATTTTTTGGAAGACTTGTATCGTGTATTGAAAGTTGGCGGACGTGCATTAATAACCACGCCTAACGCAGCATCTCTTTGGACAATACAACGTGCGTTACTCAATGAGCCACCCATGATGTATGAATGGCATTTCAGAGAGTTTACCGTTAGGGAGCTGCGGCAGATTCTTGAATCGATTGGATTTGAAATTGTAATAATGAAAACCGAGTATATGTGGCATCGTTGGGACTTCGAGCCGATAAGACAGTTCATGTCAAGTCAAGGTTATAGTGTGGATGATCGCGGTGATGATGTGTTCATTGTTGTTTCCAAACCAGTTAACCAAATTCGCAAAAATCACAATTTAAATTTTCCGATCTGATTTTGTTGAGCAAAGGATATTTTATGGAAAATATAAAAATACTCTGTGTGGTTGGTACGCGCCCTGAAGCCATTAAAATGGCTCCAGTAATTTTGGCATTAAAAAATGAACCTTGGGCTGCCGTTCGAGTGTTGGCGACCGCCCAGCATCGCCACATGCTTGATCAAGTGTTAAATTTTTTTGAAATTGAACCCGATATTGATCTCAATATTATGCGACCCAATCAGGCGTTGACTGCGCTGACTGCGCGGTTGTTACTTGATCTGGATGATGTGCTTCAAGCAGAAAGGCCCGATGTGGTTTTGGCGCAGGGTGATACAACCACAGTAATGGCAGTGTCACTCGCCTGTTTTTATCATCATATTGCCATTGGTCATGTTGAGGCAGGTTTGCGCACGTGGGATATGCATAACCCTTTCCCTGAAGAAATGAATCGAGTTGTTGCTGGGCGTTTGGCTCGCTGGCATTTTGCGCCAACCGATGGCTCACGGCAGAACCTGTTACGTGAAGGGATTGCCGACCAAGACATCGTCGTGACGGGTAATACGGTGATTGATGCGTTACTCATGACCGCAAGCAAAGAATTGGAGCTTGGTATTAAACTTGATGGGACTAAACGATTGATCTTGGTGACATCGCATCGCCGTGAAAATTTTGGCGAGCCATTCCGTAATATTTGCCGAGCACTACTTACATTGGCAGAGCGCAATGCTGATATTCAGATACTTTACCCTGTACATCCCAATCCTAATGTGAAGGATGTGGTGCATGAGATGTTGGGTAATTGTAGCAATATCATTTTATGTGAACCTTTGGATTACGCACCTTTTGTGGCGGCGATGAAAAAGGCGTATTTCATCATTAGTGATTCGGGCGGCGTGCAAGAAGAAGCACCTGCTTTGGGCAAGCCCGTGCTTGTGTTAAGAGACGAGACTGAACGTCCCGAAGCGGTCGAGCAAGGGGTAGTTAAATTGGTAGGGCCAAATTATGAAAGCATTGTGAAAGAAGCTCAGCTATTGCTTGATGATGCATCAGCTTACAAGTCGATGGCAAGAGGCATATCTCCTTATGGGGACGGGAGGGGTGCAGAGAGAATTGTAAATGTATTGAGGCAACATTTTAAAAACGGTGCAAAAGTTGTTGGCTGAAAATAGGGGTAATGATTTCGAGGGTGGTTGGTTGCGAAGACTAGCTACGCATCTTGAGAAACTAAGCACTCGTCCTGAGTTGTTGTGGGTGTCAATAATAAGTTTTCGTAAGTGGTTTTATAAGCGGATTGTCGTTAAGCCTTATCGATTTATTCGTAAATATGTTTATGCACTTGTACCGTTCAAACCCTCCAGTAAAATATTTGCTACTCGGCAATCAGAGTGTTCTGACTACATCGTTTGGGGGGTGATTGACTGGCATTTTCGTCATCAGCGTCCCCAGCAGTTGTCGAAAAAACTTGCTGAGATGGGGCGACGAGTTTTTTATGTGTCTTCTAATTTTCGTGATGACGAGCGAGCTGGGTTTGATATAGAAGCTTTGGATGCTCACGGATACTTGTTTCAAGTCACACTGTTTGTCAAAAAACCACCCATTATTTATTTCACCACACCGTCGGCTGAAACAGTCAAACAACTTCGTGCCAGCGTAGGTGAATTGCTTAAATGGGCGCGTGTTAGGCAGGTAGCTTCAATCGTGCAGCACTCCTTTTGGTATGAGATTGCTAGGGTGTTACCAAACAGTCGATTGGTATATGACTGCATAGATCATCACGAAGGCTTTGGAAACAACTCAACAGATGTACTGTCACTTGAACATTTGTTGTTTCGAGATGCAGACCTAACTGTGACTACATCAACATGGCTTGATGAATATTCTGCGAAATATACAAAGCACCGCGCGTTAATTCGCAACGCATGTGACTTTGAACATTTTGCGCATAAGCCAGAAGTAATGTATTTAGATGCAAAAGGGCGACGCATCATTGGATATTATGGCGCGATTGCAAATTGGTTTGATGCTGACTTAATAGAAGCAGTTGCGGCACAATTCAAAGATTGCTGTATTTTATTGGTCGGTGCTGATACTACTGGTATTCAATTGAGGCTTGCGCATCTGACTAATGTTGTTTTTGTGGGGGAGGTGGCGTATTCAAATTTGCCTTATTACTTGCATGCGTTTGACGTTGCTTTATTGCCCTTTAAAATTATCCCGTTAACGTTGGCTACAAACCCAGTCAAGGTGTATGAGTATCTGAGTGCTGGTAAGCCAGTTGTATCTGTCAATCTGCCTGAAATGGCGGAGTTCGAAAATTTGATTAAGGTTGCCAACACAACATTAGAATTTTTAACAGCGATTACCGATGTGCTTAATGGTCAAGCCTCGCAGCAAGGAGTTTTGGAAAGGCAGAAGTTCGCAGAAAAACAAACATGGGCTCATCGAGCCAGCACGTTGATTAGCCTTGTTGAAAACCAAGACTATGATCCAGTTATTAGTGTTGTTGTGGTAACTTATAATAATCTTGAGTTTACTTGTGAGTGTTTGCGCAGTCTCTCTGAGTTTAGTGATTATGCAAACATGCAAGTTATCGTGGTTGATAACGCCTCAAGCGATGGGACTAGAGAATTTCTTAAACAATGGCAAGATTCGGATTCAAATCGCACACTCATTTTGAATGACACCAATAGAGGATTTGCCGCTGCGAATAATCAAGGGTTGCTGATGGCAGTAGGCGAGTATCTCGTTATGTTAAATAATGATACTTATGTAACGCCTGGCTGGATTCGTACACTTCGTAGGCATCTTGAACGAGATATCACAATTGGACTTATCGGCACTGTCACTAATAATATAGGTAATGAAGCGAAAATAGACCTTCATTACGAAGATATGGATCAAATGATTGATGCTTCAAGAGAATATACGCATAAGCATTTGGGTGAGATATTCCCACTTCGTACAGCAGCATTTTTTTGCGTGATGATGCCACGCCGTGTTTATGAGGCTGTTGGCGCGCTTGATGAATCTTTTGGATTAGGTTTTTTTGAGGATGACGATTATTGCAAACGGATTCAGGAAATTGGCTTGCGTGTTGTTTGCGCGGAAGATACCTTTATTCACCATCACTTATCCGCTTCATTCTTGAAACTTGACCGAGATGTAAGGCGCTCACTTTTTAATGAGAACAAAAAAAAGTATGAAGACAAATGGGGGGTGTGGCAGCCGCACTCTTTCCGAAAATCTGGCAAACCAAATGTTAGGCAAGTGAAGCAGGTTTAATTCTGCCTGAGTAGAGTGTTTACTCTCAAATTTCCGACTTTAAGTAACCTTGCTTTAATAAAGTCGCGTCTATTTAGCATTAGCCCTATAATTCGCGTATGAAACGCTATCTCGATGATCTGGTCTTGAACGATCTCGCCACCAAGGCGGTTGTGTTGACTGGTTCGCGTCAAGTAGGGAAAACCACTTTGAGCAGGCAGTTGATGCAGTCCTTCGATAGAGCTCAGTATTTGAATTGGGATGTGTTGGCGGATCGCGTGGTGTTGCAACGCCAGTCGTGGAATCCGCGTGCCGGGTTATTGGTGATGGATGAGATTCACAAGATGCCCAACTGGAAAGCCTGGTTCAAGGGTGTATCGGACGGTCGCTCGGCTGGACAGGCATTGTTGGTGACAGGTAGTGCGCGCATGGAAACATTCAGGCAAGCGGGTGATTCATTGGCGGGTCGGTATTTTGCATTTCGCTTGCATCCAATCTCGGTACGCGAGTGGTGCGATCAACAGGGGGTTGATCCCGCAACAGCACTCGATCATTTGCTGGAGCGGGGTGGATTTCCAGAGCCTTGTTTGGCTGCTGATGCGATTCAGGCTGACCGTTGGCGGGCGCAATACTTCACTGATTTGATCCGCGAGGACGTGCTGGAGTTTTCACGCCTGCATGAAATCAACACGATGAGGTTGTTTGTTGAGTTACTGCGCGAGCGGGTTGGCTCACCGTTGTCATTGGCCTCAATCGCCCGCGATCTGGCTGTCGCGCCCGCCACCCTAAAACGCTATTTGGATATTTTGCAGGCGTTGTTCATCGTTTTTTCGGTTCATCCATGGCACCGCAACGTTGGGCGCGCCATTTTGCAAACGCCGAAGGTATATTTTTTTGACACGGGTTTGGTGCGTGGTGATCAGGGAGTGCGCTTGGAGAATGCCGTGGCGGGTATGTTGTTGAAGCAGGCACATTTTTTACAAGATAGCGCGGGGAGGGAAGTCGGCTTGCATTACATTCGTACCAAGGATGGCGCGGAAGTGGATTTCGCGTTCAGCGAGGCCGGAGAGTTAAAACAGTTAATCGAATGCAAACTGGGCGATAACAAGCCCCATCGCGCTTTGACCCGCTTTGCGGAACAATTCTTGGATGTTGACGCGGTGCAGATTGTCTATAATCTGCGGCAGGAAGAATTTCGGAATGGAATTAGGATTACGGATGCGGCAAATTGGCTCGCGCAATTGGCGGCCTAAAATGATTCAGAGAGCAAATGTTTTAACGCTAAGGAAACGGACTTTAATTAAATGACTAAAAAAGCACTCATCACTGGAATAACGGGGCAAGACGGATCGTATCTTGCCGAATTTCTGCTGGGAAAAGGTTACGAGGTTCACGGTATCAAGCGTCGTGCTTCGTCCTTTAATACGGCGCGTGTGGATCACATTTATGAAGACCCTCATGTAAAAAATCAGCAGTTCGTGTTGCATTATGGGGATTTGACGGACTCTTCCAATCTCACCCGCATCATCCAGCAAGTGCAACCCGACGAGATATACAACCTCGGCGCGCAGTCGCATGTGGCGGTGAGTTTTGAGTCACCGGAATACACCGCCGATGTGGATGGCATGGGTACGTTACGGATACTGGAAGCGATTCGCATTTTGGGTTTGGAAAAAAAGACGCGCTTTTATCAGGCATCCACCTCCGAACTCTACGGTTTGGTGCAGGAGATTCCGCAAAAAGAAACCACGCCGTTCTACCCGCGCAGCCCTTACGCTGTGGCAAAACTTTATGCTTATTGGATCACGGTCAATTACCGCGAGGCTTACGGCGTGTACGCATGTAACGGGATATTGTTCAATCACGAATCACCGCGTCGCGGTGAGACGTTTGTGACGCGCAAAATCACGCGCGGTCTTTCCAACATTGCCCAGGGTTTGGAGTCTTGTATTTACATGGGCAATATGGATGCGTTGCGCGACTGGGGTCACGCGAAAGACTTTGTCAGGATGCAATGGCTGATGTTGCAGCAAGACAAGCCGGAAGATTTTGTGATTGCCACAGGTGTGCAGTATTCGGTGCGGGATTTTATCCGCATGAGTGCAACCGAGCTGGGCATTACCTTGCGTTTTGAAGGGTCAGGCTTGGACGAAAAAGCGGTGGTGGAACGTATCGATGGCGACAAAGCACCCGCGCTAAAAACAGGCGATGTGATCGTGGCGGTTGACCCGCGTTACTTCCGACCTGCCGAAGTGGAAACACTGCTAGGTGATCCTGCCAAGGCAAAAGCAAAGCTTGGCTGGACACCCGAAATTACTTTGGCAGAAATGGTCAAGGAAATGGTGGCATGCGATTTGGAAGTGGCGCGCAGCCATGCACTCCTTAATAAGCATGGTTATAAAGTTGCTGTTTCGAGGGAGTCATAGTTTTGGCGCGCGATACGGCACGGACTGTTTTTGTGGCAGGTCACCGGGGGATGGTGGGTTCGGCAGTTATTCGCCGACTGGAATCGTTGGGTTACCAAAACATCATTGTTCGAACTCATGCTGAACTCGACCTGACGCGTCAAGCTGAAGTGGAGAATTTTTTTTACGATGAACACATAGATCAAGTGTATCTGGCGGCGGCCAAAGTCGGTGGTATTCACGCCAACAACACCTATCCTGCAGATTTTATCTACGAAAATTTGATGATGGAGTGCAACCTCATTCATGCCGCGCATACGGCGGATGTGCAGAAGTTGCTGTTTCTGGGTTCATCCTGTATCTATCCCAAGCTGGCAGCCCAGCCGATGCGCGAAGATGCGTTGTTGACAGGTACGTTGGAATCCACCAACGAGCCTTATGCGATTGCCAAGATCGCCGGGATCAAGCTGTGTGAAAGCTACAATCGGCAGTATGGGCGAGACTATCGCAGCGTGATGCCAACTAACTTGTACGGATCCAACGACAACTTCCATCCAGAAAATTC
>CXWL01001352.1_pt1 | contig 18547 bp, 19 predicted proteins | sample 590931 | NCBI WGS metagenome assembly CXWL01 (sample SAMEA3498368, study PRJEB10139) | groundwater metagenome | biome: water well; material: biofilm material | place: Germany | collected 2015-04-27 | reverse complement strand
ACTCCTTTTACAGCAGGTTACCATCTTAATTCACTGTCCGAAAATGTGGGTCCACTATACTGCATTATTATTTGATTTTTTGAAGGTTTGAAAATTGAGACTCAACAATGAATCTATGCCTATCATTCCACGTAAGACAATCAATTCAATGATTCTTTCATCAATAGGGATTGACTATGCAACCTGCTACGCCAGACCTAACCCGAAAACCTTCTTATTTCATTCATTACTCTGTGGTCTCTGTGTTTCCTTTTTTTCAACCCAACCATCCAAGCAATATAAACCTACTCATCCACAACCATCTGTCCCGGAAACAGCACATCGGTATAACCAAACAAACGAAAATCCCTGATCCGCATCGGATAAAGAATCCCTTCCAAGTGATCACATTCGTGCTGTACAACACGTGAATGAAAGCCACTGACACTGCGATCAATCACCGTGCCATATTGATCCACGCCTTGATAACGCAATTGCGCATAGCGTGGCACCATGCCCCGCAACCCCGGCACACTTAGGCAACCTTCCCAATCCTCTTCCTTTTCATCGGATAAGGGTGTCAGTTGAGGATTGATCAAAACAGTGAATGGAACCTCGTCAGCATCGGGATAACGTTGATTTTTTTCAAACCCAAAAATCACCACCTGTAAGCTCACACCAATCTGCGGTGCCGCCAAACCCGCACCATTCAAGGATGCCATCGTATCGTGCATATCCTGAATTAATGCATGCAACTCAGATGTATTGAATTGATCGACACTCTTAGCCCCTTCGAGCAATAAGGGATCGCCCATTTTAAAAACGGGTTTAATCGCCATGACAACTCACCACATATTCCAATATATTCCTGACACCCACCATCGCTTGTTCAAGTACCATATAAATCTCTTTGAGGGGGATGCTATTCACATTGGTTCCTCGCCCGGCGGCATAATTCGCTACTATCGCTATGCTGGCGTAATTTAAACCCAATTCTCTTGCCAAAGCTGTTTCCGGCATGCCTGTCATTCCGACCATATCCGCTCCATCCCGTTCAAGCCGGTTGATCTCAGCAGCCGTTTCAAGTCTTGGCCCCTGTGTCGCTGCATAAACGCCTCCATCGATAATTGCTTCGTTTGCATTGCTAGCGGCTTGTAACAGCAATGCGCGTGTTTTCTGGCAATAAGGCAGTGTAAAATCAATATGTGTCACACGTTGCCCTATATCATCAAAATAGGTGAATTTACGCCCATAGGTATAGTCAATAATCTGATCAGGAACCACCAATCTACCCGGCATCAGATCTGATCGAATACCCCCCACCGATGCAACGGCGATAACATGGGACGGTTTCAATGAGTGCAGCGCCCACAAATTCGCGCGATAGTTGATGGCATGCGGTGGTATCGTGTGACCGTGGCCATGCCGCGCCAGGAAAACGATGTCCTGATTTTTTATTTTGCCAAACGTCAGTGGACCGGAAGGTTCGCCATACGGTGTGCGTATAATTTGCCGGTGTGATATTTCGAGGCAGGATAATTGCGTCATTCCGCTGCCACCAATAATTGCTAGCATTATCTTGGAAACCTTAGTTGGACAATGTGAAGTGTGTGGTTTTTGGGATATAGGGTAAGGCGCAACGACGCGAAATGGTTATTCCATTTCAAGAAGTTGCAACACTGCAATGCATCCCAAAAACCATGCAATTCGCCTCGTAGTGGACTCACCCAGCAGGTAGAGTGATAGATTATGAGTAATTTTTTTGAAATCATGGTGTTAAATAGCCATTCGAGCGATCAACTGCGGTTTCCGGGATTTCTCTCCCATTTCAATTTTTAACTGCATAAATAGCAGGCAAATTTCGCCAGACACCCTGAATATCCATTCCAAAACCAAAGACATATCGATCGGGCACTGAGAGTCCAACAAAGTCGGCACTGAATGGCTTGGATTGTCCCGTTTCTTTTTCCGCCAGTACGGCACTATAAAATGCTTTGGCGCCATTTTCCAACACTTTGTCACGGATTGCTGCCAGTGTAATCCCTTCATCAAGAATATCATCCAATACCAAAACAACCCGATCTTGCATATTTTCCTTGGGTTCGGCTTGCCAGTGAATTTCTCCGCCCGTCAATGCTTTGTTGTAGCGTGTCAAATGCAAATAATCGAAATCAAGCGGAAATCGAAGTTGCGGCAACAGTTGCCCGGTAAAGACCACTGCACCACCCATCACACACAAAACCAATGGCTGTTGATGCGATAAAGCCTGCGTGATATCAAGGGCCAAGCGCTGAACCGTTTGAGATACCACTTGCGCCGAGTGGATTAATTCAGCCGTATCCAGGATCTGTTGCGCTTGTTGGTAGGTCAGCATAACAATTCTAACTTTAAATTAATCGAAAACCTCCTTGTAGAATATAGCATCAAACTATATCTTGACACCCTGTCAAATTCACCTGTATCTTGTCAATGGGAAATTTGCTTTTTTTCTCATCATCTTATAAAAAACTCATTTTGATTAATCTATTTAATAAGGAATAAAAAATGATTACAAAATCAACTAGCAAGCAAGCAAGCAAGCAAGCAAGCAAGCAAGCAAGCAAGCAAGCAAGCAAGCAAATACAAATACACTGTATTAATAGCATCAATCCTCAGTTTAATCATTTATACCTCTATAGCATCAGCGCAACAAGTAAGTGAAAATATACCCTCACAAGCACCACAAGATAAAATTATCAGCGAATTTGTAGAAGGTTCTTATATCGTAACTTTCAAAAAGGCCAAAGAATGGGAACATCCACTGATTGAGCCAACAAATGAGGATAATCGCGGCAAGACTCCATTTGGGGAGCACAGTACCGGCCAAGACAAAGAACATTTAGCAGCGACATTAAGTATGAAAGGCCGAATCAATGCAATTTTTGAATCAATCAACGCCATACATATATTTACAGATTCAGAAGAGGCCTACAAATTAAGCCAAGATGAACGTGTACTTCGTGTCACACAAGATATGACAATGGTTCCTATGACAACCCAAAATAATCCAGGTTGGGGACTCGACAGATTGGACGAACAAACAGTAACGTTAGATAGTACCTACAACTATACAAATACAGGTGCCGACAGAACCATTTATATCTTAGATTCCGGGTTAACTTTAAGTAATACAGCGGTAGCAGCAGAATTTGGAAATCGTGCTTCAGTCATTTGGGATATTAATGGAGGAAACGGATCGGATTGTCATGGACACGGAACCATGGTGAGCAGTGCTGCAGCTGGGAATATCAAGGGTGTAGCAAAAGGAGCAACTGTAGTCATGGCTAAAATAACAACTGGTTGTACGGGTAGCGCAGCTGTGGCGACTGCCGTTACTGCCTTTAATTGGTTGGCTACGAATGCGCCAGCTGGAACCATTGTAAACTATAGTTATGGACTTACTGCAGGTCCTAATGTATGTAACGTTACAATATTCAACACAGATTTAGAGAATGCAATCAAGGCTGCGCATAATAAAGGCATTATTGTGGTTGTGGCAGCAGGCAATGATAGCTGTAATACGGCTAATTATTCCCCCACCAGAATACCAGAAGCATTTGTGGTTGGTGCAACAAGCAATACTTTAATTTCTTCTGGAAAGGATGCAAAAGCATCATTTTCTCGAACAGGATTTAACATTTCCACATTCAATCCTGGAGAGTCTGTTTCATTGATCAATCAAAATGGCATTCCAATAGTTAATAGTGGAACATCTTTCTCAGCTCCCTATATTGCAGGGGTATTTGCTATTGCATGTCAGGCAGCAGGGCAATTGTGTAATACAGCCACCACAGCAGCATCGTTATATCAGGCGCTAAGAAATGAAGGCATACTCAATACCGTAACGAATACAAATGGCACACCATTAACCGGCGCAACTTCTCGTTTCATTCCGCAAAAATGGTAACAACATTTTTGGGCATAATATAGAATCACAACATATTGATTTTTATTAATTTTATAGAAATAATAAATAAATAAAGAAAGGTGAATAAAATGTATCTACTCAAAATTCTTCTAAAAGTTACCTTAATTAATCTCTTATTGGTGAATTCTGTTTTATCACAGACCACATCCATCAATGAATTCCCGTCATACAAAGATGGGAAATTGACCATTCCTCGTGTAGATACGGATGTGCAAGCTGGTAATTATCAGAATGCAGAACTCCGTTTTGATAGTACAACAAATACCTGGAAGCTGCTCAATTTCATAGAGGCTAAAGTTAATTCAGGGCCGGCAACGTATCAGGAAAAAGTTGAAGCCATCATTACCGACTCATCGCCTGTTCAGGTTTTTCTTAAGATCAGCGGAGAATTTTCTAATGGTTGCGAATACTTCCAACAAATCAATCAAATACTGAAGAACAGTAAATTTGAAGTCACTCTGCATCTTGGCCCCAATCCATTCCCTCCGGGCATTGCTTGTACTCAAGCACTGGTGCCGTATGAAAAAATCATCCCGCTCGAAGTCTACGGACTGCCTGCCGGAACCTATGAATATAGCGTCAATGGTGAACATACCGGTTCATTTACTTTGACTAAAGATAATACTTTATAGCCATCCGCCTGTAACAGGGATTATTGGAGTAACGCCAATAATCCCTCTTCATCCAGAATGATTATCCCTAAGCTTACCGCCTTGTCATATTTACTCCCCGGATCAGTACCTACGACCACATAATCAGTTTTTTTGGAAACACTTCCGCTGACTTTACCTCCCAGCGATTCAATTTTTTCTTTGGCTTCTTCGCGGCTCATCGTCGGCAATGTTCCTGTCAAAACAAATGTTTTCCCATTCAGTGGTGCTACCTCACCGGTTAATTCAGATTTTCCTTCATGTTCATCCCAGCGTACACCACTTAAACGAAGCTGTTCAATGACTTCACAGTTATGTTGCTCAGCAAAAAAATCCACAATGCTTTGCGCAACCACAGGACCGATATCAGGAATTTGCTGTAAGCGTTCACAGTCTGCTTCGATGAGTCGATCCAGATTGCCAAAATGAGCGGATAGCTCTTTAGCTGTTGCTTCTCCCACATTCCGGATACCCAGCGCATAGATAAATCTTGCCAGCGTGGTTTGTTTACTTTTTTCAATCGCACGCAGAATATTATTGGCCGATTTATCGGCCATGCGCTCCAGGTTCGCCAGTGCGGATAAGCCCAGTTTGTACAGATCAGCCGGTGTGCGCACAATGGCATGATCCACCATTTGATCCACCAGTTTGTCTCCCAGCCCTTCAATATCCAGCGCACGTCGCGATGCAAAATGCAGAATGGCCTGTTTTCGTTGTGCTGGACAAAATAATCCACCGGTACAACGGGATACCGACTCTTCTGGAAGTCGCGCGGCCTTGGCGCTACACACGGGGCAGTGCGTCGGCATGGCAAAAACTTGCGCATCAACCGGGCGTTTCTCCAGAATGACTGACACCACTTCTGGAATCACATCGCCGGCGCGACGCACAATGACCGTATCACCGATACGTACATCCTTGCGCTCTATTTCATCCGCGTTATGCAATGTGGCGTTGGTCACGGTCACACCGCCGACAAACACCGGTTTTAAGCGCGCAACGGGGGTCAATGCGCCTGTTCTGCCTACCTGCACATCAATATCCAACAATTGAGTGACTGCTTCCTGTGCCGGAAACTTGTGCGCTATGGCAAACCGTGGCGCGCGTGACACAAAACCCAGTTTCTCCTGTTGCAACAGAGAATTGACTTTATAGACCACACCGTCAATCGCATACGGCAGACTCTCACGCTGGGCACCGATCGTTTGATAATACGCCAGCAATTCCTGCAACCCCATAACCACAGTACATTCTTTCGCAACGGGAAAATGTAAAGCCGCAAGGTACGCCATCACATCACTATGCTTATCCTGTGGTATTTGTGTGTCTTGATATTGCCCAATCCCATAGGCAAAGAAAGTGAGACGTCGGGTTGCTGTAATCCCAGGATCCAGTTGACGCAGCGATCCTGCCGCCGCATTACGCGGATTAGCAAATTCTTTTTCAGCTTTAGCGATCTGTCGCTGATTTAAAGCCAGAAAATCTGCTTTCAGCATCAACACTTCACCCCTCACTTCCACCAGTGATGGAGGATTCTTGACGGGCAAAGACAATGGAATCGATTGAATGGTTTTTAAGTTCAAGGTAATATCTTCACCCGTATTTCCGTCGCCCCGCGTAGCGCCTGTTTTAAGAATTCCGTCTTCATAACACAAGCTGACGGCCAGTCCGTCAAATTTTGGCTCCACCGCATATTCCACGCTGTCAACGGATAACCCTTCGCAAACACGCCGGTCAAATGCTTCTACCGCTTCATCATCAAACGCATTGCTCAGCGAGAGCATCGGTACTTGATGCGTAATTTGCGAGAATGCTTTGAGTGGTGTAGCACCTACGCGTTGCGTCGGTGAATCCGCAGTGATCAGTTGTGGATAGTTCTGTTCGATTTGTTGTAGTTCGCAAAACAACTGATCGTATTCGGCATCGGGGATAGTTGGGTTGTCCAGTACATAATACCGGTAATTATGTAATTCAATTTCAGCACGCAAATCCTGTAAATGCAGTTTTATTTTATCAATATTTTCATTCATACTTTATAACTCTGCCCTGACTAGGGTCGGGAATCAGAAATATCGAAACATAAAACGGCGTCTTTTTCCAGAGGGCGGCGTTGTTTGTCGTTGCCATAGTCAGAGCTATGTCGCCTCCTCACGCCTTGCCCTGCGAAAAAAATCCATCCGTTTTATCTTGTCCCGCTATTTCTGATTCACGACACTAGCTATCATTCGCTGTATGGAATATTCTAATTAATACCAAAACCGATACTGTGATACAACAAATAGCTTACTTCATTTTTTCAGTCGTCTTAACCAGAATCTTTGGTTAATGTTCGCAAGGCATGACTCTGTTATTTTTTAAAAATCCTTTATACTGAATATTAAATCAGGAAATTAACTTTCAGACATGAGCATGTCTTGAGATACTCCATTATGAACGACAATAAATTAAAAATCCGCATTCAAATTCAGCAGCCTCCGCAAACCATAGAGCAGATTTATCCTGAGCTGCCTGAACCAGTGATCACTTATGAGCAATCCCTGGATTGGAAAAAAATCTCCATAGCCGCTCTATCACTAATATCTATTCTTGTTTTGATCAGTTATTTCTTATTCAATTCAAACAAGAATGAGATACCCCTAAATGAAGCTGCTCCATCCATTGACCAAACTACTCCTATCCATGAAAATAAAATTTCACCGGACAAAGCCAAACTGGAATCTGAAATAAAAGACAAGATTATCGAAGTTGAATCCAATGGATCAATATCTGAGCACAATGCCCTTGTGAATTCGATTCAACCTAAAGAAATAGTCAATCCAGTTAAAAAAGTAACTGCACCCATAGCAAAATCAAAGCCCATTCCAACCGTTAATAAACCAACGGTATCTCCCCGCAAAAAACCCAAGGCAGCTACGCAGTTAGAACCTCAAAGGACATTGGATCGCCCTCAGGTACTTAGAGCGCAATTAAGTCATGCGATAAAAGCAGGTGAGCCACTAGACTCTATCAATTCTGTTCAATTACGACAAGGTGTCTCCAAGCCAATTTATTTCTTTCTACATTTAAAGAACCTGGAAGGAAAAAAAGTCAGTATTTTCTGGTATCACAAGAATAAACTTGATTCACAATTGACTCTGCAAATTCATCATAATAATTGGCGATCTTACGCAAGTAAACAACTGGGTAATAAACGACTGGGTGCGTGGCGCGTTGAATTAATGGATGAATCCGGAGTTCAGTTAGCAGTGAGAAATTTTACAGTCACAACTCACTGAAAATAAGTTAGTCACTTGATTTAACACGATAAATATAAAAAATCCGGTCCAATGAATTTGAGGTTTCCATATGAAATACTGTAGCAATTGTAGCGCTACTGTTAAATTGCTTATACCTGAAGGCGATTCCCTGCCGCGTTATGTATGTCCCACATGTCATGTCATCCATTATCAGAACCCAAAGATGGTTGTAGGCTGTATTCCTGAGTGGGAAGACAAAATTTTATTGTGCCGTCGTGCCATAGAACCCCGCCAAGGCTGGTGGACTTTACCTGCTGGTTTTATGGAAAATAATGAAACGCTGGCACAAGCAGCCGCACGTGAAACCTTGGAAGAAGCCAATGCAAGCGTGGAAATCGGTGATCTATATGCCATTTACAGCCTTCCCCATATCAGCCAGGTCTATCTGTTATTTCGTGCACGGCTTCTTAACCTTGATTTTAAGCCCGGCATTGAAAGTCTGGAAGTTAAGCTTTTATCTGAGCATGAAATTCCTTGGGAAGAAATGGCGTTCCGAGTCATCCATGACCCATTAAGGCATTATTTTAAGGAACGTACTCAAGGAAAATTGGGGTTTCATATGGGTGTTATTGATCGATCCCAAAGCAATTCCTGATTAACCTATATATACTTCAAAAAAACGATGGTTTAAGATTCTCTTATGGCAGGATATAATGTTTATTTTTTGCGAACTCCTATGAAGCGTTTATTTCTATTATTGTTGTTGTGCCTTGCTGTCTCGCCAGTATCTGCTCAGCAACAAGACATATCCATAGCAGCTAGAGCTTATTTCCTCTCAGATTTCCAAACGGGACAAATGTTGGCGGGTCAAAATGTACATGAACGCATAGAACCCGCTTCTCTCACGAAACTGATGACCGCTTACGTTGTGTTTTCAGCTTTAAAGCAGAATCAGCTTGCGTTGAATCAGGTTGTGCCCGTGTCTGAAAGTGCTTGGCGAATGATTGGTTCACGCATGTTTATCGAGCCTAATAAACAAGTTACTGTCGATGAATTGATTCGAGGAATGATTGTTCAGTCCGGGAATGATGCTTGTATTGCTCTGGCAGAAGCGATTGCAGGTTCAGAAGCAAGCTTCTCGAACATAATGAATAAAGAAGCTGAGCGTTTGGGAATGAAAAATACGCATTTTACCAATTCAACTGGACTGCCTGATCCCAATCACTATACCACTGCACATGATCTTACTTTACTTGCAGCCGCTATCATCCGGGAGTTCCCTGAGTTTTATCCACTTTATTCACTAAAAGAATATACCTACAACAATATTACACAGCCGAATAGAAATCGACTGCTATGGCTTGATCCGCATGTGGATGGTATGAAAACAGGATGGACTAAAACCGCCGGTTATTGTCTGATTACATCTTCCACGCGTGATAAAAGACGACTTATATCGGTTGTCATCGGCGCCAAATCAGCCCATGCACGTAGCGTAGAAAGCCAGCGATTACTCAATTATGGATTCCAGTTTTACGATACCCTGCATTTATACAAGAAGAATGATTCACTGACCACTATCCATTTATGGAAAGGCACTCAGGATGAAATAAAAGCTGGATTTGATCGTGATGTCTATTTTACGCTGCTTAAAGGCCAGGCTGACAAACTCAAAGCCACCATGGAATATAAGCAACCTCTGATTGCCCCTGTCTATCCAGGACAAGAAGTAGGTACGGTAAAATTTACGCTTGATGACAAAACCATAGAAACTTTTCCATTAGTTGCCCTGGAGAAAGTTGAAGCGACCAATATCTTTGGTCGTGCGTGGGATAGTGTAAAATTGCTTTTTAACTGATCAGTATTTCAACACACCACAAAGGCGCTTGCATGATATATCTTAACGGTAAATTTATGCCTATTGAGGAAGCATGCATTCCTGTTCTGGATCGTGGTTTTATTTTCGGAGATGGTGTGTATGAAGTGATACCCGCCTATTCACGCAAACCATTTCGTCTCCCTAAACATCTCAATCGATTACAACATAGTCTGGATGGGATTCGCCTTCAAAATCCATTCAGTAATGATGACTGGAGCAATTTGCTTGAGCAGGTCATCGCAAAAAATGAAGGAGAAGATCAATATCTTTATCTGCACATTACGCGGGGTGTGGCCAAGCGGGATCATGCTTTTCCCGCTAATGTCCCACCTACCATTTTTATCATGAGCAATCCGCTGCTGCCGCCACCCGCAGCATTGCTGGCCAGCGGCGCATCCGCCATTACTGCCATTGATAATCGCTGGATACGCTGCGATGTCAAAGCCATTTCATTATTGCCCAATGTGCTGTTGCGTCAAATGGCAGTCGACGTGGATGCCATTGAAACCATTCTGATCCGGGATGGTTTCCTGACTGAAGGCGCTGCCAGCAATATATTCGTTGTTAAAGACAAGGTGCTGCTGGCGCCCCCCAAGAGCCATCTGATGTTGCCCGGAATCACTTATGACGTGGTGCTTGAACTGGCGGCCGCCAATCGAATCGCACATGAAATCCGGGAAATTGCGGAATCAGAAATACGGGCTGCGGATGAGATCTTATTGACCTCGTCCACGAAAGAAATTATGCCCATCGCCTATCTGGATGGCAAACCGGTAGGACAAGGGAAACCAGGTGAACTGTTTACCCGGTTACATGCCCTCTACCAGCAATACAAAGCTACGCACATGCGTGGCCATTTCTCCGGTCAAGCCGGTTTGTAAGCTATTATCCTGGAATAGCTTGCATTAAAGCAGCCTTCGAATTTCGCATATATGACAGAGCAGCCTTCTTTAATTGTGTATCCTTGCGATTTTCCAATCAAGATCATGGGAAAAGCGCAGCAGGAGTTTACTCAAATGGCGCTGGCTATCGTCAAATACCATGCCCCTGATTTTGATGATGCAACCATGACGGTTAGAGCCAGCAAAAATGGCACTTATTTAAGCATTACCTGCACCATCCGCGCCACCTCCCGATCCCAACTGGACGCGCTTTATCAATCGCTATCAGATCATCCCATGGTCGCTGTCGTGCTGTGATTGATAGTCCCGCCAATCATTCCACACCGATCCTTGAACGGCCTCATTTTATTGTCAGGAATATGGGTCTATCAGATTACCAGGCTACCTGGCAGGCAATGAAAGACTTTACCCATACCCGGACCACACAAACCTGTGATGAAATCTGGCTATTACAGCATCCGGCTGTTTTTACTCAAGGCATCGCGGGAAAACCAGAACACCTGTTGCATAGTAATGGAATTGATTTGATTAAAACAGATCGGGGCGGTCAAATTACCTATCATGGGCCAGGGCAAATCATCGCTTATCTCTTGCTGGATATTCGTCGCTTAAAACTCGGTGTACGAGAATTAGTCAGAAGCATGGAAAACGCCGTGGTAGACTTGTTGAAGGATGATCGTATTAAAGCGGTTGGATGTACCGAAGCGCCGGGTGTCTATGTCAATAATGCAAAAATTGCCGCATTGGGTTTAAAAATAAAGAAAAATTTTTGTTACCACGGTATCGCGCTCAATGTGGATATGGATTTAACGCCATTCTCCTGCATCAATCCATGTGGCTATCAAGGATTACAAGTCACGCAGACCAAAGACCTGGGCATTACGGATGAACTGGAAGTTTTAAGCAATCGACTGGCAGAGAAATTACAAGAGAAACTGATCAAAGGATAATCTATTTACCATCATGACCATTGATACTCGTCAAAAAGGCGCTGACAAAACGGCACGTAATCCCATTAAAGTGATCCCGCAATCACCCGGTGATTTACTGCGCAAACCTTCCTGGATTCGTGTTCGCTCGTCCAGCAGTCAAGGTTTTTACGAAGTCAAACGATTGCTGCGTGAACATAAACTGCATACTGTCTGCGAAGAAGCCTCCTGCCCCAACATTGGCGAATGCTTTGGCAAAGGCACAGCTACCTTTATGATTCTGGGTGATTTATGCACCCGCCGCTGCCCTTTCTGTGACGTTGCCCATGGCAAGCCCAAACCGCCCGATGCGGATGAACCGCTTCATCTGGCGCAATCCATTGCAGCCATGAAATTGAAATATGTCGTGATTACCAGTGTGGATCGCGATGACTTGCGTGATGGCGGCGCACAGCACTTTGCCGACTGCATCCGTGAAATACGTACGTATTCGCCCCATACAAAAATAGAAACGCTAGTGCCAGACTTCAGAGGCCGGCTGGAAGTTGCTCTGGAAAAACTCGCCGCTTGCCCGCCTGATGTTTTAAACCATAATCTCGAAACAGTGCCCAGATTGTACAAGCAATGCCGGCCAGGCGCTGATTATGCCAATTCATTGAAGCTCTTAAAAGACTTTAAGGTTGATTTTCCTCACATTCCCACTAAATCAGGACTAATGCTTGGATTAGGTGAAACGGATGAAGAAATCATGGATGTACTGCGCGATTTGCGTGAGCACCATGTAGAAATGTTGACCATTGGCCAATATTTACAGCCCAGTATCGGTCATCTGCCTGTCATGCGCTATGTCACACCAGAAGGCTTCAAAGTGTTTGAACAAGCAGCACTTGAAATGGGTTTTAGTCATGCAGCTTGTGGACCGATGGTGCGTTCCAGTTATCATGCAGACCAACAAGCCCATGAATCTGGTCTGCTATAACGAGGCTTATTCCTCTGGGAGTTAATTGATGATCTCAAAATCATGCGTTATTTTTACGGTGCTTTTTAGCATAATAGACGCAGAACAATATTTCTCTGAAGAAAGACTGATAGCGCGTTCCACCTGCTGTGGATTCAAATTATTTCCAGTGATAATGAAATGCAAGTGAATATGGGTAAATATCTTGGGATCAACGGTTGCACGTTCCGCTTCAATCTCTACAACACAGTCACTGATATCCTGACGGCTTTTTTTCAAAATCTGCACCACATCAAATGTGGTGCAGCCGCCTAATCCCATCAATAGCATTTCCATCGGACGAGGTCCGAGATTCTGCCCGCCAGCTTCCGGTGCACCATCCATTAATACGGAATGACCGCTACCTGACTCGGCCAGAAAACTGACATTTCCTTTCCACGTTATACGAGTTTTCATTTCTTCCCCAGCTGGTACAAGGTATCTCTTGTGAAGGAAACCCTGAACAAATTGATTGCGCTCATGGTTCGACAAGCTCACCACGAACGTAATCAACATATTACCGTTCGTCCAGAGCTTGTCGAAGGACTTCCTAACCCGGATATTGCATGAATTCGCACGATGATCACGCATGATATTGGTTTCACAAGGGATTTTTCGAAGAAGCGGTGTAGTTATTCATACACCCGACTGAGANNACTGAGATAAATCCCTTGTGGAATCAAGAGACAAGTGAGGGCGTGTGCAATTCATGCAATATCCGGGTTAAAGAACATTTCTGTTGTTGCAAATAAAAAGCCGACGTTATTACGCGCCGGCTTTTCTATAACTAGGATGAATTACTTCAGTGTCAGAATAAAATCTGCTAACACTTTGGCATTTTCTGCGCTAACGGCATTTGGTGGCATTGGAATTGGACCCCAAACACCATTACTTCCTTTTAAAATTTTATCTGCCAAGTATGCAGAAGCATCAGCCTGATCTGCGTATTTTGCAGCAATATCTTTCAAAGCTGGGCCAACGGTTTTTTTATCAACTTGATGGCAGTTCAAACAGCCACTGCTTGTTGCCAGTTCAGCACTTGCTTGTGCACCACCAGCCAATAATAATGCAGATGCAGCAACCGCTCCAATTAAGACTTTTCTCATATTTTTTCCTTATTAAAATTATAAAAGGGTAATCATTCTACCCTGAACTTCACAGACATGCAGCAAATCCTGCAAGTTTGTTATTTCCGGCATGCAGCCTGTTACTGTACATACCCAAGCACTTACAGAATCCGCTGCTGATGATACTGCTTTGCTGAGACTTAATGGTAAATTATTTAGTTCCATCGGAAGCGTTAGAATAATCATATGAGGATACCGATTCTGTAACGTACTTTGCCACTTAGCCAGATCTACTGATTGACCACGTAAAATAATCATCACCGGCGGAAACAGCATCTCATCCAGCGCCGTCAATAAACTACAATACCCATTCAACTGTTCAGCCATCGCAGGATAAAATAACCGTATTGTTTTCTCAGCAGACTGGATGTACCGCTGTTCACTCAAAATATAACCCAGGCGCTGCAAAACGATTGCAGCAACGCCATTGCCTGATGCAGTGGCATTGTCATAAACAGGTTTGGGACGATGAATGAGCTGCTCGTGATCATGACTCGTAAAAAAGAAGCCACCCATTTCATGGTCTTCAAATTGATCCAATAAGACTTCTGCCAATGCGGTGGCAAATTCCAGATCAATCATCCGGAACTCGGTCTGCATCAATTCCAGCAAACCATCCAGCAAAAACACATAATCATCCAGATAAGCGTTAAGATGTGCTTTGCCGTCTTTATAAGTCGCTAACAGGCGATTATCTTTCCATAATGTTGTTCGAATAAAATCAACGGCACGTTGTGCTGATTTCACCCAAGCCTTCTGACCAAATACTCGACCTGAAATGGCCATTCCCTTGATCATCAGACCATTCCAGCTAACCAGAATTTTTTCATCGCGTCCGGGACGAATGCGGTGTGCACGACTCACCTGCAATTGATTACGCGCAGAGGATAATCTTTGTTGGGCGAGATCCAGGCTAATGTCAATACGCTTTGCTATTTCTTCCAGTGGCGCTGTAATTTCCAGGTTCCACAGCTTTTGCTCAAAATTAGGTGCTTGCAGCAATCCATAATAAGGCGCCGCCACTTCAAATTCTTCAGCAGACAGGATCTGCGCAACCTGATCACAATCCCAGACATAGAACTTACCTTCTTCATGCTCAGAATCTGCATCCAAGGTCGAGTAATAGCCACCCTCTTCACTTCCATGTGATTGCATTTCCCGCATCACCCACCGGGCGGTTTCCTCGGCAACCTGCTTGAATATTGGATTTCCCGTAGCCAGCCAGGCAGTGGCATAAAGCTGAAGCAATGGGCCATTGTCATACAGCATTTTTTCAAAATGCGGGATGCACCAATAAGCGTCTGTGCTATAACGATAGAACCCACCGCCCAATTGATCATAGATGCCGCCCCTGGCCATTTTCTCCAGGGTAAAAGCAGCCAGCGATAATGCTTTGGAATCCCGCGTTTTAAAATAATGCTGCAAACAAAAAGCAAGCTCGGCGGGGTGCAGAAATTTAGGGGCGTGTCCAAAACCACCGTGCACTGGATCAAACAACTCTTCCAGATGACTTATCGCCTGTTCTAATACCAACTCTGAGAATACAGGGGTAGATGAGCTTTTGCTTGGCAGCGTTTCATTCATCAATTCCAGCAATACCTTGCCCTGCTTCTCAATCGCCTCACTGTGCGTGTAATAAGCTTCAGCAATACGGGGCAACAATTCCAGGAAACCCGGCAAGCCATATCTCGACTCAAGCGGAAAATATGTTCCGCCAAAGAAAGGCTTCTGCTCAGGTGTCAGAAACAGGGTAAGCGGCCACCCGCCATTGCGGTGATTCAGCATGTGGTGGGCTGTTTGATAGATTTGATCAATATCAGGACGTTCTTCGCGATCCACCTTGATATTGATGAAATGCTGATTCATCGCGGCAGCAACGTCCGCATTCTCAAACGATTCATGCGCCATGACATGACACCAGTGGCAGGCAGAATAACCGACTGAAAGTAAAATCGGCTTATTCTGTGTGCGTGATAAATTGAGCGCTTCTTCCCCCCAGGGATACCAGTCCACTGGATTGTCAGCATGTTGTAACAAGTAGGGACTGGTTTCGTTACCCAGATGATTGGTCATAAACGGAATTGTATGATTAGCATAGGATTAATCCGTTATAGCGCCAACACTGGCGGTGGATACCAGCTTCGCATATTTGGCCAATACACCCCGTGAGTAACGCGGTTGGGGTGGTTGCCAGGCAGCGCGCCGTTGCGCCAGAACCGCATCCGGCACATTCAGTTGCAGCAGCCGCTGCTCAGCATCAATGGTAATCGTATCCCCTTCCTCGACCAGTGCAATGGTTCCACCCACAAAGGCTTCCGGCGCCACGTGCCCCACTACCATTCCATAAGTGCCACCCGAGAAGCGTCCATCGGTAATCAGTCCGACGGAGTCTCCCAGACCCTCGCCAATCAAAGCAGAAGTCGGTGAAAGCATTTCGCGCATCCCAGGTCCACCTTTCGGTCCTTCATAACGAATCACCACGACATCACCGGGTTGAATTTTGCGGGCAAGAATCGCCGCCATGCAGGTTTCTTCCGATTCAAACACCCTTGCAGGTCCGGTAATTTTTGGATTTTTGATGCCGGAAATTTTCGCCACGCAGCCTTCCGTGGACAAATTGCCTTTCAGAATGGCCAGATGTCCCTGGGCATACATCGGATTGTCCCATGGGCGGATCACATCCTGGTCGGCGCGCGGCGAATCGGGAATATCTTTCAAGATTTCCGCGATGGTTTGTCCGCCGATGGTGATGCAATCCCCATGCAGCAGGCCATGCGCCAGCAGCATTTTCATCACCTGCGGAATACCGCCTGCCCGGTGCAGATCCGCCGTGACATAGCGCCCGGAAGGCTTCAAGTCACAGAGTACAGGCACCTTGCCGCGTATCCGCTCAAAATCATCAATACTCCACTCGACTTCAGCCGCGTGCGTAATCGCCAGAAAATGCAATACCGCATTGGTCGACCCGCCCACCGCCATGATCACTGCAATGGCATTTTCCACCGACTTGCGGGTAATGATGTCGCGCGGCAGAATCTGTTGCCTGATGGCATTCACCAGTACCTCGGCGGATTGCCCGGCACTGATCAGTTTTTCATCATCTTCAGCAGACATCGTGGAAGAATACGGCAAACTCATTCCCATGGCTTCAAAAGCGGAGGACATGGTATTGGCGGTAAACATGCCCCCGCAAGAACCCGCGCCGGGGCAGGCATGGCGCTCAATCTGCAGTAATTCTTCGTCATCTATTTTATGCGCACTGTGTTGACCCACCGCTTCAAAAGCGCTGACTATGGTCAAATCCTGCCCTTTATAATGACCCGGCTTGATCGTGCCGCCATAGACAAATATCGCCGGTACATTCATGCGCGCCATGGCGATCATGGCACCCGGCATATTCTTGTCACAGCCGCCAATGGCAATCACGCCATCCATGCTTTCCGCCTGAACGCAGGTTTCAATCGAATCGGCAATGACTTCGCGCGAAACCAGCGAATACTTCATGCCCTCCGTGCCCATTGAAATACCATCCGACACCGTGATGGTGCCGAACATCTGCGGCATGGCACCCGCCTGTTTCAATGCCGATTCCGCTTTTAATGACAACTCATTCAGCCCTTTGTTACAGGGTGTGATGGTGGAATAGCCATTGGCAACACCCACGATCGGCTTGTTGAAATCTCCATCGTTAAAACCGACGGCGCGCAACATCGCACGGCTGGGCGCGTGTTGAGCACCCTGGGTAATGGCTTGGCTACGTTTATTGTCTGACATGCTGGCTCCTGAAGAATATAAAAATACAATTTATGACAAGGCATACGATTATCACAAACGCACTTGGTATAATACTAAGTATTTTACCGTAAATAAGGCCGAAACTATGCTTGTTCATCCTCAAATTGATCCCGTTGCAATTTCACTGGGACCACTTTCCGTCCATTGGTATGGATTGATGTACTTAATCGGCTTTGTGCTATTCATTCTGTTAGGGCGTTATCGCATCAAACATAACCCTCATTCTGCCTTCACCAATGAAATGCTCGACGACGCCCTGTTTTACGGCATGTTAGGCGTCATCCTGGGCGGACGCCTGGGGCATGTCTTGTTCTATCAATTCGGTTATTACCTGGAACACCCGCTGCAAATCTTTGCCATTTGGGAAGGCGGCATGTCTTTCCATGGCGGATTTCTCGGTGTCTTCGCCGCAATGGTGCTGCTGGCCCGAAAATACCAATTGCCATGGCTCTCGGTGACCGATTTCGTCATCCCGTTGATCCCTCTGGGATTGGGCGCAGGTAGAATTGGTAATTTCATCAATGCCGAATTATGGGGACGACCCACCGATGTTCCCTGGGGCATAGTTTTTCCGTATGTCGACGAACTACCCCGCCACCCTTCACAGTTGTATCAATTTGCACTCGAAGGTGTAGTGCTGTTCATATTCATCTGGATTTATTCCTCCAAACCGCGTGCGGTAGGTGCGGTCACCGGTATGTTCATGATCGGCTATGGTGTTTTACGTTCGTTTGCAGAATTTTATCGCGAACCGGAAGATGGTTTTATGGGTGTGCTGACATTGGGAATCACGATGGGACAATGGTTGTCCATTCCAATGATTCTGGCAGGTATAGCCGCGTTGATTTGGTCAAAGCGGAAAACTAGCAACCCACAGAGTAATGCACGGAAACTTAAGAAGCGTTAAAGATGACAGAATTTTATTTGAAACAAATTTTCCACTATAGTGGACCCACATTTTCGGACAGTGAATTAAGATGGTAACCTGCTGTAAAAGGAGTAGGTGATGAATGAAGCAAAGCGCAAGAATTTTACGGGTGATTTCAAGGCCAAAGTTGCACTTGAAGCAATCCGCAGCATCAAGAC
>CXWL01000218.1_pt1 | contig 18550 bp, 20 predicted proteins | sample 590931 | NCBI WGS metagenome assembly CXWL01 (sample SAMEA3498368, study PRJEB10139) | groundwater metagenome | biome: water well; material: biofilm material | place: Germany | collected 2015-04-27 | reverse complement strand
GTGGATTGAACGAATGGTGATGCGCCGCTGTCATCATGTGGTGGTCTTGAGCGAATTCATGAAACGGCAGGTCATGGCTGCTCATGGCATTGCGCTAAAGGACATTACGGTGGTTCCTGGCGCAGCCGATCTTGCCATGTTCTATCCGGCAGAGGATCGGGCCGAGGTCAGGCGAGAGCTGAAAATTCCCGAGAGCCGCAGGGTGTTGTTCACGGTGCGGAATCTGGTCCCTCGCATGGGGTTGGAATATCTGATTGAAGCCATGACGCTTCTCGGGGAGGAGCGGCGGAATCTTCTGCTTTTGATCGGCGGGGAAGGCCCGCTCCGCCCACGATTGGAGGAGCTGATTCGCAGCAAGGGATTGCAAGATTCCGTACAGCTGCTCGGGTTCGTGCCGGAGGAGCAGTTAGCGAAGTATTACCAGGCCTCTGACTTGGTGGTGATGCCGACGCTGCAGCTTGAAGGGTTCGGCCTGGTCACGGTCGAAGCGCTGGCCTGCGGCACCCCGGTGATGGGGACGCCAGTTGGCGCGATTCCAGAAGTATTGAGCACGGTCGATCCGTTGTTGGTGACGGAAGGGACAGACGGGGGGGCTCTCGCAAAGACCTTGCGGTTGTTGCTGTCGCGCTTCCGTGAGCAGCCTGGTGAGCGGCAGCGTCTGTCGAGCAAAGGCCGGGAGGTCGTGGAGCGGCGCTTCAACTGGGAGGCCCATACGGCTCATTTGGACCGTCTCTTTGCCGTGGGTTCGAAAGCCGGACAGATGACCGGGTCGAAGAAGGTGATCCATGTGATCACGCGCCTCGATTATGGTGGTTCGGCGCAGAATACGATGTTGACGGCCCTTGGTCATGATCGTGCGCAGTTCGAGCCGCTGGTGGTGGCTGGTTATCCGGGATCCTGGGATGCGCAAGGTGGACAGGCCGCGACAGAGGAGAATTGCCGGCGGCTCGATCAGGCCGGAGTTCGTTGGCTGCTGCTGCCTTCCCTGACGCGAGCCGTTCACCCGCTGAAAGATATTCAGGTCTTGTGGCAATTGATTGGCCTCTTCCGGCGAGAGCAGCCGGCATTGGTCCATACCCANNTCTGATCGCATTGACGGACGCGGAGCGGCAGGACCACCTCGATCGTGCAGTCGGCAGGGCAGACCGATTCGCTGTCGTGCCGAGCGGGATCGATCGTGAGAAGTTCGGACGAGCGAGGGCCCAAGGGAAACAACAGCCGGACTGGTTTGGTTGCCCTCCGGATGCGTTGGTTATCGGATCGGTCGGGTGGCTCACCGATATTAAGGGCCATGAACATCTGATCGAAGCCATCGCTCTGTTGAAGCAGGATGTTCCCTCCCTCCATCTCGTGATCGTCGGGAGTGGGGATCGGCGGGACGCATTGCGACAGCGAGCGGCATCGCTCGGTCTCCGCGATGCCGTACATCTCCTCGGTCACAGGGACGATGTCGATATCTGTCTCGCGGGGATGGACCTGTTTGTCTTGCCCTCGCTCAATGAAGGGATGGGACGTGCGCTGATCGAGGCCATGGCTGCTGGACTTCCGGTGATTGCCTCCCGCGTCGGCGGTATTCCAGCCGTGGTCGATCACGAACGAACCGGCCTGCTGGTCTCGCCAGGCGATGCCGGTGCATTGGCAGCGGCGTTACGCCGGTTGCTCGATCAACCGGAGTGGGCCAGGCAGTTAGGTGCCGCAGCGAGCTGCAGCGTGGATAGCCGATATGGGTCGCTCTTCATGGTCCATGCCATCGAATCCATCTTTGCCGAGGCGCTCACGATTCATGGGTAAGCGAGAGAGACAGATGAGATGGGTCGGGCGGCTGATGCTGCCATTGATGGCGCTGGCGGTCGTACTGTGCTGCATGGTCGGGCATGTCGACGCGTCAGACGATCGCCAGCAACTGTTGGCCACGTTCCATGTCCATAGTACCGCCAGTACCGGCGATATGACGGTTGAAGCCTTGGCTGCAAGGGCGGAACAGCTCGGCCTGGATGTGCTGATACTGACCGATAATTTCTCGCTGCGGTATGAATATGGACTCTGGCCCTTGCGGGGTATCCTGAAACAGCGAGTGAGTGTTCCCTCCGTGCTGGACTATGGGATTGAACGGTATCTCGATGAAATCGCGGCTTCGCAGCGCCGTCATCCGAGACTCATCATTGTGCCTGGGGTTGAAGTCGCGCCCTATTACTCTTGGACCGGTTCTCTCGCAGCAGGCACGCTGACGATGCACAATGCGCAACGCAACCTTCTGGTGCTCGGCCTGACCAAGCCGGAGGATTACCGNNCGGCGATCCCCACGGCGAATGGTGTCTGTGGTCTTGATCGTTTTAGCGGTGGCGCTGTTCGCCAATGCCTGGCCCTTGAGTCAGCCGGCGTTCAGTTCCTATGACGCAGGGCTGGGGTATCGTCCCTATCAGGCCCTCATCGATGATGTGAGGACCAAGGGCGGACTGTCGTTTTGGTCGATGACGGAAGCGCGAGACTTTCATGAATATGGATTCGGGCCATTGGGAACGGTCACCGTCAAGACGGAGGCTCACCCGGAATCGTTGTTGCAGACGACCGGCTATACCGGTTTCGGCGGGCTCTATCAGGATGGGCGAACCATCAACAAGCCCGGCGAACTCTGGGATCGCTTGCTTCAATTGCCGACAGATGGGCAGCGGCCGGCTCCGGTGTTGATCGGGGAGTTGGCCTTTCACGGATTGAAGGATGCTGGGAAAGACCTGCATCGTCTGGTCACGGTCCTGTCGGTGAAGGAACGAACGATGCCAGCGGTGCTGGAGGCGCTTAGGACAGGCCGTGTCTATGCAGTGGGTGAGGGGGATCACCATGTCCAGCTTCGGTTGGATGAGTTTCGAGTCCTCTGCCAGGGTGGAGCNNCCATCCTGTGAAGGTGCGGCTGATTCGTTCCGGGCAGGTCGTGGCGCAACTGGCAGGTGAGACGCCGTTTCTCGTCGATTGGCCCGACCGCACCATGCCGACAACAGAACGGATGACCTATCGCGTCGAGATCACCGGCAGCGGCGAGTTGTTGAGTAACCCGATCGTTGTGGGACCGATTCTCGAACTGAAGGCTGAAGGCTGAAGGCTCGTTTATGCGCGTCACCATTCATCAACCGCAGTTCCTGCCCTGGCTGGGGTATCTGGACAAGATCGATCAGGCGGACCTGTTTATCGCCTTAGATACGGTGCAGTTCAAAAAGAATGAATGGCAGAATCGCAATCGGATTAGAACGGCGGACGGTTGCCAATGGATCACGGTGTCGGTGATCCATCGCTTCGGACAGCTGGTGAAGGATGTGCAAATCAATCAGACCGTGAACTGGCGGGCTCAACATCTTCGGGCGCTCGAGATCCATTATGCGAAGGCTCCGTTTCGTGACCGCTATCTACCGGAGTTGCGCAGTCTCTACGAAGCTCCATGGGAGCGGCTGCATGATTTGAATCTGGCAGTGATCCGCTGGCTGCTGGGTTCCTTCGGGATTACGACGCCCGTCCGGTGCGCGTCGGAGTGGGAGGCGCGCGAAGAACCCACCGATCGATTGATCGATCTGTGCCGCGCCGTCGGCGCATCGGTCTATCTGTCTGGTCCCGGCGGGGATGCCTATCTGGACGTGCCTCGGTTTGAATCGTCCGGGTTGAAGCTAGAGATGCAACGGTTTCAGCATCCGCTGTATCGGCAAGTCTATGAACCATTCATGCCGGCGATGTCGGCAATCGATCTGTTGTGTTGTTGTGGACCGGAGGCGCTGACGCGATTGCGCGAAGCGCGGGCTGGGCAGAACGTCGGTGCTGTGATAGAGCAATAAGAGTTGGCAGGAAAATTGTTAGGCACGATGTACATCGAACAATGGAATGGCTGCGAGTTCTGAGATCGATATAGTCATGCAGGATGCTCAAACAGGCTGTCCAGCAAGGCCGCAGCCGACGAAAGCACCGGAGGCGTAGCCTCAGGGCTACGTTGAGGATGCTTTCGAGGCGAGAACGAAGCTGGCGGTCTGTTTCAGCATCCTGGTAATCGAGGAGGATGGGATGGCAAGCGAGCGTAGAGTGCCGATGCGGATTCTGGCCATTGGCGCGCATCCGGACGATATCGAGGCGGGGTGCGGAGGGACGTTGCTCAAGTATGCGCAAAAGGGACATCGCATCTTTCTCCTGGTGATGACCGCCGGCGATAAGGGTGGATCGAGCGGCATACGCAAGCGCGAGCAGGCACGATCGGCGAAACAATTGGGGGTCGAAAAGATTTTCTGGGGCGGATACAAGGACACGGCGGTGCCGATGGGGCTGGATGTGATTCAGAAGATCGAGCAGGTGGTGGAGGACGTGCAGCCGCATTTCATTTTCTCGCATTATCACGACGATACCCATCAGGACCATCGGCATTTGGCGATGAGTACGATCACCGCGACTCGTTACACCAAGAACGTGCTGTTCTACGAAGGGCCGACCACCCAGAATTTCTCACCGACCGTCTTTGTCGATATCGACCAGGTGGTCGAGGAGAAGGTGAAATCGATCGAGGCCCATGCCTCGCAGGTGAAAAAAACCAACATCGAAGGCCTGAGTATCGTGGATGTGATTCGGGCCGGGGCGCATTTTCGTGGCATCCAGGGCCGGGTGAAAAACGCAGAAGGCTTTGTTCCGTTACGATTGTTTATTAATATCGGCGTATGACCACTGTGGCGACTATGATTCCCCATTCACGGCCTGCTATCGACGAAGAGGACTTGCGCGCGACGGCTGAGGTGCTGCGTTCAGGGCAGATTGCCCAAGGGCCCTGGGTCGAGCGATTCGAGCGCGAGATGGCATCGTTCGTGGGGGTGCGGGGTGGGGTGGCGGTCAGTTCCGGGACTGCGGCGCTGGAGTTGGCGTTGCGGGCGCTCGATGTCGGAGCCGGCGACGAAGTCATCATGCCGAGTTACGTCTGCCAGGCGCCATGGCTTGCGACGCAACGGGTCGGGGCAGAGGCTAGGCTCGTCGATATCGACCTGAATACATTCAACATCGATCCACTCGCCGCCTGCCAGGCCGTGACGAAGAAGACTCGCGCGATCATCGTTCCGCATCTATTCGGCCTGCCGGCCGATTTGACGGCACTTGAGCAGGTCGGAATTCCGTTGATTGAAGATTGTGCGCAGACGCTGGGGGTCACGGAACAGGGTCGGCCTATCGGGACGGTCGGACGGCTGACGGTCTGCTCCTTCTACGCGACGAAGTTGCTGTGCGCCGGAGAAGGTGGGATGGTGCTGTCGAATGTGAAGGGGGATTTCGAACGAGTCCGGTCGCTGCGCGAATATGACGGCGCATCGACATTGAACCCCTCCTCTTTTAATTTGAAACTGACCGACATGCAAGCGGCATTTGGGCTGTCCCAGCTGGGACGGTTCTCGGCCTTTCATGAACGGCGTCAAATCCTCGCGGCAACCTATCGTGTTGCACTCTCCTCCAAGGCCGCCGTCTGTCCGACTGCGCCTCTTGGCAGGACGCACGGATATTATCGCTATGTGGTCAGACTTCCGCATCTCCGGACCAATCCCGATGGCCTCATGCGACTGATCAGCACATTGGCGCAGCAGGGGATTCATTGCCGTAAGCCGGTCTTTCGACCGCTCCACCGCTATCTGGATCAGTCCGGTTTTCCCAACAGCGACGAAGCAGATCGGACGGCATTGTCGATTCCACTCTATCCCGATCTCACAGACGACGAGGCCAGGCAGATTTTACAATCCTTGGACGAGGTTCTTTTGTGAAAGCCATCGGCGTTGAGGCGTCGCCGTTTGCAGTCCGCGGTAGTTGGCGTTGGCTGACGCCTGCTGTGCTGGGGGCCTTGCTGGGCGTTGTGGCCTTGGCCATTCCCACCGTACGTCAGCTCTTCGTGTTCGAAGGACTTCGGTGGCTCTATATCCTGCTCTTTGCGTTTCTCGGCGCGGGCGCGTTGACGCCGCTCATGGTGCATCTCAGTCATCAGTGGGGGCTGGTCGATCAGCCGTCTGATCGGAAGATCCATGTGTACCCGACTCCCAGACTCGGTGGGGTGGCCGTCTATCTGGGCTTTCTGGGCTCAGTGCTGTTGAATTCGATTTTGCCAGACTGGATGATCGCGACGCTGGCAGCCGGATCGTTGTTATTGATCGTGGGTGTGGTCGACGACGTCTGGGAATTGCCTGCTTCGTCGAAATTGGTCGCCCAGGTGATCGCTGCAGGAATCGTCATCTCGACGGGGAAGGTGCTGACTCTGTTTCCTATCGGGCCGGTTGGCGATGTGGCGAACGTGATGCTGACCTTGCTCTGGATCGTCGGGATCACGAACGCCTTCAATTTCTTCGACGGCATGGATGGCTTGGCTACGGGGCTGGCGATTCTCATTGCCGGATTCATGGGGGCTGTGGCATTTGAGACGAATCAGCCGGGTGTGGGCTGGCTGGCCATCGCCATCATCGGGGCGGGATTGGGATTCCTTCCCTATAACTTTCGAGGGAAGAAACCTGCCGTGATTTTCCTGGGAGACGGAGGGGCGACCTTCCTCGGGTTCACGCTGGCCTGTTTGGCCGTCAAGGGGAATTGGGCGGATCATAGTCCCATCGTTTCGTTCAGCAATCCGCTCCTCATCTTCGGCGTGCTGATCTATGACATGATCCACATCACCGTGGAACGGGTGGCGACGGGGAAAGTGCATTCCATCAAAGAATGGCTGGACTACGTGGGGAAAGACCATCTCCACCATCGTCTGGAACGTGCGTTAGGGTCTCGCCAGGCGAGTGTTGCGATGATCTGCCTCATGACGATTTGCCTCGGGCTGGCGGCGTTGGCGCTCCGTCACGCCGGAACGGCTGAGGCGGTGCTGCTCCTCATCCAAGCCTGCTTAATTGTGGTCATGATCACGATTCTCGAATGGAGCGGACGCCAGAGACATTGAGCCCCCCCCTTGCACTGTGCCGCAGTTCCCGCTACAAGATGCCTCATGGTTCCCACCGTTGAATGGAAAGATGGCGCGGTTCGGCTGCTCGATCAGAGCCGGCTGCCTGAGTATGTTGAGTTTCTGGACTGCCGGGACTATCAGGCCGTCGCCGACGCGATTCGCACATTGAAAGTCAGGGGCGCTCCGGCCATCGGGGTCACCGCGGCGATGGGAGTCGCCCTCGGCGCTCAGACCGTCACGGCATCCGATTATGAGGCCTTCGCCAAGGAGGTGCTCGTCATCTGCGATCATCTGGCTGCGACCAGGCCGACGGCGGTCAATCTGTTTTGGGCCATCGAGCGGATGAAGCGCTTCCTGGCCTCCGTACGCACGCAGCCCGTTGCCTCCATCAAAGCCGCGCTGCTGAACGAGTCTCAAGTGATTCTCGATGAAGATATCGCGCTCTGTAGGGCGATGGGACAGCATGGAGCGGCACTCATTTCGACCGGCCAAACCATTCTGACCCATTGCAATGCCGGTGCGTTGGCGACAGCCGGCTATGGTACGGCTTTGGGTGTCATTCGCGCCGCTTGGGAGCAGGGGAAGAAGATTCAGGTCATTGCTGATGAAACCAGGCCGGTGTTGCAAGGCGCGCGGCTGACGGCTTGGGAGCTGATGCAGGACAAGATTCCTGTGACGCTCATTACGGACAACATGGCCGGTTCACTCATGCGGCAAGGGAAGATCCAGCTCTGCGTCGTCGGCGCCGATCGCATCGCGGCGAACGGGGATGTGGCCAATAAGATCGGGACCTATTCCGTGGCGGTGCTGGCGAAGGCCCATGGGATTCCCTTTTACGTCGCCGCGCCCTATTCCACGATCGATCTGAAGACCAAAACCGGCGCCGACATTCCCATCGAACAACGCAATCCTCTCGAAGTCACCACCATTCACGGCAGCCATCCCATCGCACCCCAAGGCGTCGCCGTGTACAATCCTGCCTTCGACGTGACTCCGGCAGAGCTGATCACCGGCATCATCACCGAACGGGGCGTTTTCAAGCCGGGTGAACTCGCCGCACAGTTTCAGTAGTCCTCCAGTACAGACCGCCCACACGCAATCGTTTCCAAGTGATCGTCATTGCTGTGTGCCGTTGAAGTAAAAGGATTCCTTGCGTTCAGTACGTGTATGCGTACAATGCGTTGGTGGAAAGTGTGGGGAGTGGGCGAAGAAAATAAGTGTGCGATTGCAAGACCTGACCCCAATTTCCAAGCAACTGTCTTAAACATCAAGCCGACTGACTGACCGCCACCCGCCACGGCGTCCCACTCTTCAGCATCGCATTGAGAATCGTGAGTAAATTCCGCATGCAGGCGGTCAGCGCTAACTCTTGTTCGACTATGACGGGGCCGGTCGCATCACGCAGAGGGGATAGCGGGGTCAGGTTTTGCAGTCGCACATTTTGAGGTGTAGGCTCCTGGTCCATGGCTCGTCCTTTACGGCTTGAGTTTCCCGGTGCGGTCTACCATGTCACGAGTCGTGGTAATGCGCGGCAGGACATCGTGGCGGACGACCGCGACCGATCGCTATGGCTGGTTCTGCCATGCCTATTGCCTGATGGACAACCACTATCATCTCCTGATCGAAACCCCGCAGCCGAATCTTTCCCTCGGAATGCGCCAGCTCAATGGCCGCTACACGCAAGCGTACAACCGGCACCATGACCGCGTGGGGCATCTCTTTCAGGGGCGCTTCACCGCGATTCTGGTGGAGAAAGAGGCGCACTTGCTGGAGCTCTGCCGCTATGTGGTGCTGAATCCAGTGCGGGCGAAGATGGTGCCGCATCCCCGGCAGTGGGGCTGGAGCAGCTACCGGGCGACGGTGGGGGAGGCGACGGCTCCGGCGTGGCTGACGACCGACTGGGTGCTCGGTCAATTTGGCCAAAGAATAGGACTTGCGCGGGAGCAGTATCGAGCCTTTGTCGCAGAGGGGCGTGGTGGGCCATGTCCCTGGGAGGATCTGCAAGGGCAAATTTATCTGGGCTCCGAGGATTTCGTGGCCCAGCACCAGCCCAATCGGGTGATTCGCGATGTCCCCCGCAAGCAGACGCAGGCTCAGCGGCCCAGCTTGCGCGCTCTCTTTCGGCGGAACGACGCGGAGGCGCGGCTCATTCACATGGCCTATCGACAGTATGGGTATCGTCTTGCCGAGATTGTGGCGCATCTTGGCGTGCATGCTGCCACAATTAGCCGGCGACTGAAGCAGGCGGAGAAGACGATGGCATGATGGGAAGGCCTGACCCCGCACTTTCGGCGGATCTCGTTTGTTTTTCTTCTCCTAGAAGGGCACCTATGTTGGTCTATGTGCGGCCGTCGAACGAGGCCCTTCTCAGGGTGCGCGTTCCGGGAGCACAGGACCAATGTGGGTGTCCTTCCCACACCCTTGCAAGCCCATTATCAGCCACTTATAATGCGTGGGTCAGCCTTCATTTGATCCTTTAACTGTCTGGAGGAACCGTAGATCCCATGAGTGAACGAACATTAGCGATTATCAAGCCGGATGCAGTCAAGAAGCATGCGATTGGCGACATTATTGCCAGCTATGAAAAGGCCGGTCTGACGCCAGTGGCCATCCGCATGATGCAGTTTTCCAAATCGACGGCCGAGGGGTTCTATGCCGTGCATAAGGCGCGTCCGTTTTTCGACAGCCTCTGCACGTTCATGTCGTCCGGCCCGGTTGTGGTGCTGGTGCTGCAAGGTGACAACGCGATCAAGAAGAACCGTGACCTGATGGGTGCGACCGATCCGGCCAAGGCCGAAGCGGGCACGATTCGCAAGGCCCATGGCGCGAACATCGAATTCAATGCTGTGCATGGATCCGATTCGCCGGAGACGGCGAAGTTTGAGATCTCCTATTTCTTCCCAGAAACGGACCTCGTCGGCTAGCGGATGCTGAAAACGTCCGCCAGCTCGAAGCGCTGAACGGTGAGTGATGAACGATGAATGAAGAATCCTCTCTTTCTTCAGCGTTCACGGTTCGGAGTTCACTCACGTAGGCATTGCTGGACGGCCATTTGAGCATCCTGTCGGAGTGTTCTCCTGTTGGGCATACATGGTTGTGCGATTTTCCGTCCATCATTGGCCGGATGTTGTGAGATGGATTGTGAGCGTCCTGCTCGTGATCCTTCCTGGGTGCGCCGGTCTGGCGCACCAGTTTCCTGCTTCATCGCCGTCTGTCGCGTCCGGTGCCGATCCGGCACTGGACGCTCAGACCAAGCTTCTTGAGTCCGCCTATCGGGCCTATGTGCAAGAGCGGTATGCTCTGGCCGCTGTGCTCTTCCAACGATTCGTCGACTCCAATCCCAGCTCTCCCAGGTTGAGTGAAGCGCGCTGGTGGCTTGCACGTTCCCATGAGGAGCGCGGGGATCTCCCGGCTGCGCTGTCGGTCTATCGCACGGTGATCGGGACGGTCCCGCCGTTCGCCCCACTCGCCGGCACCTATGCCTTTCATGCGCTCAATCGGCTGGACACCTTTCGCCGGAGTTTCGGCTCGACCTTTTTATTGGAACGGCGGCAGGTTGCGCTCTGGTTGCCGGACATGGACTGGCTCACGGCGTCCGATGCCGGGCTCTGGATTGCGCAGCTGGCCGACGCCGGTGTGACATCGTTGATTCTCGAAGCAGGGGCGTCAGGCCCGATGGGGGTATCGGGTCAAACCACCAAGGCTCCGGTTGTCGCGGATCGGTTCAAGACGATTGTGCCTGTCGCCCATGCCAAGGGGATGGCGGTCTTGGCGTCGGTCAATCTCCATGAGCCTGGGTGGATGGCGGTGAATCCTGAGTGGCGTACGGTCATCGCCAACGGCATGGGCCAGCAGGCCGGTTCTGTCGATATACTCCAGCCCGATTATCAGCGTGCCGTCGGGGAAGTGGCGCAGGATTTGTTGCGCACCGACATCGATGGGCTGGTGGTGGGGGCGAGGAGGGCTCGGGGGTTCGCCGAAGAATGGAGCCCGATGTCGCGACGGCTGTTCGAAGGGATGTTTGGCCCTTCTCTCGATAGCCGCGACCAACCGGTCTCGCCAGACGCCTGGCGCTGGGCCGGGTGGAAGGCGAGGACCTATCTTGGGTTCCTTGCACAACTCACCAGGCAGTTGCGTCAGACGAGACCGGGGTTTGTGACGGCGGTGGCTGTGCATGAGCAGGCGGTGCTCGCGCCGGCGGAGGCATTGATGGACTATGGAGAAGATCTGCTCGAGACCAAGCAACGAGGGTTACATGTCATCGTTCAGCCGGAGCCGATTTCGCCAGAGCGATCGCATGAGCCAGGGGCGGGGATGGAGCGGGTGCGACAACGATTGGCGCTGACGTCCGGAGATGAACGGCAACTCTGGATGGGCATGGTCCTGGGTGCTTCGGACCCAGCCTCGTTGGCCGCAGCGGTGCAAGCTTCCATTGCGGCGACAGTTGGGCGGGCTGGACCTCATCTGTTACTGATGAACAGGCCGGCGATTCCTTGACAAAAGAGGCGCCTGACCACTACGATCCAAAAAATACAGGTCGAGATCAAGGCTGAAGGCGAGGCGCGATGAGAGTCGTTCAGGCTTCTGTCTTACCGAGTTTCGGTCTTCTTTTGCTTTAGAAGGAGCGCGCATGATTCCGAAAGACCTTCGTTACCACCAAGAGCATGAATGGGTACGCGTGAGCGGCACGCAGGCCACGGTCGGCATCAGTCATTTTGCCCAGGATGCGTTGGGCGATATTGTCTTCATCGATATGCCGAAGCCCGGCGCCGTCGTGAAGGCGGGGCAGCAGATCGGCGAGGTCGAATCGACCAAGACGACCTCCACGATCTACACGCCGGTGAGCGGCACCATTGCCAAGATCAATGCCGATTTAAAGGATCACCCGGAAGTGGTGAACTCCGATCCCTATGGCAAGGGATGGATGGTGCTGATCGATCTCTCCAATGCGGGCGAAGTCGAGGGGCTGATGACGGCAGCCCAGTACGAGGCCTTTCTCTCCACGCAAAAGCATTGATTTGTTTCCATGTCTAAGCACATCGTCATTGTCGGCGCTGGGCCTGGCGGGTATGTTGCGGCGATTCGCGCAGCCCAGTTGGGCGCCCGTGTCACAGTCATTGAGTCCCACGCGCTTGGCGGCGTCTGCTTGAATTGGGGCTGCATTCCCAGCAAGGCCCTCCTCTCGGTCGTCGAGCTCGGCGACAAAGTCAAAAAATCAGCAGACATGGGCCTGCTCGTTCAAGGGCCGGTCTCGTACGATCTTGCCAAGATGGTCGCCCGAAAGAATAAAGTCGTGGCGACGCTCGTGAAAGGCATTGCCACACTCTTCAAGGCTTGGAACATCGAGCAGGTGCAGGGGACTGGTTCAATACGCGACCGGCAGACGGTCATGGTGACTGCAGCCGATGGTACCGTGCGGGATATTCAGGCCGATGCCATTGTCGTGGCCACTGGATCCTCTTGGCCGAACCTGCCGCAATTTCCCATCGACGGACAGCAGTTGCTCACGAGCCAACACCTGCTGGATCTCGATCGCATTCCTGCGAGTTTATTGATCGTCGGGGCTGGGGTCGAAGGCTGTGAGTTCGCCGCACTCTATAGCGGTCTCGGAACAGCGGTCACGATCGTAGAATTGATGCCACGTGTCTTGTCCCTGGAAGATGAGGATATCTCCTCGACGATGGAGCGGGAGTTGAAGAAGCGCGGGGTCACGGTCGAGACTGGAACCACGGTGGAGAAATTGGAGCGGTCACCGACGATGGTCACCGCCCATTTGAAAGACGGCTCACAGGTTCTGGCAGAGAAGCTGCTGGTATCCGTGGGGCGAGGGTTTAATAGCAAGGGCATCGGACTGGAGCAGGTCGGGGTGCAGACGGGACGGCGTGAAGAGATCCTCGTGAACGATCGGATGGAAACGACGGTGCCGGGGATCTATGCGATCGGCGACGTGGTCGGCAAAGTGATGTTGGCGCATGTGGCATCGGCACAGGGGAAAGTCGCAGTCGAAAATATCATGGGTCACGAGACGACGGTTCGCTATGACGTCATTCCTGCCGGAATTTTTACCCTGCCGGAAATCGGTCGTGTGGGTATGACGGAGCAGCAGGCTCGCGAACGGGCCCAGGCTGCCGGACAGAACCCGGACGAGACCATTCAGGTCGGACGTTTCCGCTATGCCGGCTTAGGGAAGGCGCAGGCGACAGGGGATACGACCGGTCTGTTCAAGGTCATCGCCGAGTCACCGAGCGGAAAAATTCTCGGCGTGCATATCCTTGGAGCCCATGCGGCCGATCTGGTGCATGAAGCAGCCTTGGCGATGCAAGTCGGCGCGACAGTGACCCAAATGGCCGAGATGATCCATGCCCATCCGACATTGGCCGAGGGTCTGATGGAAGCGGCGGAAGACGTTGAGGGTAAAGCGATTCATCAGGCGCGAAAGCGGATGCCGTCATGATGCAGTCCCTTCTCATCAAGCTCGGGATGTTCGCTGTGACGATGGCCGTCGTGTTCTGGATCGGCTGGACCTTGCCGACCTCATTCGATCGAGAGCACGACCTTGCCGCGAAATCGTTGGATGGGTCGCAGTCTGCCAACATGCTAAATCGTGCGCCAGCCGCTGCGGTGAGTCTGGCCCCTGGGACCTTGCCGTCAGATCCGTTGGCCATGGCTCCCGCGCCGCGACGATCTCACCTGGGGCTCCTCGATCTGAACCGTGCGACGGAGCAGGACTTCGATGCCTTGCCCGGGATCGGTCCCAAGTTGGCGGAACGGATCATGGCGCATCGGCAATCGGTGGGTGCCTTTCACTCGCTCGACGACTTGCGAGCCGTCAAAGGGATTGGGAAAAAGAAGTTTGAGCGAATTCGTCCATTGGTCACGGTGACGCCCGAGGCCACATCTCTAGGCAGAGGGAAGAAAACGACATGAGTGAACTCTCCCGTCAACTCGAGTTAATCCTCCGCGGAGTGGTGGAGGTCATTCAACGGGCCGAACTTGAATCGAAGCTGACACGTTCTTTGAAAGAGAACTGCCCGCTCCGCGTCAAAGCCGGCTTCGATCCGACCGCGCCGGATCTGCATCTGGGCCATACGGTTTTGATTCACAAGCTCAAGCACTTTCAGGAGTTGGGGCACCAAGTCATCTTCTTGATCGGTGACTTCACCGGGATGATCGGAGATCCGACCGGCCAATCGGATACGCGGGTCGCGCTGTCGAAAGAAAAAGTCTTGGAGAATGCCAAGACCTACGAGCGGCAGATCTTCAAGATTCTCGACCCTGCCAAGACGCTGGTGGAGTTCAATAGCCGCTGGATGGGCACGATGACCGCGGAAGGGTTGATCCATCTGAGTGCGCATAGCAGTGTCGCGCGGATGCTGGAGCGGGACGATTTTCACAAACGGTATCACGAGCAGAAGCCGATCAGTATCCATGAGTTTATGTATCCCCTGGTGCAGGGCTACGATTCCGTGGCGCTCAAGTCCGATGTCGAGTTGGGCGGTACCGATCAAAAGTTCAATCTGCTGATGGGGCGTGAGTTGCAGCGAGATTATGGGCAGGAGCCTCAAGTGGTCATCACGATGCCGCTGCTCGAAGGCACGGACGGCATCAAAAAGATGAGCAAGAGTCAGGGGAACTACATCGCACTGGAAGATGCACCGAACGACATGTTCGGCAAGCTCATGTCCGTCAGCGACGCGCTCATGCTCCGGTACTACGAGTTGCTCACGACGGAGGATTTGGCCGGAGTCAAGGCGGCCCATCCGATGGAGGCGAAGCAAGCACTCGCGGCGATGATCGTGGCCCGGTATCACGGGGCAGAGGCTGGCCAACAGGCAAGGGCGGCCTTTCAGCAGAAATTTTCAGAGCGAGAGTTTCCCGCAGAGCCGGACGTGCGCTTGACCCTGACCTTGGCTGATTTGCGCGAGGGCCAGACCATCGGCCTTGTCGATTTGGTTGCCAAGACCGGGTTGGTTCCGAGCAAGAGCGAAGCCCGGCGATTGATCGTTCAGGGTGGGTTAGAGGTCGATGAACAGAAGCAGAGCGATGCGAATGCCGTCTTGTCGATCGTGACAGGGAAAACCTATCGACTGAAGGTTGGTCGGCGAAAGTTTGCACTGGTTGAATTGAAGGGATAGTACGAGGAGTTTCTTGACTTGGCCTAGAGGCCCAGGTAGGATCCGGTGCAGTGAGCGGGCGTAGCTCAGTGGTAGAGTCCTTGCTTCCCAAGCAAGTTGTCAGGGGTTCAAATCCCCTCGCCCGCTCCAACATATAGACCGAAACGTGAGGCGTGACGCGTCTTGCGGAAGAGATGGAGGACTTGAGAGGCATGCGCTTCCAAGTCCTTTGTTGTATCTGCGCAAAGGTGGGTTGATGAAACGGACGGTCATGCTTGGATTGGCGCTCTGGTGCATCTTCACCGTCACTGGCTGTCATTACTATGAAGAATATCGAGTGCTCAAATCGACGGCAGATTTGCAGGATGAGCGGGCGGAACTGCTGAAGGCCTATCGACTCTGTTTGACCAAGTATCAAGATGAGCCTCCCAAGGCGAAAGAGATGTGCGCACCGTACACACAGTCCTTGAGAGAAATTGAAGTCAGACAGCAGCATGGGCGATAGCCCTGTGCGATATCAACAAGGAGGCACTGTGAGCCGAGGTCAATTTGTATTCTTAGTCGTTCTGACGTTCGTCGGAAGTGCCGGCGGTGGAGCCATCAGCAGCTGGTGGCTGGCTCCGGTATCTGCGAAGGCGCAGAAGACGAATGGGGTCAATGCGGAAGAGTTTCTCTTGCTGGATCAGACGGGAAAGGCGCGAGCTGGATTGGGGCTTGATAAGAATGGCGAGGTCGGTCTTGTGCTGATGAGCCGCGATGGGAATCGGACGTTGGCCTTGTCGCCGGACGATCGGTTTGCCGTGAAGCTGTCCGATCAGAGCGGCCGTGTGATCTGGTCGGCCCCATAGGAGGCTGGATGGGAGCTACGCGGGCACCTGCGATGGGGAGACTAACGGAACAGGCAAAATGAATGGCGGTTCGAGGTTCGACGTTCTGGGTTTTCTGAACTTTGAACCCTGAACGTCGAACCTCGGTTTTCGACCTGGCCTGCTATACGGCTTTGATGACTTTGCCGCTGCGAAGGCAGCGAGTGCAGACGCGAAGGCGCTTTGGCTGACCGTCGATCAAGGCCCGGACTGGCTGGAGATTGGGCTTGAAGATCCGCTTGGTCTTGTTATTGGCGTGACTGATGTTATTGCCGGATTGGCGTCGTTTGTCGCAGAGGTCGCATGTAAATGCCACGGGTACACTCCTTCATCTGGTCGAATCAAGACAATATTGCGAACGGGNNGAATGTACCACAGGGCCATCGGTCTTGACAAGCAGGTTGGGGGGGGACATGAGTGGTTGTTCGGGAATGTCGGGATTGCGAGTGGAGAGGGAATCATGACGGGAATCGATCTGTTGGGTTTTGCGGCAGGGACGTTGACGACCTGTGCCTTCTGGCCCCAGCTGCAGAAGACCTGGGCCTCGAAGTCCGCTGGCGATGTCTCGCTGGGCATGCTGGCGATTTTCACGTCAGGCGTTGGGCTCTGGTTTATCTATGGACTGGTGCTTCAGTCCTGGCCGATCATTTTGACCAATGCGGTGACGCTGATACTGACGGGTGCGATATTGGCGCTCAAATTGCGGTATCGATAGGAGGATGCTGAGAACGTCCGCCAGCTTCGTTCTCGGCTCATCGAAATCCTCAACGTACCCCTAGGGTACGCCTCAGGTTTCGACTCGCCTGCGGCCTTGCTGGACGAACATTTTGAGCATCCTGGAAAGTAAGAATTTATTGTCGTGATGCGTAGTGGTGGCTCGATCGACGGACGGGAGCAGAGGTGTGCGATTCCTTGGGAGCAGGAGCGAGCGTCACGATAGCGGGAACACTGACATCGAAACTCTGGTCGCCACCATCGTCGAACCGGTCTTTCCCCACGCTATAGATCTTCTGCTGTGTCTGGCTCCACAACATCGGTAATCCGCTAAATGGGTCGTAATAGGACGAGCCGACTTCCGCGAGTCGATTCGGCACGGTAGTTTGTGCGCTCGGGCGCCGCAAGACGACCTGTAATGAGGCGAGCCGCAGCCTGGCATCGGTCTCTTTTAGCTGATAGTGGAAGGGGGCCCAGTCAGGCTCGAATGAAACGGTATTGATGAGGCGTTCAGTCATGCCGTGGCGTGCGGTCCCGAAAAGCTCGTGGAGTGTGGGGAGGGTCGTCTGTCCAGCTTCTGTCGCATGGATGATTGCATCGTAGTAGGTCGCGTACATTTCCCATGTCTCTCGTGTCTGTAACGGAATTCCGATCAACGAGCGGCTATGAGGATGTGCGATCCGATCAAAGGCCTGTTCAGGCAGACGGGCGGCGCCGGCCAGCCACTGTTGGGGTGTCAGAAGAGATTCGGATGGCCCTTTCGTGATGAATGTGCTCGCGCGATCGGCCTGGACGCCAAGTGTAAATTGATGTTGCAGCGGCCAGCGGAGCGACGACTCAGTTGCCGTCAGCGGGGGTGCGATGTTGGGAGTCATCGCCAATACGGTGTTGTCGACGGTTGCTTGGGACAATAAGGTCGAGAGCAGGTGGAGGTCGTCGGTGATGACGATTTGCGCCATGACTTTGGTGGCGATGGTGGTGGCATCTCGAAGGACATGCCGCCACATACGAAGGTCTTGCGTCATCCGGTGCATGCCCAGGACTGTCTGTCGGGAGAATCCGTCGGCGATATAGAGGCGATGGGCGAGAAATATTTCGGCAAAGCGAGGGGTGCCGCAGTGCGCGAATCCCATGTCTTCGAACGGCATCGAGAGCCATCGCTCGTATCGTGTCAACAAGGTCCGGTCGCGACCGGTCATCTGGTGGAACCATGGCTGCATATTCCTGAACTCACTCATCGGGCTCTCGGCGTTCCAGGCAGGAAGGATCTGCTCGGCAGCGAGTTGAATCTGCAGTTCTGCACGTCCAGGCTTGTCGTAGTTGAATTCGCTGTTGCTTGGAGCGGCGTTGGTTTCAATCCATATTTCATGCCCCGTCTTGGCGGGATCGAGCGTCGCAGCTGAGGCAAAACCGATCAAATAGAAATAGCCATTCTCATAGGGATCGACGAGACGCTGTTGCGGTGGTTCCAGAAGGCGAGTGAAGGCGGGGCTGGGCGGTTGCCCTTTTGAGGACCAGATCAGGCCTGAAACTTGGAAGAAGGCCCAGAGGATGAGNNCTGAGCCGCTATGTCCTCTGGGATCGTCATGCGGGCAGAGGTGAGCAAGGGCTATGCCGGGCGGAGGCCCGAAAAACCTCGGTCTTTTGCTCCCTTTGTCAGAGACTTCGGATCGGCGAGATGTCAGACGATGAGGAGGGGACTGTCGAACGGACATTAATGAACTTGACAACCTTCTTCCTTGTCTCCTAGAGTGCCCTCCACATTGTGACTCCTGGGTCAGGGAAGAGGGTGCAAGTCCCTCGCGGTCCCGCCGCTGTAAATGGGGACGAAACCCGTGAATGCCACTGTTCGCTTCGGCGGATGGGAAGGTACGGGGAGTAGGATGAACCATAAGCCAGAAGACCTCCCAGGATAGTTGACCGAC
>CXWL01000636.1_pt1 | contig 18555 bp, 15 predicted proteins | sample 590931 | NCBI WGS metagenome assembly CXWL01 (sample SAMEA3498368, study PRJEB10139) | groundwater metagenome | biome: water well; material: biofilm material | place: Germany | collected 2015-04-27 | reverse complement strand
GAGCTAGGAGGCTGGAGGGGCGGGCGCGGCTTCACCCCAGACGCGGGCGAGGGTGGCCTGAATCTTCTGCTCGAAGCGTGTGATCAGTTCGCGGTTGGCGGCGACCAGCGCCTGTTCGGCTTCGATCTCCGCGACGATGGACTGCTGCTTGGGGAGCGGTGGCAGTGGCACGGGAATGTTCTCGACGATCGACTGATTGATCTTGGGCATGCTGCCCGCCGCGCCGTTTGCATTGCTCTTGAGGTACGTTCGCACGGGCTCGCTTTGAAGGGCGCTCAAGAGAAAGTCGCTTTGGATCTTTGACTCGTCTGCACGCACGCGGATCATTAGATCCGGAAAAATGAATCCACACTCGTCGGAATCAAAGATGGCAGCTGTTCCAACCAATTCGGCGGTGTTTCCACGCTGAAGATAAATGTCGTTTCGGCGACAGCGGGCAGGAGAATCTTGCGGCAAGTCCTCATCTAGGTATTTGAACTTCGATAGGTCCATCCGTCCGGAGGTTGTTGCACTGAGCGAAAGAACCTTGAGACTCGTCACACGATCGACCGGGCTGCCTGAGTAGCCATTCTTCGGCTTGCCTTCGATGATGTCTGACAAGAGTACCGTCGGCCAGTCCGGATCGATGGAGATGTGCGGACGATAGTTGTCGACGACGGTGCGGGCGCCATCGATCACGCGCTGGTAGCCCTCAATCTCGGCGACGATCTCTTTCTGGATGTCGAGCGGCGGCAGAGGGATTTGAAATTCGGCGAGCGCGGACAGATTGAGGTTCGAGATGTTTGTCGTGGTGTTCGCGTGGCGAACAAAAAAGTCGGCGGCGTATGCCGTGCGGAGACAACGGATAAGGTAGTCAGTCATGATCGCACCGTTTGGGCGGATTACCGACATGAATGCCCCGAACGACATCCTTGCTGATGCGGTGCGGACGTGAGTTGTTCTGCCCAGCAGGTTCAGGCTATTAGCCGTGGAGATCAGAATATCTCCCGACCGAAGCAGCTTAGTGTCGTCCTTAAGTAGATGCTGCGGAACGTGGTAGAGATCTTCCTCAACTATCCCAGATTCCTGGGCTGCCTTCGTCGTGGCGACCAGCAATGAGTCGTCGGTGGCGGCGTCGAGTTGGTCTGCCTTGCTGAATGTCAATCCCCTGATCAGAGTCGCGAGCTCACCCAGGGCGACCAGCGGGAAGTGATTCGTCCCACCAAAGGCCGCACGGTATCGTTCGCCCCCAAGATTGTAGTCAGCGTTTGCCGCGATCTCCTCCCTTGTCACGATTAGACCGATGGAAGGCTTCACCTCACTGACCCCTTGCTGCGAACCGGGAACCTTGAGGTATTCGCGCAATTCCCCTGCGACCAACGGCAGGTCGTTCTTGTCGATCGCGCGCCGCTGAGCACCCAGGTTGAAGCCGTCGTTCTCGACCTTGAAGAAGGCGATAGTATCGCTTTGCTTTGCGAGTGTTCTGTCGAGGAACAGGATGCACGTCTTCACCCCCGAGTAGGGGTTGAAGACTCCTGCCGGGAGGGAGACGACGGCGACGAGGTAGTCCTCGACGAGCATCTTCCGCAGTTGTTTGTAGGCAGTCTGGCTCTGGAAGATGATGCCTTCCGGGACGATGATCCCGGCGCGGCCAGTAGGTGAGAGGTGCTCGGCCATGTAGTCAACAAAGAGGACTTCGCTGCGCTTGGACTGCACAGAAAAGCGATTGTGCGGCTTGATGCCGCCCTTCGGCGACATGAAGGGTGGGTTGGCGAGAATCACATCCGCGTACTCGTTCCACTTGTCCTGCGAGGTGAGCGTGTCGTACTCCTCGATCTGCGGGGCGGGGAGGCCGTGCAGGTACATGTTGACGAGCGAGAGCCGCACCATGTCGGGCGAGATGTCGTAGCCGGTGAAGTCTCTCGCCAGTTGCCCGCGCTCCTCGGGCGAGAGCGTGCTCTGGCCTTTGTCGTCCGTGTTGGCGGCAAGGATATGCTTGTATGAGGAGATGAGGAAGCCTGCCGTACCGCAGGCGGGGTCGAGCACCTTCTCGCCCTTCTTCGGATCGACGATCGAGACGATGAAGTCGATGATGTGGCGCGGCGTGCGAAACTGGCCTGCGTCGCCCTGTGACCCGAGCACGGACAGCAGGTACTCGAAAGCATCGCCAAGCCGCTCCGAGTGGTCGTACGTGAACTCATCGATGTTCTTGAGGAAGGCCCGGAGTGTCTCCGGATCGCGGAAGGGGAGGTACGCGTTTTTGAAGATGTCACGGAAGAGAGCCGGGATGCCGGGGTTCTGTGGGATGCGCTCGATTCCTTCTGTGTAGAGGTCGCGCAGCTCATGGCCGCCAACGCTGGGGGCCATGAGGTTGGCCCAGCCGTACTTCGCGAACTCTCCCGCAAAGAATTTGCGCTTGCCGCCTAACTCTTCAGCCTCGCGATCCATATCGTCCATGAACTTGTAGATCAGGGAGATGGTGATCTGCTCGACCTGACTCTTGGGGTCAGGCACCCTGCCGACAAGAATGTCGCGCGCGGTGTCGATGCGGCGTTTGGTGGTGGTATCGAGCAACTGTTTTTATCCCTTGAGTTGTTTGATCGTCGGCGCGGTGGTGAGCACCTGCATCTGGCGGATGGCGATTGCGTTGAGGCGCTTGAGGCGATCGCCCTGAGGCAGACCCATGTGGATCAGCTCGGCGTTCATGCCCTCGATATTGGCCAGCACCAGCAGCTGTTCGATGGTGGCGTAGTCACGCATGTTGCCGTCCAGGGTGGGGTTGGCATCCCGCCATTGTTTCGCTGTGTGGCCGAAGAGAGCGACGTTGAGCAAATCGGCCTCGGTCGCGTACGTGATGGCGGCTTGCGCTGGCGTCACGGTGGCAGGAATCAGGTGCGCCTGGATCGCGTCGGTGTGGATGCGGTAGTTGAGCTTGGAAAGCGTTCGGTTGAGATTCCAGGCGAGGGATAGCCGGCGATTTTCGTCGTCCTTGAGGCGCTGGAACTCCTTGATGAGGTAGAGCTTGAATTCGACGGATATCCAGGAGGCGAATTCGAAGGCAATGTCTTTATGTGCGTAGGTGCCGCCGTAACGTCCGGCCTGGGAAACGATCCCGATGGCCCTTGTCTGTTCTATCCACTGTTTCGGGGTTAAGGCGAAGCTGTTCAGCCCGGCTCGCATTCTAATCCCGTCGAATTCGACGGGATTAAAACCCGGATTGTTGAGCTGCTCCCAGATGCCGAGAAACTCGACCGTATTGCGATTTCTGAGCCAGTTGCGTACAAGGTCGTCCGTGTGCTCGGTGTTCCTTGCGCGGGCGATATCCGTGAGGGATATGAAGTCCTCGTCCTTTTGCGACAGGACAGTGATCGCTGCGCCCTGTACCTCGATGGTGGATTTCCTGGTCTTACTCATCTTGCTCCTGGGAGTGAACTGGCGTCGGTCCGCCGCAGGCTCCGATGGTCAAGCCAGCCCGTTCCAATTGTGGCGAATTCGCCACATTTGAGCTTACGGCGCGAACTGATTCAGGGACATGTACAGCTTGACGTACTCGGGGATGAGGGCACGGTACTTCTCCGGCACAGCCTTGAAGTGGGCTGTGGAGAATTCGGGATTGGTCGCAAAGTCGGTGTACTGCTTGGTCTCGACGATCTCGCGGACGCGGTCGCTGGTGAGATAGGCCTTGAAGTAGTCCTTGATCGCCGGGATGGCCTGCACCTCTTCGGGCGTGTGGTCGGCGACGAACTTCGCGAACTCCTCCTCCAACAGCTCGTCCTTGGACTTGAAGCGCGGAATCAAGCCGAACACCTTCTCGAGAATCTCTCGAAGCGTCAGGCGGCGATCGACATCGGCGGCCTTGCGGAGTTTGTCCAGCGTGTAGAACTCCTCCGGCTTGTCGAAGACCTTCTCGTTCACGTAGTCGATCACGCGATCCCATTGGCCAGCTTCGACAGCAGCGGCGATGATGTCATCGGCCTTTACTGTGTCCTCGAATGACTCGAAGAACATACGATCGATGCGCATGCCCTCGTAGCCAACCTTCGCCTCGGCGATGCTCTTGATGGCGTCGGGGCCAAGGTTTTCGAACGCGCTGGCGGCTGTGGTTGCGTCGCCGCTGTCGTCGAGGTCGCTGTCCGAGTCTTCCTTCGGCCTCCGGCCTATTGGCGGGAGCTTCAGGATCTGGTCGTAGTCGAACTCCTCCTCGAAGTATTCGCAGTTGGCGAAGAAGTCGAACAGCTTGAAGGTCGTCTTGTCCGTGTCGGCGTAGTCGCCCTTCCGTTTGTCATCGAAGAGCAGTTCGAGGAAGTCGTGCTTGCGGGTGCCGCGGCCCTTGATCTGAATGAAGTCGGTTGGCGAGAAGATGGGACGAAACAGGCCGATATTGAGGATGTCGGTGCAGTCGTACCCGGTCGTCATCATGCCGACCGTGACGCAGATGCGTGCCTTGCTGGTCTTGTAAGCGGAATCGAAGTTTGCCGATCCAAGGAGATTGTTGTTGCTGAAGTTAATCGCGAACTGTTGCGCGTCGGTGACGCTAGAAGTGACCTGAACCGCAAAATCGGACGCATCGTACTTGGCGGGGAACATCTGGCGAGCCATCTGATTGAGGATGTTCGTGATCTTCGCGGCGTGGCGCTGGCTGACCGTGAAGATGATCGACTTGCCGATCTCGCCGCTGATCGGATCGCGAAGAGCATGCTCGAGGAATGCTTTGCAGAACTGGACGTTCGTCTCGTCCGAGAAAAAGCGCCGCTCGAAATCGCGGTGCTTGAAGATCTCCTCCTGGTCTTCGCCGTCGTCATCCGTGAAGGCGGCAACGAATCCCTTCTGCGACAGGAGGTCTGTGGCGACATCCGTTCGGGCGTCGACCACTGTGGGGTTTACGAGGAACTTGTCCTTCACGCCGTCCAGCAGCGAGTAGCGGAAGGTCGGCGCGCTATTTTCGCAGCCGAACGTCCGGTACGTGTCGAGCAGTAGACGGCGCTCGGCCTCGCGCGGATCGTGCGTGTTCGGGTTGGAGTTGTCGAAGCGGCGAAGGTAATCCTTGGGCGTCGCCGTGAGACCGAGCTTGTAGCCAATGAAATAGTCGAAGACGGCGCGCGCGTTCCCACCGATCGATCGGTGGGCTTCGTCCGAGATCACCAGATCGAAGTCCGTCGGCGAGAATTGCTGCTGGTACTTGTTGTTGAAGAGCAGCGACTGGACGGTTGACACGACAATGTTCGCTTTGCGCCAATCCTCGCGGCTCTCCTTGTAGATGACGGTGTCGAAGTCGGCCGAGAGAACGGCGGCGAACGCCTTCTTCGCCTGATCCTCGAGTTCAAGCCGGTCGACGAGAAAGAGCACGCGGTGGGCGTTGCCTGTGCGAAGGAACAGCTTGATGACGGCGGCGGCGGTGAGCGTCTTACCGGTGCCAGTCGCCATCTCGAAAAGAAAGCGATCCTTACCGGCCTCGACGGCTTCCTGCAGTTTGCCGATCGCTCTCAGCTGATACGGTCGAAGGAACCGGAGTTTGTTGGCGGCAACGTAGGCGGGGCGCTGCGCTTCATCGCGCCACGATGCGTCGGCGGTGTACGTGGGATTCTGTGTGAGTGCGATGTAGTCCGTGCCGACGTACTCATCGATGAGCTTCTGTGGCTCCGGCTTCGCCTTGTTGTAGTCCGTCACCGAGTCCGGAGTTGGGAACGACGTGATGATGTAGGGGTCGCCATGTTCGAGGTCCCAGAAGTAATGAAGGTTACCGTTCGAAAGGATGACGAACCGGCATTTCTGGCTGATCGTGTACTGGCGGGCTTGCTCCTTTGCCGAGAGCGGGTCCTTGTCCTCGGCTTTGGCTTCGAGAACGAGCAGAGGGTGGCCCTGTGCATCGAGGAGCATGAAGTCGATGAAGCCCTTCGCCTGGTTCTGGAAATCCTCGCCCAGCGCGTCCAGGTATGACCTTGTAATGGTCACATTCCCTTCAAGGACAACGTTCGCCGGGCCATCGGCCTCGTCGAAGAAGCGCCAGCCCGCCGATTCAAGCAGGCGATTGATCTTGATGCGGGCCGTCGCTTCTTTCAACGTGAGGGCTCCCCACCTGAACATCAGGTGACGGAGTGTACACCGATGTAGCGCAGGCGAGCTACGAGCTTGCAGGCCGCGTGCCTTAGCCGTCGAGTCCATCTGGATTCTTCAGGGAGTGCTTCACATCGGACGCCAGCCGCCGTTCGAGCTTCTTCACGTCTCCGTCGGCGGGCAAACTCTCCGGTCGAATACCTCGCTCCAGGAGCGTCCGCCGGACCGCCTCATTGTTCGTGACGTGTTCGCCGGAGATCGCGCGTTCAGTCGCCATTTCATGCGCGCGTGCATTGAAGATCGTGATCTCTGTGGCGAAATCCTTCGCCTTCAGAATGATCGTCGGCGCGAAGTCGGCCAACGGACGGCTGTCGGGGACCTTCCAGTGGGCCTTCATCGCCTGCGTTGACTTCCCGAAGAGCGCCTGGTCGCCCTCGCTACGGATAAGGGCGAAGTTCTGATCGCCCCCGGTCTGCTCAAAGATGACGTCGGAGAGTTCCTTCTCCGTCGCCGCCAACTTCCTCCGCGCCGCCACGCGCTCCGCTTCCAGGATGCGCTGCTCGATGACTTCGGCCTTCCGCGTCTGAATGGCGAAGTAACTCTGCGCAAACGCGATCTCCTGTTTGCGCGGGTCGCCGTTTTGAGCGATCAAATAGCAGGCGAAGCGCGTCAGCATCAGCTCATCGATCTCACGCTGGCTCCCGGATCCCAGATCGACCATTTTCCCGACGTCAGCAAAATGGTCGACGATCAGGTGGTCAGACACCTCGCAAGCAGTCTTCGCCTTCGAGACCACACTGAGAAAGTTGTCCCACTTGGCATAGCCGAGGAGATGCTGAATATCACGGCCCAGCCAGTACTCAACGCCGCTGTCCGTGAGCTGCGCGTGGGCTTCAAAGGTCGATGTCAGCGACTGGACGACTTCGCGCTTCATGCGATCACCTCCTCTCGCTTGCCGCCGTTCGACGGAGTCTACACCTACGCTGGCATAGCGCTGATCCGAATCAGAGCTCCCCTCTCCAGCGTCATGGAGAGGGGAGCTAACCTGGCGGCTGCCACGGGTCGAAGATCTGGCGCCCGCCACGAGCCGGGGGTGAGGTCTCCCCGCCGGGGAGAAGCCCGCGGCAGCGACAGGTTGGCCCCTATCCCGTCGAATAGCTCGGCTTCGATGGCCACGGGCGACTCCGACTAAGGCTCCCCCTCGCCACTTCGTGGAGAGGGGGCTGGGGGGTGAGGTGCTCGCCCGGCGCGTTCCTCCTTGTTGGGCCGTTAGCTTCGGTCAGTCCCCCTGCCTTACTAAGCAGGAGTACCAAGACCTTGACAATTTAGATCATAGGTGTATACGATCTCACCAAACATCTGTGCTGATCCGTATCTGAACTTGACGCACGCACCAAGTGGACTCCACATAAGGACACCCGTCATGGACGACGAACAGACCGCCAGCACCGCCAGCACCGCCGACAACCGCCAGCAGGACGCCATCGCCGCCATGCGTGAGATCCTCACGCCGCTCCTCAAACAAGCGAACCAGGCCGCCCGGCCCCGCGGTCGCCCGCCGGGCAGGGAGTTGGTCCCGTCGCACCTTTCGAGAAAGGGCAAGCGCGGCCCGAAGAACACCGCCGCCATCGCCGCCAACGCCATCACCCACGGCCTCACCTCGCGCGAGGTCGTCATCCCCGGCCTCGAGGATCCAGGAGAATTCGCTGCCTTCCGCCAGCGCCTCATCGACGACCGCGCTCCCGTCGGTGCCGTCGAGGAGGCCATCTGCGAGCGCATCGCCGAGCTCATGTGGCGACTCCGCCGCATCGCCCCCTACGAAGCCCAACTCGTCACCATCGCCCGCGATATGGTCGCTGCCGACTACCAGAAGCTCCACAGTTGGACCTACGGCCGCGACACCCTTCCCGAGGAATTCCTCCTCGCCGAGAACGCCGCAGCCGAGGAGGCCGCCGACGCCATCGGCCGCAGCGGCGAACCCCACACCGTCGTCAGCGAGGCCGCCGGCCACGAGTTCGCCGCCGTCCTCGTCGACGAAGACGAAGACCTCGCCGACGAACCGCTTCCCGGCTTCGAGGAGGGCATCAGGAGCATCCCCGAGGACGAGTGGTCGATCGGCGTCATGTCCGCCGCCATCCGCAACATGGCCGGATACCTCGAGAAGGACGTGACCGACTTCGCCCTCCTCCTCCACGAACGCCTCCGCGCCCGCATCGAGAATCGCGCCCAGGACATCGAAAAGTTCCTCCTCCAGAAAGACGTCATGTCCCGCGAGCGCCAAATGCCGCCCCCACAGCAGCTCCTCAACCTCAGCAAGTACGAAGCCCACCTCGGCCGCCAGCTCGCCCAATCCCTCACCCAACTGGAGTCCCTCCAGGCCCGCCGCAACGGCCGCCCCATCCCCACGCAAGTAGTCCACTTCAGCACCGGCGGCTAGGCCGATGAACACCAACGCTGCTCCAACCGCGATCCCCCTCTCCCCCAGAGGGAGAGGGGCCAGGGGTGAGGGCCCCGCAGGGACAAATCGGCGCTGGCCGAAAAACATGAAAATTCAAAATCAATTTAATTCCCAGATTCAAATCCCGCATTTCGACGCACCAAACTGCGCTCGAAACGCCCGCCGCGCAGCTCAGATCAAAGGGCCTACCTCTCGTTGGGAACCCCGCGAAACAAGAAAAAGCAAAAACAATTCAGCTACGAATCCCTCGCAGCCAAGCTCCCCTCTCCACCGACGTGGAGAGCCGAAGGTCTGGCTCCTGCCACGAGTCGTAGATCTGGCGGCTGCCATGAGGCCGGGGGTGAGGTCTCCCCGCCGGGGAGAAGCCCGCGCCAGCGACCGGTTGGAGCCTTGTCGAAAGGCCCGCAGCTTCACAAAAGTGCCAAACGAACTCTCTCTAGCCTCCAACCCCCACCTTCCCTATCCTTACCGAGCCAACAAGCCGAAAGACACAACCAGCCGCTAACCAGCTGACAAGCTGACAAGCTGACCAGCTAACAAAGGAGCCCCACATGAGACAGCAGAATGTAGTCCTCGTCGACGGCGCCCGCTCGGCCTTTGGTCGCGGCGGCCGCGGCATGCTCGTCGCCACCCGCCTCGACGAGACCGCCGGTTACGTCGTCCGCTCCCTCATGGAGCGCAACCCCAAGGTCAGCCCCCACCTGGTCGAGGACATGGGCCTCGGCAACGTCATGGGCGCCGGCGAACTGATCCTCATCGGCGCCAACAACGTCGCCCATCTCGCCGGCCTGCCCAAGGAAGTCTGCTCCTTCGACACCAACCGCCAGTGCGGGTCCAGCATGGAGACCCTCCACCGCATCGCTTCCGCCATCGCCGTCGGCTCAATCGAATGCGGCATCGCCATCGGCATCGAGCGCATGGGCCGCTCCCTCGGCGGCGGCCTCAGCGGCGCCCCCAAGACGCGCGTCACCGAGTTCAACAAGAACCTCGCCAAGCTCAACAAGATCCAGCGCGACATGGCCCCGAACCACAGCGACGACTTCTCGGTGCCGTTCCCCGACTACATCCTCGACGCCAACCCGATCATGGGCATGACCCAGACCGCCCAGAACGTCGCCGAGGTCTACGGCCTCACCCGCGAGGAACTCGACCAGTTCTCCGTCGGCAGCCACCGCAAGGTCGCCGAGGCCTACGACAAGGGCATGTACAAGGACGAGATCATTCCCCTCGAGGTCGAGCAGCCGGTGTTCGACGACCAGGGCAACTGGGTCGAGGCCGAGAAGGGCAAGACCGTCGTCTTCGAGCAGGACGAATGTCTGCGCCGCGGCACGAACATGGAAGGCCTCGGCGGACTGAACCCGGTGAAGGGCATCGTCAGCCTCGGCGGCAAGGAGATCATCATCACCGCCGGCAACTCCTGCCCGACGAACGACGGCGTCTCCGCCGCTCTCCTCATGTCCGAAGACAAGGCCCGCGAGCTCGGCCTGACCCCGCTGGCCCGCATCGTCGGCATGACCGTCGGCGGCGTCAAGCCGCAGGTCATGGGCCTCGGTCCCATCCCGGCGACCCGCAAGGCCCTCCGCCACGCCGGCATCGAGGCCGCCCAGCTCGACCGCGTCGAGTTCAACGAAGCCTTCGCCGCCCAGGTGCTGCCGTCGTGCAAGGAGCTCGGCATCCCCCTCGATCGCGTGAACGTGAACGGCGGCTCGATCGCCATCGGTCACCCGCTCGGCGCCACCGGCGCCCGTCTCGTCACCACCGTCGCCCACGAACTCCGCCGCAGCGGTGGCAAGTACGGCCTCGCCACGCAGTGCATCGGCGTCGGCATGGGCATCAGCACCATCATCGAGTCGATGAACTAATGAGTGCAGGAGCGCGGCCGTGAATTGCCAGGAGCGCGGGCGCCCTCGCCCGCAAAATCTCCCTGAAGCACCAAATGCTCGGCTCGCACGACCCAAGAGCGCTAACGAAGAAAAAGGGCACCTCACGCGGAGGTGCCCTTTGTTTCTCAGGAAGGATCCGTCACGGATCGACGATGCAGTTGAGATTGCGCCAACATCTAACCTCCAACATCCAACATCCAGTCGCCCGCCACGAGAATCACTCCGTGACAACCACCTCCGCGTCCAGATCCAACCGATACCCAACTCCCGACAGCGTCAGCAGCAGCTTCGGCATGCTCGCATCGTCGGCGATCTTCTCCCGCGTCCGGCGGACCAGTTGGTGCAGCGCGTTGTCGTCGTAGGCGTTCGCGCCCCACACCGCCTCCTCGATCTGCCGTCGCTCGACAACGTGGCCGTTCGCGTCGAACAGCACCTTCAGCAGCTTGAACTCCAGTTCTGCCAGCGGCTTGCCGAGCTGCTGATCGCCGTAGCGCAGGCACCGATGATCCGCATCCACCCACAGCTTCGCCGCCGCCCGCATTTTCGGCAGGATGATGGTCGAGTCGCTGTGCGGCGCCGCTCCTACGTAAATGCGCGCGTCCCCCACGATGATCTCGTCGCCGGCCCGCAACGTCCACTTCGATACGGGCTTCCCGCTCACCTCCAGGCCGTTCAAGCTGCCCGCATCCTCGATCTCCCAGTCTCCCGAGCCCTTCCGCGTGATCTTCGCGTGCATCCGCGAGACCGCCTTGCTGTCGATCGCGATGTCGCAGTCCGCCAGCCGCCCCACCGTCGCTTCCTCGCCCGAAAGCGTCACCAGGCGACGCTCCCCCGTGGAAAGGATGATCGTCAAGTCCATAGTCTGCTGTTCTCCCGAACCCCGAAGCGAGGTTCGCCCGTATCTGAACCCGCATTCCGAAGTGGGCCCAGCATAAGGGATTTATCAGACGAATATCATGTTGGTTTGGGCCATGAGGGTAGATACTGTTCGGGGGGCTATCGTGCGCCAGGCGTGCTGTCGGCACTCTGTTCGCTGGTAGAAGCGGGATGGATGGGAAATTGAATATGGATCACGTGGCCGCGCTTTCCCACAAGGGACGGCGGCATCCGCACAACGAAGACAGCATCCTCACCGTCGGCCTCGCCGATGGCAGCCTCCTGCTCGCCGTCGCTGACGGCGTCGGTGGCGAGCGCGCCGGTGAGGTGGCCAGCAAGGAGGCCGTCCGGACCATCGAGCAACAGGTGAAGGCGCTCGCCAAGGCTCCCCCCGGCGAACGGCTCCAGGCCGCCATCCGCCAGGCAAGTGCCGCGATCTGGAAGAGCTCGCAGGACAACGTCAAGCTCCGCGGCATGGCGACAACCACCGTCGCCGCCATCGTCGCCGGCGGTCAGGCCTGGCTCGCCAATGTGGGCGATAGCCGCGCCTACCTGATCGTCGACGGCGGCATCACGCAGTTGACTGATGATCACTCTCTCGTTGCGGAGCGCGTGCGCGATGGCGATCTGACCGAAGAAGAGGCGAAAGAGAGCCGCGCCCGGCACATCATCACCCGCAGCGTCGGCTCCGACGAAGAGGTCGAGCCGGATCTGTTCGGCCCCCTCGCCCTTCCCACCGGCAGCCACCTGCTCCTCTGCTCCGACGGCCTGCACGACGTCGTCAGCGACGAAGAGATCGCCTCTATCGTCACCGGGAACGACCTTGCTCACGCCGCCCAGCGCCTGATCGAGAGAGCAAACGAGGAGGGCGGCCCGGACAACATCTCCGTCGTCCTCTATCACGAGCTTGGTAACGGCGCGACCGTCGTGGCCAAACGCGATGCCGCGTCCCTCGAGCCGCCCAGCCGCTACGCCATCGCCGGAATCACCACTGCCCTGGCCGTGCTCATCGGCGGCGTCGCCATCTGGGCCACCACCTTCAACTCCGGCGGCGGTGATGCCGCCATCCGCGCGGAAGCGCGGGCGCCGTCATCAGCACTCGCCGGTACTCATTTCGCAGAGTTGATTCGGCGCAGCGAGAACATCCTGCCGGCCGATCTAGCGCCAGTGGATATTGAAGCGGCGATCCCCAACTCAGAGCCGCCCGTCGCCGGCGAGGACGCCGAACCGGAAGCCCCGGCCGCGCCTGATCCCGCCGAAGACCTCCCGCTCGCCACACAGCCAACGCTCGCGCCGCCACCCGAAACGCCAACCGCTGTCGCTGGCGGCCCCATACCACCGGCGGAGACGCCGACCGCCACCCCCACCTCGACGCAAGCGGCGACCCCTTCGTCCTCTAATCCGGTCGAGTAGCGCCGCCATACAGCAGTGCGCGAATGTCCTCGATCACCGGCGTCCCGTCGAGCCGCAAATGACGCGGGTTGAACTCATCGTGCCGCACCGTGATGTACAGATCCGACGGCGCCACATCGACCGGCAGCGAAAAGCCGCAGGTCCCGCCGGCGTCCGTCTTCGCGCGGCCCAGCGCCGCCGCTCCGTGCGTGCTCAGCAGCACCTCCGCGCCCTCCACCGGCGGGCGCTCGCCCGAAACGTCGGCGTCGTTCGCCAGCACCTCCACCATCGCCGTCCGCCCGTCTTCGTGCGCCGTGATCGTCACCGCCATGTCAATCAGATAGATCAGCGGATCGGGCACGATCGATCGCATGCCAGCCCGCCTCACCGCCTGCACTTGCGACGCCTTCAGCTCCGCATCGACCGCAGCCATGCCGTGGTCGGTGGTGACGATGAAGAGCGTGTCCTCAAAGAGCCCTGCCGCGTCCAGCGCCTCCAGCACCCGCCCGACGCGCACGTCCGTCTCGTCCAGCGCCGCCCGCTGGCCTTCCGAGTGCGGTCCGTAGTCGTGGCCGACCCCGTCCGTCAGCGTCAGCTCATGGAACATAAACTTCGGCGGCGGGTGCGACTCGTCGGTGTACAGCGCGATCGCCTGCGCAACGCCGCGCCCGTCGACCACCGACTCCATGTGCGCTCCCTTCTGGTCGTCTTCCAGCCACTTCGGCAATGTGTCGCCGGCAAACCGCTGCGTCAGCTCCCGCAGCCGGTCGCGGTCGCCGATGATAAGTCGCTCCAGCGTCGCATGGTCGGCGCCGCGGGTACACGGCTCGTGGATGGAGGCGGTGAAGGCGCCTTGCTGCCCCTGCCACGGCCCGAACACGCGGTGGAACGCCTCATACAGCGTCTCCGCCCCCTCACCGAGGAACCTGGCGGTCTCAAACTGCTGGCCCTGCGGCGTCACCACCTCGCGTGTCTCGCGCAGGTAGTACGTCGGATTGACGATGTCGTGATGCCCGCCCCAGGCGCCGGTCCCGATCGCATTGTGGCTGGGCCAGGTGATGCTCGGAAAGTTGGTGGTCGATCCGAACTCGAACATCGTGCCGGATTTGATCAGGCGGCGCAGGTTCGGGATCGAGTCGGCATCGTGCTCAAGCCGCCACTTCAGCTCCGTGTTGCTCTGACCATCCAGCAGGAAGATGTACGCGCGCTCTGGCCGTCGCGCGTCGCTCGGGTCGATAATCGCTTCCAGCACATGGCCATCCTGTCGTTTCAGGTACACGTCCGGCGCAACACCCCGCTCCGTCGAGGTGCGACCGGTGATGTCGCATCCGTCGATCAAGGGAAACCCACAGAGCTTCGCGATCGTCGGGGCGATATCGATCTGGCGTGACGGCGCGTCCGTCGAGACGCCCTTCCTGATCCCCGGCCCGGAGAAGATCAGGGGCGAGCGCGATTGAATCACGTCGAGCGCGCCGTGCTGCCCCGGCTGCCGCCCGAACGCGTACGGTTTCGGATTGACGACGATGTCCGGCCCGTTCGGGCTGTCGAACAGCTGCGCGATACGCTCGAACGCGTACGGGTAGCTGACGTGCTCCGGCTCGACATACGCGAGATTGGGATCCAGGCACGGAAAGCCTGAGGCCTTTGATGCGGCGACCTCCTCGTCCAGCGTCGCCACCGCCCGGTAGTCATCGTTGGCGATCGGGTTATCGCCGATCTGTTCGATGATCCGATAGTCGTAGCCGCCCCCCGGCGCGTAGTGGCGCTGGAAGCGGATCATGCCGCGCTTGGCCCAGACCTCGTAGGCGTCGTCGCGATAGGTGATCACCAGGTCCGTCTGCGGCCCGGCGACCGGATCGGTAAGCACCATCTGGATCGCGCGGTCGCCCGACTCATACTGCTCGGGGTCGAGGCCTTGGCCTTGCAAGCGCTCTGGGCCAACCGCTGCGACGGCGCGTTCGTGGATGGTAGTCATTTCAGCCTCCGGAAAAACGGGTGATGCGCCGGTGTGCGGGGTGTGGAGCTATCATCGTGCAGGATGCAGGCTCGCGCAACGCCTGCGCCGGATCGGTCCAGCGCGTAGAATCGAACCCCTCGATCGTAGAGACGGAGGCACCATGCCCAACGAAAGCGATGGCGGCGCTCCCCGGGCCGACCGGCCCAACATCCCCTACGGCCTCGTCGCTGAAGAGGAAGGCGCCGGCCTGATTCCTTGGAGCCGCGCCGAGGATCGCCTGCGCCATGCATACCTCTACTGGGTCTGCACAGTAGACACGTCCGGGAGACCGCACAGCGTGCCCGTCTGGGGTCTGTGGGACAGCGGCGCGTTCTACTTCAGCAACGGGGCCACAACCCGCACCGGTCGGGCCCTGGCCGCTCACTCACGGGTGTCCGTGCATCTCGAAAGCGGTGAGGATGTCGTCATGTTCGAGGGCGATGTCACGGCGATCGCTGACGAGCAGATGGTCGATCGGCTGAACGGAATCTACGGCCCCAAGTACACCTGGCCTGACCGGGTCGAAGGATGGTACGAAGTGCGCCCGGACAAGGCCTACGCCTGGCTCAGCCCCAGCATCGGCCTTGGCGACCACGGCATCTTCCAGAAGACCGCCATGCGCTGGCGCTTCGCCTGACTACCGCGCCGCCAGCCCGGCGATCATCTCATCGAGTAGCACCACGAACTCCGCCGTCACTTCGATGCGGATGGCGTCGTTGATGTAGCCACCGGTATTGTCCCACCCGCCCGAGTCCGTCTGCTGCGCGACCATCGCCTCGCCGACACGCTCGGCCAGGTGGCGCATCTTGTCCTCGCCGGTTGTCTGGTAGATCAGAGCCGCGCCCCAGCCTACCTTGCCCACCTGTGCCGTCTCGTACATCTCGTCGAGCACATTGAATCCCAACTGCAGGTAGTCGCGTCCCAGCACCGACCATGAGGCATCGCCGGTCGCGAGCGAGAGGCGTGCCAGGAATGCGGCGGCAATGCCCATATTGAAGTAGGCCTGCCGTGGGGTGTCGGCACGAATCGAGTGCATCGTCTGCCGCTCGTCGGGGTACGACGTCCGCAGGCCCTGGCCCGGCTTGTACACGAAGAAGAGTTCGTGCGCCGGGTCCGGTTGGGCCTCGTACACGGTGCGTAGAAAGCGCCCGACGCTCTTGGCTTCCGCCATGCGCCCCGTGGTCAAGCAGGCGTTGCCGCCTTGCGCGGTGTTCAGAATGTCCTGCACGGCGTCTTCGTTGTCGCGCTCGATGCGAAACCCGCCAGTCTCGTGGTGCAGGAGCATCAGGAACTCCATGCCCCGGCGGCTGATGTCGTATCGTCCCAATTTGTGCGCCCCGATGATCATCCAGGCGTTCGGATAGGTGTAACTGCGGTCGAAGAACTTGCCGCGCATGTCGCCAGCAAAGTCGCCTTCGTCCGTCAGCACCTCGTGCGCGATCCAGGTGGCCAGGCGGTTGGCCTCCGCGACGCGGCCCCCGCAGGTAAGCGCCCACAGGGTCTTGTAGTACGGTCCGAGGCCCGCCTTCTCCGGCTGACCGATCGCCCCGTCGTCGCGTTGGTGCGAAACGAGGTACGCGATGCCGCGTTCCCGCGACTCTGCTAGACGGTTGATGAGCGAAGTCTGCGTGACCATCGGCCGGCCTCCTGTGCGTCGCGCATGATTGGCCCGGCCGCCGCATTCCCTGGACAGCGACGAGCGGCGAGCCTTGGCCCCGCGTCGATGCGGGTGCTGGGGTGATCCGCAGTCTACGCGCCGCGCCCGCGCCTGTCGACTACCGCTCGCGCACGAATGGACTTGACATGCATATGTAACGATCCGGCCCACCTTGACGGCGAATACTGGCCGCGCGAGGCACAACGGCGGTACAACGAAGGCAACAGCCCCCGAGTGGCATGCCTCAGCGCGGATTGGTGAGACCTATGAACACGGGAGAGATCCTGTATGCGGTACTGCTCGGCGTCATCCTCGTCTGGGCGATGGACATGTTCCACTTGTGGGATCCCTTTGCGGCCGTTGTCACGCGCTGGTGGGACAGCCTCCGAGGCCGCGGCTCCAACGCCTCCTGATCCACAAAGCCCGATGGAGCGCGGCCGCCCTCGCCCGCGAAATCTCCGTACGAGAACTCTGCTCGAATCTCTAGGGTCCCGCATTCTGCGTTGGTGGCCTATCCCGTCCCCGTGCGATACTGCTCGCACGGAGGTGACCCATGACCGCGATCCCGTTTCCAGACGAAGTCCGTGACCGCGTAACGTCGTACATCCAGCATCAGGGCAAGAAGGCACCATCGGCCATCGTCGACCTCGTCCGGACGAGCCAGGAACGCTACATCGAAACCATCGGCGCGGTGGCGGACGATGTCGCTGCCCGGAAGCCAGCGCCCGATGAGTGGTCCGTGCGCGAGCTGACGCGCCACGTGATCGACGCCGAGTCGAATGTATCGGAGCTGGTGCGGTTGCTGGCGGTTGGGGAGCATCCGGATGCGAAGAGCGGCGCCGGCAGGATGGTCGAAGACGATGGACGGCCCTTCGCACAGTACGTCGATGCGCTGCGCGGCGTGAACGCCCGCATGTTGGAGGCGATCGGTCAACTACCGGAGTCTCCGAATCTCGAGGAGAAAGCCCCCCATCCCTTCTTCGGCATGCTGAACTGCAAGGAGTGGGCGGCGTTCCAGCGCATTCACGATGAGGATCACGTCCAGCACGCGCAGAAGATCCTCAACGCCGTCTCGTAGTGCGCTGGTGAGCCAAAATCTCAGAACTGGTTCGGCATCGCTTCGGGGAGTGGAACGGCGGTCACGCCCAGGGATTCGGCGAGGGCGGGATGAATGACGTGGCCTTCGCTCACCAGCACCCCCTTCGCCAGCGCGGCGTTTGACAGGAGCGCCTGTCGAGGCCCCATCGAGGCGATCGTCCGCACATAGGGCAGCGTGGCCGCCGTGAGCGCCGCCGTGGCGGTCATCGGGACGGCGCCCGGCATATTCGCCACACAGTAATGCACGACGCCTTCCTCCACGTAGATCGGATCGCTGTGCGTGGTCACCCGCGAGGTTTCGCAGGTGCCGCCCTGGTCGATCGCCACGTCGACGATCACCGCGCCCTCACCCATGCCGCGTACCATCTCCCGCGTCACCAGCTTCGGGGCGGCCGCCCCCGGCACGAGCACGGCGCAGATCAGGATGTCCGCCTCGTGTAGCACGTTGGCAATCGCGAGCGGGCTCGACATCAGCGCCGTCGTGCGGCCTGGCCAGAGCTCCTGCACGCGCCGCAGCTTGTCCAGCCGCGTGTCGAACACTGTCACCCGCGCGCCCAATCCTACAGCGACCTGGATCGCGTTCTCGGCGACGGTTCCCGCGCCCAGCACCACTACGTGGGCCGGTGCCGCGCCGGGCACTCCCGAGATGAGTTTGCCGCGTCCTGGTCCCGGCTTCCGCAGGTAGTGCGAGCCCACCTCCGTCGCCAGCCGTCCCGCGATCTGTGACATCGGCGCCAGCAGCGGTAGCGAGCCATCCAGCAGCTGTACCGTCTCATACGCGATGCCCGTCACCTTCGACCCTAGCAGGATGCGTGTGAGGTCAGGCGCCGCCGCCAGGTGGAGGTAAGTGAACAGCGTCTGCTCGTCCCGGATCAGCGGGTACTCGGGGAACAGCGGCTCCTTCACTTTCACAATCAGTCCGGCCCGCGCCCATACCTCGTCAGCGCGATCGACGAGCTCCGCCCCCGCCAGCGCGTACGCGGTGTCCGAGCACCCTGCTCCCTCGCCCGCGCCCCGCTGCACCAGCACCGTGTGCCCGTCCTCGACGAGCGCATGCGCCCCCTCCGGTGTCAGCCCGACCCGGTACTCCTCGTTTTTGATCTCCCGCACCGTGCCAACAATCATCTCCTACAGTATCGGGCATCCCCGAACTCCCTCACAC
>CXWL01012068.1_pt1 | contig 18556 bp, 7 predicted proteins | sample 590931 | NCBI WGS metagenome assembly CXWL01 (sample SAMEA3498368, study PRJEB10139) | groundwater metagenome | biome: water well; material: biofilm material | place: Germany | collected 2015-04-27 | reverse complement strand
GGTGCGCTCTTGGCAACGACAAGCGTCTTCGGGCGAAAGCCCGACAGGTTCTCCAACTCGAGGGGCTAGCGGACTTCGACAGAGCTATCCCCGCGCGCTACGGATGGATCACCATTCCCGTGGTCGGCAAACGCGCGAGCGTTGTGGCCGAAATCGCCAAATCGCTTCGCCGCGCTCGTGGCGGCACTGGAGATGCGCGCAAGACGACCGCCGCCTCGCTGATTGAAGACCTCTGCCAAGCAGCGGCCGAAAAAGGCAACGACGGCGTGTTCATCGTCATCGACGAAATGGGCAAATTCCTCGAGGCCTCCGCCTTGGGCATGGGCGACGATGTCTACTTCTTTCAAGAGCTGGCAGAGGCCGCGGCTCGCTCCGCCGGCAAGATCGTGGTCGTAGGCATCCTGCATCAGTCCTTTGGTCAGTACGCCGGCCGCCTCGGCATCGACACACGGGACGATTGGGCTAAGATCCAAGGGCGCTATTCGGACATTCCATTGGTCGCCGCAAGCGACGAGTTGGTCGAGCTGATCGGCAAAGCCATCGAAGTAGAGCGGCGGCCCGATTGGATGCTCAAAATATCCAAGGCCATCGCGACCTCCATTCAAGGACGGCGCCCAGCGGTGGGAGACAACTTCGCGCAAAGCCTGTTCCAATGCTGGCCCCTGCACCCTGCAATGGCCGCTCTTCTCGGGCCCATCTCCAAACGGCAGTTTGGCCAAAACGAGCGCAGCACATTTGGCTTCCTGGCCTCGGTCGAGCCTTACGGATTCCGCTGGTATCTGCAGAGCACTCCGTTGGCCAAGGCCACTTGGTATCGGCCCGACGACTATTGGGACTACCTGCGGGCCAACCTTGAGCCCGCGATCCTGGCCTCCCCCGATGGGCACCGCTGGGCGCAGGCGGTCGAGGCGGTCGAGCGCACCGAAGCCAAGACAAGCGACAAGCTTCATGTCGATTTGATCAAGAACATCGCCATCATCGACTTGTTCCGTAACGGGTCGGGACTCGCCGCGGAAGCCGAGGTGCTGGCAGCTATCCTGTACGACCAATCCAAAGCCAAGATCGAAGAGGCTCTTGAGCAGTTGGCCGCATGGCGCGTCGCCCTGTTCAAAAAGCACATCGGAGCGTGGTCTGTCTTCGAAGGCAGCGACTTCGACATCGATACCGCGGTCAAGCAAGCCCGATCCACGCTTCCTGGCGTGGACTTCGACTTGCTGGCAAGTTTGACCAACCTGTACCCGGTGGTGGCCAAGCGCCACTATCACGAAACAGGCACCATGCGCTGGATGCACATGGCGTTGTGCAGCTTGGACGCGGCCGAAAAGCTTGCCGCCAATTTCAAACCCAAGCACGGCGAGTTTGGTCTGTTCCTTCTTGCGTTACCCAACCAAGGCTCGAATCCGAAGAGCTACTTGAAGCTCTGCCGCGAATACTCGCGCGAGAAGCCATGGCCCATCGTCATAGGAGTGCCAAGCAACCACGCCAAGATCGAAGACTTGGGCGCGGAGCTCATCGCCCTTGAAAGCGTCCAATCCCGCCACGAGCTGGGCGGCGACCCTGTCGCCCGCCGCGAAATCATAGCCCGGGTTGCCGCCGTGCGATCCAATCTCGAAGAGCAATTGCGTGAGGCCGTCGCCTTCGCCCAATGGGCAGTTGGCGACTCGGTGTATGAGGTTTGCGAACGGCTTTTGCCCATCGCATCCGCTCTTGCCGACTCGCTGTACGAGGACGCGCCGACCATTTGGAGCGAGCTCATCAACCGAGACAACCCGTCTGGCAATAGCGTCAAGGCACGCAAGGACTTGCTCTACAGGATCCTTGACCACGAGCATGAGGAGAACCTTGGCATCGAAGGGTTTCCGGCTGATCGCGGCCTCTATGAGACCGTGCTCAAGAAGACGGGGCTCCACCGCAAAGACTCCAACGGCACCTGGCGCTTCATGCCGCCCGACGAAGCGAATGCTCCCACTATGGTGAAGATATGGCAGGCTACGCGCGACTTGTTCTCCAATTCTGGAACACGCGTCGACGTTTCGGCGATCCACGATCTATGGACCGCGCCGCCTTTTGGCGTTCGGCAAGGCGTTATGCCCGTGCTGATGGCCGCATTCATATTGGCCCACAAGGGCAATGTCGCCGTCTATAAGGATGGCGTCTTCATTCCCCACGTGAGCGATGCCGACATCGACGAATACATCCAAGACGCGCGGCGCTTCTCCATGCGGTGGATCCTTATCGACGAAGAGAAGGCAACCATTCTTTCCGGCATCTCGGAAATATTGGCCGAGGTCGGAGCAGCCTCCGGCGCTCGCGATCCGTTGGAGGCCGCTCGCGGCTTGGTGGCGTTGGTCTTCGGCCTTCCCGCTTGGAGCCAGCGCACATTGAGCCTGAGCGCGGGGGCCCGAGCTGTTCGCGACACTCTGCTCAAGGCCCACGATCCCCACAAAGTGCTGTTCGTCGATCTGGCCGCGGTGCTGGAGAGCAAGGGCGGCGCGTCGTATGTGGAAGCTTTGCGAGAGCCGATCAAAGAGATCGCCGGAGCCTATGACGCACTGTTGCGCCGGATAGAAACATCCATGTACGAGGCGTTGGATGCTCCCGCCGACCAGCTGGATCGCCTGCAAGCCAGGGCAGAAGCATTGGCAGGTGTTACCGGCGACCTGCGCCAAGACGCATTCGCTGCCCGCCTGGCCAAGCACAACGGAAGCCGTGAAAGCGTCGAGGGAATTCTGAGCCTGGCCGCGAACAAGCCGCCCCGCGATTGGAATGATCGCGACATCGACGCGGCCATGCTAGAAATCGCCCAGGCTTCCCTGCGATTCCGCCAAGCCGAGGCGTTTGTTTCTGTGCGAGGGCGCAAGCCCACCAGCGAGGCATTCGCCGTGGTGATTGGCGCCGGTTCGGACACGAAAATCGTCTCGCGCTCGTTCTCGATTCCGGATCGTCACCGCACTGCGGTCGAGAACATGGCGGACCGTCTGGCCCACCAGCTCAAATCCGAAGGGCTCGGCACAGATGTCCTTCTTGCCATCCTGGCCAAGGCCGGCATGAGGCTGACCATTGAAGACGACGCTAACAAGGAGAAGGCTCATGGCTGATCGGCACGTCCTCGGAATTTCAGGTGGCAAGGATAGCGCGGCGCTCGCTGTGTTCGTCCGGCAAAACCATCCAGAACTCGATGTCGACTACTTTTTCACTGACACAGGTAAAGAACTTCCAGAGGTGTATGAGTTTCTAGGCCGTCTTGAAGGGTTTCTTGTCAAGCCCATCGCCAGGCTGAACCCGCGGCGGGACTTTGACTTCTGGCTGCGCGAATACAACCACTTCCTGCCGTCGGCCCAAACTCGATGGTGCACTCGCCAGCTCAAGTTAGCCCCCTTTGAGCAATGGATCAGACCCATGTTGGCAGCTGGCGATAAGGTCACAACTTATGTCGCTATTCGCTCCGACGAGGAATACCGCGAGGGTTACAGCTCCAAGCACGAGAACTTGAAAGTCAAGCTGCCATTCCGCGACGCGGGTATCGACAAGCGTGCCGTATTGGACATTTTGGATTCATCTGGCGTAGGCATTCCCAAGTATTACGACTGGCGTTCCCGCAGCGGATGCACCTTCTGCTTCTTCCAACAGAAGATTGAGTGGGTTCGGTTGAAAGAACGGCATCCCGAAGCGTTCGAGGAAGCGAAGCAGTACGAGAAAAACGCGCTAGAGCACGGCTCTCCGTTCACATGGACCCAGGGCGAATCGCTGAACGAGTTGGAAAAGCCTGCTCGCGTGATTCAGATAGTGACCGATTTTGAACGACGCAAGCAGCGTGATTTGGCTAACCGCCCGATCAATCCGCTGCGCCCAACAGATGAACTGGAAGATATCGACGAAATTTTTGGCGAGGATGAAGGCGGCGGGGCCTGCGTGGTTTGCCACAAATGATGTAGGAATGTTGTGATCAAAGGGCACAAGTCGACTCTTGAATGTAGCGATCTCTCTTTTTGCAACCCGACGTTTGAAACAGTGGCCAAAGACTATCTCAATCGATAGACAAAAGGAGATGACTTGGTAGACAGTAAAGTTGGCTTCCACTTCAAGGCTCGAGTCCTGCTGGAGCTTGGTGCAGAACTAATCAGCTCTGATTCCATTGCTGTGTATGAGCTTGTCAAGAATTCACTTGATGCTGGATCTTCGAGAGTTGATATCCAGATTGACGTGGCATTGGCGCATTCTGCGTATCGCCAATTGCGCGGCCTTCTGGAGGAGGAAACCTCGATCCGAGACGGCATTGGGGAGGATAGGGTAGACCTCGGTTTGTTCTTTCAGGCGATACGTCAGGAAGTTGAAGAATCAGACGCCTCTGAGCAGACACGCATGCGATTCTTCGACATCTACGGCGATCCAAAGACGACTTCAAGCGCACTTGAGCGTCTAGATGAGGCTTACTTACATGGCAGCCGAATTGTCTTCAGGGACAAAGGCTGCGGAATGTCAGATGAAGTCCTGCGGTCGATCTATATGTCGGTGGGTACACCTAGCCGACGTGCCGAAAGAGATAGATTTGTGGCCTCCGCAAATAGCGGAGGGTCCCGATTGCACTACGACTACTCCAAGCCAGTGAAAGGCATGCCTCTCGGTGAAAAGGGAATTGGTCGTTTAGCTGCAATGCGACTTGGGCACTACATCAAAGTAACGACGAAGATCGCCGGCGAAAAGCACTGGAATGTGTTGCACCTTGATTGGCGGCGGGCGCTGGGAGACTCGGACCTAGACGCGTCGGATTTGAAGTTCAAATTGGACACACTGCCGGCTGACGGCGATGACGTAATAACTTCCGGCACCTCGATTGAGATCTTGGCTTTACAAGGCGACTGGTCGTCCACTAAGGTAGGCAACCTCGCACGTTACGAGCTTGCTAAGCTTGCCGATCCATTCGAAAATTTTTCAGCCAATAAATTCATCCGGGTGATATTTCAGGGTACTGCAGTCCGTGTCCCGATTCTTGATCGGGAACCACTCGAGGCTGCGGATGCAGTTTGCGAAGCGCGATTAATTTACGACGAGCACGACCAGCCGAACTTGCGCGTGAGCGTGAACTACAAACGACTCGGTAGTCAGAATTCCGACGTTTTGTGAGGTGACCATCTTTGGTCTTGTGTACGAGAAGAGCCTACGCGCAAAGCCAAAAAGACACCACTTGTCGATGGCGAAATTGTCGGTGCTGCTCTACGACGTATCGGTCCGTGGGAAATGAAGTTCTACTGGTTCAACCGTGGGCGAATCATGCGGAGTCAGCCTGCGGTATGGGAAAGTTCTGTGAAAGATTTTCTCCAAACGTGGGGTGGAGGGTTCCTAGTCTATCGTGATGGATATCGAGTCTATCCATACGGTGAACGTTCCGATGACTGGCTTGACCTTGACCGAAAAGCTTTGTCTGCTAGCTCGTTCAAGTTGAATCGCGCACAAATGGTCGGTCAGTTGCGAATTTCGTCTATTGCAAACCCTACTTTACAGGATCAGACGAATCGTGAAGGCTTTCGAGATTCCTACGAAAAAGAAGCACTTCGTCGACTCTTGCGATGGGTAATTCTCGGGTATTGCAGACCGTTTCTTGAAGAAGTTGAGCGGAAAAAAGAGCCTCCCATTGATGAAGTTGTGACTGAGGTTGAAAAACGAATTACAACCTCGAAGGACTCTGCGATTAGCAGCCTCAAAGCAATGGCTTCAAGAGTCCCCGCTGAGGACGCTAGCATTAAAAAGGTGATGGCGCATCTCGAAGACGTTAGTGAAGCATGGGAGCGAGCGAAGCTTCGTATTGAGAGCTTTGAAGAGGAGATCGAGCGATTCATTCATCTTGCAGGCGTCGGTTTGATGCTCGAGTTCATTGCCCACGAGCTCTCACGAATTACTCAAGATACGCTAAAGGCCGTTTCAACTCAACGCTTCTCTCCTCAAGTCATTGAGGCGCAACTTAAGACTCTTGATAAGCGTGTGCGTATTCTTGACTCGCTAAGCGTTCCCGGGCGGCAGCGGCGAAAGATGGAAGAATTGGGCGCCATAGTGGAAATGCTTGTGGACTTTCACTCGGACAAGGCTGAGAGAGAGAAAATTCACGTTAAGTTGATTCAGAACGGTAAAGTCGCATTTCGTGAGAATGTCGAGAAGGGGCAGCTTCTGCAGATACTCGACAATCTTCTAAGCAACTCGTTTTATTGGCTTCGAAACCGTCTAGACGACCGTGCACCTGCCGAAGTCATGATAACGCTGGACAGCTTGCACCGAGAGATTCGTGTCACTGACAACGGACCGGGAATTCCGCCAGAGCGAGCTGAACAGGTGTTCGAGCAATTCTTTACAACTAAGCCACCTCAGGCAGGTCGCGGACTTGGCTTATACATCGCCAAGCGGTTGGCGCAGGAGAACAACGCCACACTTTCACTCGCGCCGGTCGAAAAGGACGGCATGCATCGAACATTCGTCCTTAAGTTTGGCGGTGCTGAATGAAAGATGAAGACATGGGGGAGGTGAAGTTGCCTTGGACTTATAAGAAGGCTGTCGTTATCGATGACGCATTTGGGCCGCCAACAGCTGGCTCAGTTCCTAGCCAGGACAAGGACGATTGGTTTGATTTCATTGTTCAAAACGAAGACGCCGCAACGCAGCTAATGGGTGCATATGAGCATCTAAAGAAACCTAACATTGAGGGCCTACTCGAAACGCTCCTCGGGTCAACTGCTCACGTTCAGGATTTGTGGGATCGACACCAAAGCGAGCAAATTCCGAAGACTGGACTAGGCACTCTCTTCGCAACAGAATCTTTAAATCGTCAGGCTACAGCCGAAAAAGCAGAGCTCATTCGCGAATTCCTGATTCAGGAGATCGGGCAGCAGAACGTGCAAACGTTCTATGACCTACCGTCTGCTAGTACTGCACTTGCTGATGCTGATGTGGCCTTTGTTGACTTCTTCTTGAACAAGAACGAAGGAGTCGATGATGCTCTAGAGCGAATTCGCTTTCATAAAGAAGCACTACGTAAGCCTCGACTGCTTTTCCTAATGTCATCGCGTGCAAACTTAAACACTCAACAACGTGTCCGCGAAGAAATTCATATGCGCAGCGCTTTCTTCGAGGTGATGGATAAGAGCGATATCACCGTAGAGTTCGTTCGATCCAAGCTCAATCGAAAAACAAGCGACTACGTGGCCAATAAAGCCCTGGAAAGTATTGTCGAGACGCTTGCCCAGTCAATGAAAGATGCTGCCAATAAGCTAATCGAGGTAACGGAAACTCTCGAGACTCACGATTTGGTGCTTCTGAACCTCGCGCGCCTTGAGGCCGAGGGCGAAACCATTCCCGAATACCTCACATGGTTGTTCTCCGAGTTTATTGCTGCGCAAGCACGTCGCAATTGCCAGCAACACGAATTGGCAATGTTGAAGCCGACGCAAGTGGGTTTTAACGGGCAGCTTCGCCAGTCACTTGTCCTCTTCGAGTTGTTCTCGGAAATAGTCTTTGCGCCAGGGCGACACTCACAGGATGCGCTGCGTTTCGGCGAGGTGCTGAAGTCAAGAAAGAATGAAAACGATTATCTCCTGCTGTTAACGCCCGCATGTGATCTCGCTCGTTGTGATGGAGATATGCAAATATTATGTGTACGTGGAGATGCCGTGGCAATGGATGGTCCCAAAGACCGTGCATCGCGACGTCTGTATGGGAAAGTGGGGGCCGCGCTATGCCACTTACGCGTACATCCAGAACGTGAAGGCGAAATGCCCAAGTATTCCTTGATTACATGGGACACAAAGTCTGCATTTACAAGGCCTCTCTCCGAACTCAAAGGGGAGCTTTATGAGCGCGCACAGTCGATGAATGAACTGTTCGCTCAAGAAGTAAAGGAAGAGGCATTAAGGTCGTTGGGTAGAGTGGGCACTCAGATAAACCCGCCCCCAGCTGCAGCTGTAAACGCGACGGCCAGGTGGAAGATCGGAAAGCAACCTGTGCCTGTGGAAGCGACGACACCCGAAGACGCATTTCTTGCGGCCGTAGTGATGTATTCAGAGCGGCCAGTACTTGGTAAGGACAATCCTGTCGCAGGACCGCTCATTGTTCTATCAGATGCTTTTCGAGATTGGCTGAAGCGAGAGATCAAGCGCTCCTTTGATAGTGAAGTGATTGATGAAAAGCTCCAAAAGTGCATTTCTGAACTCGACCAAGAGCACTTTCAGGCGAAATCTTCTTTTCAGTTCAAGCAAGACAATCTTTTTATCCAAGTGCGACCGACGAACGAGCCGCTAGATGAAAAAATGAGCGCATTACTGGAGCTAACCCTTTGGGTTGATCCGTAGCTGACTGAACAAAAGAAAACATCCCCGGTGTTCTCGGGCACTTGCCACTCAAGTGCGTAGTAGCGTCCCGCGAAACGACGCGGGCAATGTCCTTTTCTCCAGCGTCCCTCATCAGCCCAAAGAGGGGTTGTCTTTTCCGATTGCTGCTACAGCGTCCTCAATATCCTGATCAGAGAGAAAAGGGGCTTGCGCGAAGACCAACCCTTGCTCGCCGTTGAGCTTCGCAGCAAGGTGCCCCTTGCCCAGCAGCATTTCGGCGCCCGGTCGATCCAATGCGATTTTTGAAGTCGCTTCGCTAGCCACCTTCAAGATCAGACGATTCCCCAAGTTCTCACGCAACTGCATCGGCATGACATCCTTGTCGGGGCGCTGCGCGGCAAAGATCAGGTGGATGCCTGCTGCGCGAGCCTTGACCCCAAGCCGCTGCACGGCAGCGCCGACCGCACCCTTGTAGCCATCGTCAAGCATCCAGTCGGCAAACTCGTCATGGACAAGGAATAACATAGGCAAACGTTCTTCTGGAGTCGCCTTCGCATTGAATGTCGTCAAATCGCGAGCACGGGCGGCGGCGAACTTCAAGTACCGGCTCTCCATCTCGTCGACCAGGTCGGCTAAAACCTCCGTGGCCCGCTCGCGTGTGGTTACGATGGGCTCGCGCATCTGCGGCAAGTCGGCAAGTGCCGCATAGTCCACGCCCATCTTCGGGTCAATGAGCACGATTTGGGCAAGGCCCTTTGCATTGGTCGCCGCGATATCAAGCAAGATTGCCTGGATTAGCACCGATTTGCCGCTGCCCGTGGCTCCGGCAACTAGCGAATGGGGCTCATGGGCCGAAAGCCCTCCGAATTCACCGCCCAGGTTCAGATAGAGCAGCGCTCCATTGATTTCTTGCAGACCCAACAAAAACGAGGTATTTATGCCGGCGGCATTGCGATTGATGCTGCGACGTGCCCAAAGGTCCCACATGGACACCGATTGGCGCTTCGCGCTGGCCACCGTCACCACGATTTCGCCCGGCTTCGGCTGCACCGTCACCAGATTAATCGCATGGGTCGTCAAAAGCTGCACCCGCTTGGATTCGATGTCGTCGACGCGCAGGCGATCGGAGCCTTCAAACCGCACCAGGCAGCCGTTTGGCGTGAGCCGGGTTCCCAACACCGAAGCCTTCATGCCATAGCCGTTGAGGGCCGTCCTGAGCTTTTTGGTGGTCTCTTCCGCCCATGCTTCCCGCTCATCAACAGCGCCGGCGATGCCAGCGGTCTTGGCGGTGATCAGGGCGGCGAGATGGGATCCAAGCTCAGACGATGGAGTCGCAGGCTCGGACGTGGCAACCGGTTCAACAATGCCAGTGCTAGGAGCGCCGGCTGGAGCTTTGGGCTCTGCGCCGCCTGCAGTCGGGCCAGGGCCCGCCACCACGTTGTCGGGTTCGCCAGACTGAGTTTCGCTGCCTTTAGCTAGTCGCTCCATCATGGCCGTCCACGCAACTCGAGCCGCTGGCGGCTTGGTCGTAGTGGCGACCCATGGTGTCTCGGGGCCAAGCTTGCTGCGAATGGCCTCCGGGTTGATCCTATTGGCATAGGCCACCACAAGATCGCGCAGCTCTGGGCGATCAAACACTTCTTGCCATGCTTGGATGCCATCGGTCTGGTCCACCATGACTTGCTCGGAGACGGTCGCGCCCGCTTCGGCATCGGCCGAGTGGATAAAGACATGCGAGTAGCCCCGTAGCGAAATACCAGCCTCGCCATCGCGCAGCTTTGCACGAGCGCGCTCGAGTAGACCTGAACAGCCCGGCGGAATGTCCGCGTCGATCAACAGGTCAGCAAGGCGCGAGAGCCACACGTCGCGATCCAGGCGCCCCGGATCGCCAAATAGCGCTTCGCGGAAAGTCGTCAGCGTATCCATGAGCTGGACCTTGGACGAACGCTTGGCTTCTGCGGCACCATTTGCGGCGACGTACTTCGACTCGATCACCGCCACATGCAAGTGAGGACCATCTTCGCGCTCTTCCACGCAGAGACCCAGGATGTCGGCGATGCGGCTTTCGCGCTGCGCCAGCCAGTCAGCGTAGTCGTCGAGCAGGAAGAACACCGAGAACGACGGACGAGGGCCGATCATCGCCTTGAATTCGGTCTCGAGCAAGTATCGGCTCATCACCAACCCCAGCATTTCGCCGGCGGATACGCCGCGCTTGGCCGCGCGCAGGACGATGTCGCCGGAAATGGACAAGGCATCGGTCTTCGCGCGGGTAGCCACCGCCTCAAACTCGTCAGAATTGAATGGCAAAGCCAACTCGCCCAAACGCCTGCGCACGAGAACGCCAAGGAGGCGCAGATCGGAAGTCGAGCTCACGATCATGTTGCGGCCATTGGTGGAAGCCCGGCGGTAGCGCACCACCGTGATCTTGCTGGCTTGAAGCTGCCGCTTGTCCAACAGTTCGTCGTAGGTGGCGACCCACTCGGCCAATTGATGGGCATCGTCCATCGTGGCCTTGAGATTCTCATTTTGGAGAGAGATGCGCCGCGCGGGCAAAAAGCTCACGCCCGATGGCAAATCCGCTTGCTTGGCCACGGAGGCCACCGCATCGACATAGGCCCAGCCCGTTGCGGTTTGCCGCGGGCAGGTCAGGAATGTCGTGGACTTGAGTTCGTTTTCACCCGACACGCTGCGATAGGACCAGCGCGACGGGGCATGCTCCAACGTTGGTCTCTCGTTGGTCCAGTCGACCTGAATCCACTCTTCGCCAGCCGTCCGAGAGACGACATCGTGAAGAAACGCCACGTCGTAAGGCCGGAAGCCGTCGTTTGCATTACGCGGGGTCGCCGCAGCGGGCAGCACAGCGATCCGCAGCTTGGAGATGAAGTTTTCAGAAGTTTCGCTGACGATAGGCAGGTCGGGATCGTCCCCCGACTTCGTAACCAACTCTGCGTACACGCGGCGCAACTTTGAAGAATCGCGGTGGCGCACGGAGACGTTGCACTGAAAGTCGGTCTCGGTCTGCATGTTCGCCAACTCGCGCACCACCGCAAGCGGCAACTCGGCCGCGTCGGCGTTGAACAGCAGCACGCCAAGGTTGCTCGCCTCATGGGGCTGCAGGCCGACATAGCGCTCCATCAGCTCGCGCACTTGCTTGGCCGCCGCCGTGGGATCCACATCGGTCAGGGAGTCGTCATCGCCTCGCACTGGGCGCTCCAACAGGCTGTATCCATTGACCGTGCTGCTTTCGGAGACCAGCACCGGCGTTCCCGCTCTCTGGATCACGGCGATTTCAGGATAGAACGGATGAGCCAGCTCTTCGGAAAACTCGCGGAAGAAGATGCCGCGGTCACCAAAAAGCACATCGTCGTTGCCAAGGATGTGCGTCACGAGCCCCGCGACGCGGCGCGTCTTGACGGCCAGCGCCTTCATACGCTCGGGATGCCATGGTGGAATGATCAAGGACGCTTGATCGCCCTCGACCCGCACGGTTCCGATGGACAGGATTTCGGCGACCAGCTTGGAACGGCACACGTCGCCGCGAGCATGGACCGCCAAGGCGCGCAGCAGCGACGCGAACGAATCGGCTTGCCGCAAGACGGCTTCGCCATGTAAGCCAACAGAGATGAAGTCGTCGATGCCCTTGATGTAGTCGGCCTCGAAGGCATCCCAGGCCGCGCGCAGTTCTTCGCGTTGGTCTTTGGTCAATCGCCCGTCATCGAACAGTTCTTTGATCCGGCGCTTGATGTCCGACCTCATGCTGGGCAACCTGTTCGCGGGCGGCACAAGGGAACCGGCATCGCGCGAGAAGGTGGCCTCGAGGGTCGCCGTATCGAGCAGCGATACGCTTTGAACGCCTCCCTTCTTGCTCACAAGCCTACGGGGCACTTCTTTGCAGCCAACGGAGCCGACCTTAGCCAAACGACGCATATCCTCCACCAACGAGAGCCCGATGGACTCCGGGCGGTAGTTCCAGAACAACTGGGTTCGCTCAAGCTCCAACTCCCTCTCGCCCTTGCGTTGAATCAGGGAAACTTCGAACTTGATTTGCACCGAGGCTTTGGCAAGCGAAACCACAGGCTTCAACTTGCCCTTGCGAATTTCCTTTTCCTTCTCGAAGAACTCGGGATAGTTGAATAGCGGACTTGGCAAATTTGCCGCCCGCATGCCATCGAGCACCCAGTCGGCCTTGGAACCCATGAGCTCCGGCAGGCCGCGATACATCGCCGAAAAGTACGATCCGACATCATGGTTGAACTTTTCGCGCCAAGCCTTGCGGCCCTTGCTGACGCGCAGGCGCAAGAAGCGATCGCCCTTGATGTCGCCCGCCCGAACTACGAGGCTGTGGGCGACGCTAACGAATCCATCCAAGAAATCATGGCACTCGACGGGCTTACCAAAGACCACCTTTTCCCAGCGGCTGTGCAGCTTGGCATCTTCTTCAAGATAGCGGCGATAGGCCGAAAAGAAAGCCTCGTCATCGTCGTTCCACTCGGAGCGCTTCTCGCGCGTCTTCAAGTCTTCCAGGTGCTTGCGCCACTTCTCGATGAGCACTTCGGAGTCTTTGCAGTCATGCTCAAAAAAGTGGATGGTCGATTCGGCTAATCCTTGTTGGCGTTCGCGCGGCTTGTCAAAAATGTAGTGGACGCCATCCTTCTCCCACTCCAACAATGCCAGCTCGTTGGCCGTGGCTTCGTCGCCGGTGGGGGCGTTGATGAAATCTTCCAGCGTGACGCGCACGGTGTCCTGGATGGACTCCGCGTTGTCATCCAAGCGCAGCTTCATCTCTTCGGGATCAAGAGGCTGGCCGTTCGAGCGTTCTTTCTTCAACAACGGCGCGCGGGTCGAGATGAGCTTCTCAAAGGCCTTGCGCCATGGGGCCCATGCGGCACCATAGGTCTTGGTGCTTGAGAAGAACGACGTGTCGCGAGGCAACCCCACAAACGGCAAGCTCCATCCGATGGCATCGCGAATGGGGTGGCCTCTCACAGATATGGCCTCGCTGACTTTCCAGCAGAAGTCGCCAAGCTGAATCAGCGACAGGTCGCTGGCGGCGATGAGCCCGCGCAACGCGGAGCGCAAGACCAGCCTATCTTCCGGAGTGGGTGCGACTCCCGAGACATGGCAAGTCGCCTCAACCCACGCATCTTCATATGAACGCAGTTCCTTGGCCCCAAGAGCCGTGACGTGCCCCAGCGTGTCGGCCAGATTGTGCTCGTTGCCATTGGCCGTGAGCAGGGCTTCCTTGTCAGTACCGGAGTTGCGCACGGCCCCCGCGTTGAGCGTGGTCAGCGCCTCTTCAGGCAAGTCTTCGCCCTCGACGAGCGAGGCCGGGATCTTCAAATCCACTTTGGCCTTGAGCTCGGGGTTCTTCAAGATTTCGCGAACGATCGAAGCGATCTGAACCGAAGAGAGTTTGTCGAGCCGGAACAGCGCGGCGCTGTCGGTCTTGCTAGCGTCGACCTGCCTTGAATCTGCAAGTCTGCGCGAAAGTATGTCGGCGCCAACGCGACCAATGATACGATCGGCCAGCATTATTTTTCTCCCCCTGAGCCAAATGGATTCTCAACAAACGAACACGAGTCCGAGAGCTTGCGCACAAGTCCCAACCCCACCAAACGCGATTCCAAATTACTCTGGTTCTCGCTCAAGGCCTCTTGGTCGACCTTTTTATCCTTAACCAGCCTTGCCCCTTCAGCGTCGCCGACGACCAGCCCATAGCGCTTCTTGGCCACGTGCAGGAACTCACCGAACTGCATGCGGTCCTTGACCAGCGTGACCACAATGGTTTTGAGCAACCGGTCGTTGGGCGCGTATCGCGTGCGTCGAGCAAGCCTGCGAGAACTAAGCCCAATGGACTTGGCCCATGCCGAATGAATCTTGCCGACGTGCTGGTCGTGCCGGGCTTCGGCCCGATCGGCCAGCCTTTTGACCAGCTCGTTGCCGGACCTGGCGCCGCCTTCACCGTCATCGTCGCCATCGACCGAGGGCCACTGGAAGCGCGCCCGCATGAGCTTCGCGCATTCGGCGTCCGGGTAGTCGGACTTCAAGGCGTTGGCCCACTCGTCGGTGAGCTTGATGCTTTCCACCGAAGCCTTGATCGCCCGCTGCGACAACGCCTGGTTGGACTGGTAGGAGTCGCCTGACAAGGCGCGAACTTTGGTGCGCTCTTTGGATACGATTTCGCACACGAATTCCACGGGCTCCACGTCGCCCGATGTGGTCTTGGCGCACTCGAGAAAGTACAAGAGCAAGTTCAACCCGGCGCTGGTGATCAGGTGATCCAATGCGTCGTAGATGGGCATGTCGCGAGAGAGGATGGCCAGCCAATCGTCACACATCACGTCAAAGCGCGGATGCTTTGCATACGGCAGGTAGCCGACATCGCGAGGATTGGGCGCCGGCTGAACCGGCCCCTGCAATGCGCGAACTAAACGATTCATGGGCACGCTTGTGTTGAACAAGCGATCGACAAGTTCTTGTCCGAGCTCAGGCCCGCGCGCCGCGCGGCTTAGCATCAAGTACAGCAGCTCCCCGGTTCGGGCAAAGAATCGCCGGTCATTGGCGGCGCCGCCCGAGTCGACGCGCAAATCTTCAAACAGGGCATCGGGGCCAAAGGGGAAGACAAACTTCGAGCTCCAGCGCTTGTTGCTGCGGGCCTCGAAGGCCGAGGACCGCAGCAGCTCAATGGCCTTTGCGAAGTCGTCGAACTTGGTAAACACCTTGCGTAGGTAGTCCATGTCCTCGTCACCCATCTTGGTCGAGTCCTGGGCAAAGTGTTCTTTCCACACCTTCCACTTATCATCGTCCGAGATGTCTTTGTCGCGAACCGCCTCGACGTACGGGTTATTGAATAGCAGGCCGCGCAGGCGGATCTGATGCTGAGGCTGGTACTTGACCTTGTCGTCGGGACCAGCCACAAGAGGCTTGTCTAGGTTCGAACCGAGAACGCCCAAAAACTCCAGCACCGCCAGGTGGGGCAACTGCTCGTCATAGAGGCGGTGCCCCCAGATGTGCTCGTCGACAGCGAAGTCGACCTTGTCAATCGTTGGCCTCATGCGTCGACCCTCACCGTCACGGGCCGGGAGAACCCGTGGCCGTTTTGTTCTATTTCGATAAATTTCAGAGTCAAAGCACTGTCTCCAAATCCGGCTTCTTCCGCGTCTTCGGCTCCGCGTTGAATGCGGATGAGCTCGGCCATGCGCAACAGCTTGGCTTTGAATGCGAGCATGTCTTCCAAGCACTCGTTGGAGAAGCTGCCTGGCAACGCTCCTTCGGCGACGCGGCAAAGGAACTCAAAGCGGACTGGCGTGAGGCTGAACGTCACGGAGTTGCCGGCACCGGGCGCCAATGCAATGTCCAACAGAGGGCGCTCTGTTTGCGGATCGTGCTTCACGATCAAGCCCACTCCGCCTTCGCGGCGCGAGGGCGCTTCGGTGTCGCACAGCACGCTCACCTTGGACTGTGTAAAGCCGCCGGAACTGGCCACGAAAATCTTGTCGGCGTTGTCGATGAGCAGCCCTGTCATCACGCGATTGAGGCCGCGCACCAGCATTTCGCGGGCAGCATCTTCCATCGCCTTCTTGGCAATCAGCGCGGTGGACATCGCGAGGTAGTCGCCGGCAAACCGAAACGCAGTCATGCCCCAATGCCCGTACTCGCTGTCGGCATCGGGCAGCGTGAAAAAGAGCCGCCGCCGCTGGGAGACCAAGCGCTCCATGAACTCGTCTGCTCCGCCATCGAGCCGAGCGCTGTCCTCGCCCTCGAGGTATTGCTTTTGCAATGCCATAAAGGCGGCCGTCGCGCCATAAACAGGGTCGTTGGCGACAAGGCGGGCAAAGTTCGGAGCAAGCTTTGCATCGTCATTGCCATAGACCAGCAGGCCATCGGCACTGTTGGTGGTTTCGTCGCCTATGCCAAAGGAGGCCAATGCCTTGAAGACCGGCCGATCCATCGCACGCCGACGCGGCAGGTTGGCCCCGAACACGTTGCCGTACAGACTTCCCTTTTCCATCGTTCCAGCATCCTGAATGCGCGCGATGTCGGAGCAAGCCATAAGGCCTTCCTTGGTGTCCTTGTCCTTGTGCCCCAAGATCATGTTGGAGACAAGCGCCAGCATGTCGCGCACCGGCAGATGCGATCCGTTGAGGCGGGCGACTTCCACCAGGTCGCCAAGCCTACGAGTAAATACGCCGCCATCGGCCGCGCCCAAGAGCCGAGTGCGGTTTTCTGCGATGGGGCATACGTGCCCATCCCCCTGCCTCGTGCAGTGTGCGCAGTTGTCCCACTCTTCGTGTCCAGCAACGGCTTTGAGCACTTCTTCAAGGGAGCTGCGATGGGTGGTAAGGCTCAGGTCAAAGATGGCCAAGCGGTCCATTGGCGTGCCGCTGAGCAAAAACGCGTCTTGGATTTGCTTGCGCAAGGGGTGAACGCGTTTCTCGCGAATGCCGAGGTCCCTCAATCTCTTGAGAATTTGGCCATGATTGGCTGCCACCACGACGATTGAATTGTCCACGTCTCCAAATGCCGTTTGCTCCATCAACGCCAAGGCCTGATCGCTCTGGTCGTCGCTGAGCTCGCTGAGGTCCTTGACGAAGACCGCCCGGCGTCCATCTGCAAGGGTGAGCATCTTCACGGCGGAGTCGTTGGACCACTGCTTGTCCACCCCGCCAAGAAAGCGCCAAAGGCTGCGGCAGTGGTACGTCTTGCCGTCGCCGGCCGTGCCCGCGATCAGGATGGACCCCGGCTTGCCCGAGGCAACCCGCTCCTTGATCTTCTCGAGCATTGGGCTCGACAGGGTGATCGGCTTGACTTTCGCACGCTCAAGCGCGCCCGTGACATGCTCGTCGTACAGATTCAGGTTGTTCGGCGTCGGGCCATAGGAGCGCAGGAAGCGGACCCACGTGCTCGCGGGCGGAGCCGTCGATTCCGGACTAGCTGGCATTGGTAAATTCATAAATCGCCTTCGTTTTCTTCTTTACCAGCGATGGCCAATCCGGCCTTTCGCCCCCTCTGATCAACGCGCGTCCGGGTCGGCACAAATATGCCCGATCCGAAATGAACTTTCGGGTTGTCGCATGGTCCATGAATCTGACGATGACATTGTGGAGTCATTTTGATCTATCGCGATGACGTGTTTGGCTTGCAAGAGGCACTTTCCCCGGCTTTTTCTGCGGATTCTTGGAGTCCTCACAGTCTGGGGCGAAAGCGGCGCTCTGCACGCCATAAAGCGTGGGCGCATTGGCAAGCCAAAGCTGGTGGTTGGCTGGGCCCAAGCTGTGATCAGGAGTTCCCGACGACGCTGGCTTTACTCCCCGTTCCCGGTCAATTCACTTGGGGGGAGTTTGAAGTGGCCATGCCCTGGGGAAATTGGGCGTCCATCGGAGGAGAAGTCCACTCCACGGCCAGTCTGGGAAAGTGCTTGGGCAATTGTCAGGGTCCACGCCCGCCCTCTATATTCGCACAGGTCACTTGCCCCTATCCTGCTGGACCATATGCCGGACATCGCCAGCAGAGAATCGCAGCCGGCTCCCGCCCGCGCCTTCGTTGACCTGGCTTCCGGTCGCTCAACACCAGACTCTATGCATAACTGAGTCCTATGCATAAGTGCAGAATGTAGAGCTCGACGTAAGGGCACTCTGCGGCCGGAGGCGAAAGACTGCTGACTGGCATGCCAAACTTCGACACTGAGTTTGCCGAAAGCGACCCATGTCCAGAATCTGCTCTTGCGATAAGGTTGACAAGTTTTTCAGATGGTCGTGTGCGGCCCGTGTCGCCGCCACTTATAGAGAAAGGTGCCGTTTTGACCGCGCGAATCTGGCCGGTTACGCACTGGAACGGAACATGGGTGAGCCCATTTCGGGAAACAGCATTCCGAGATTGCAGAAAGAGCGCCTCAAATGACTGATCGAAACGATGGTGCTCTCGCCAGCATGAAAGCGCGCGGGTTGCAGGCCTATCACTGGAACACACAGTCTGTGTTGGGCCAGTGACCAATGGTCGAGCAAACCGTGGCTAAACAAGCCAACAGCCGGGCATGGGCTAAGCGTGGGCCATTGGGGGGCCATGGAAAAACGCGGCGGATCGCGCTGACCATTGCCTCAGTTCAAGGCTGCAGCCCAGTACGACTATTGGTCACGCCGGTCAATGCACACGGATGTGACTGCTTGATTCTGCGAAAACGCTTGATTGGTGCGGCTGGCGGGGATCGAACCCACGACCCTTGGCTTCGGAGGCCAATACTCTAT
>CXWL01008507.1_pt1 | contig 18559 bp, 20 predicted proteins | sample 590931 | NCBI WGS metagenome assembly CXWL01 (sample SAMEA3498368, study PRJEB10139) | groundwater metagenome | biome: water well; material: biofilm material | place: Germany | collected 2015-04-27 | reverse complement strand
CGCGCCGATTGCGGCGGGCACGAGTCCTATCTCCATCAGCGTGGACCCGAGTGGCCAGCGGGCTTATGTGGCGAACTTCGGTTCCAATAACCTGTCAGCGTTTACGATCGATGGGAGTACGGGGGCCCTCACGGCCCTCGGCACCTTCGTCGATGCGTCTCCGGTCAGTGCGCCCTATAGCATCAGCACGAGCGGCGTGCTGCAATAAGGGGGAAGAGGGTAGCCGATATCGGATGAAATGGCCGGTCAGGCTGGTGCGACAAGATCGAACGCCTCATGCGTCGGTCTTGTCGCCTGTGCACTTCAACTCCACGGATGTTTGCGTTCGCCTGACCCCGGAGCCGCTGCATTTTGTGAAATGCTGATCCGTGTAATCTCTCCGCTTGGTGCGCCTTCTCTCGCTGTTGCTGGTACGTCCCAGCTCAGGACACAGCCATTTGTTGCCCCGATCTTTGTGACTCTCTAATCGTTCTATAGATTAAGTTCTTCCAGCGAGTGCTTCTCCGCATACTCTTCGACAACATCAGATAAAGGGCCATTATTGGCCTAAATGGCCCTTGGCGCTAGCTGCAGGCTGCGTAGTGAGGCCGACTACTATAGCCGGGAATGGCTGTTAGGACCCTCTAAAGGGGGGGAGGACCCTCATCTCCTGAGGGATAGTCCGCATCCCAGAAGCCTGGTACATATTGAACCATCAGCCTTGCATACGAAGATTGACGCATTACGCATTAGAGGTAAGCACGAGACTCGGTGAACGACGAATCTAGGAGGTTAGGATGACAGCGATGGAACGATTCCCTCACTTGATTAGCATCCTAAGGCAGGCCGCACGGCTGGTGACTATCACGGCGATAAGTCTCGTGAGCGTCACCCTGGCAGCTTGCGGGAGTGGCGGAGGAGGTGGGGCAGGTGGGGCAGGTGGGGCAGCCCCAGCCCCAGTGTCACCAGTAGCCCCAGCAACGTCTGCTGTGGCCCGGTTTGCCTATGTCACGAATACGGACGAGAACACTATCTCGATGTACACGGTCAACGCGAGCAGTGGTCAGTTACGCTCACTCGGGTACATGATCTCCGCGTTCCAGCCCTTCTCCATTACGGTGGCCCCGAGCGGGCGGTTCGCCTATGTCGCGAACCAAAGCGACAGTCTGTCGACGTACACGATCAATAGTACGACGGGGGCCTTGACGGCGGTGGGCGCACCGATCGCGGCCGGTCCGCTTCCCACGTCGGTGACGGTGGATCCGAGCGGGCGGTTTGCCTATGTGGTGAATCGTAATGCCGCCAGCGTGTCGGCGTACACGATCAATAGCGTAACCGGGGCGCTGACGATCGTCGGCGCAGTCGCTACCGGGACAAATCCTATGGTGGTGACGGTGGATCCGAGCGGGCGGTTCGCCTATGTGGTGAATCTCGCCACCGACAACGTGTCGGCTTATGCGATTAATAGCACCACAGGGGCGTTGACGGCAGTGCCTGGCAGCCCGTTTGCCGCGGGGGCGAGCCCGCGTGCTGTCGTCGTGGACCCGAGTGGACGGTGGGCCTATGTGGCGAATCGCGACGACAGCAATATCTGGGTGTACGCGATCGACAGTATGACGGGGGCGCTGACAAAGTTGATGGGCTTCGAGACTCCTACAGGCGTGGACCCGAGGGCTATCACGATGGACCCGAGCGGGCGGTGGGTCTATGTGGCAAATTTTGGAGCCAATAGCGTGTCGGCGTACACAGTCAACAGTGCGACCGGGTCCTTGAGCCCGATAGCAGACAGTCCGGCGGGAAGTGGTCCGATCTCCGTGATGGTGGATCCCAATAGCCAGTTTGTTTATGCGACGAACGAAGTCAGCAATACCGTGTCGGCCTTTGCCATCAACAGCACGACGGGGGCTCTGACCCCCTTAGCCACGTCCGGGACGGTCGCAGCTCGCACTAGTCCTAGCTCTCTCGCTCTGGTCCGCGGGACTGCGCCGGTGCAGTTCACGCCGAAATTTGCCTATACGGCGAACCAACTGTCCAATAACGTGTCTGCGTTTGCGATCAATAGTACGAACGGAGCGTTGGCGGCCGTAGGCCTTCCAGTTGCTGTGGGTACGACGCCTCGTGCCGTCACGGTGGATCCGGCCGGGCGATGGGCCTATGTGGCGAACTTTGGCGACAACACTGTGTCGACGTTCACGGTTGATGCGGCCACTGGGGCGTTGACGGCGGTGGGTGTTCCGATTGTCACCGGAACGAATCCTGTGTCCGTGACCGTCGACCCGAGTGGTCGGTTTGCCTATGTATCAAACCTCGGCTCCAACGATGTGTCGGCGTTCCAGATTGATAGCGTTACTGGAGGGTTGACGGCGTTGATGGTGCCAGGTAGTCCGTTTGCCGCGGGGACAAATCCTGTCTCTGTGACGGCGGATCCAAGTGGGCAGTGGGCCTATGTGGTCAACCGAGGTTCCAGCAGCGTGTCAGCGTTTAAAATCAATCGCGTGACTGGCGAGTTGTTGGCGCTGGCGGTGCCAGGCAGTCCATTTGCCACGGGGACAAATCCTGTCTCTGTGACGGTGGATCCGAGTGGGCAGTGGGCCTATGTGGTGAATGAACTCTCTAACGACGTGTCGGTATTTTCGATCAATAGCACGACCGGGGCTTTGACTGCAGTAGGGGCCTCAGTTGCCGCAGGGACGAATCCTGTTTCTCTCACGGTGGACCCGAGTGGGCGGTGGGCCTATGTGGTGAACCAAAGTGCCGCAAATAATGTGTCGGCGTTTACCATTAACAGCCTGACCGGGGCGCTGACGCCTGTGGGTACGGTTACCGCAGGGCTGAATCCTGCTTCCGTGACGGTGGATCCGAGCGGACGGCGCGCCTATGTGGCAAATCAAGGCTCTAATGACGTGTCGGCCTTTACGATTGATAACGCCACTGGGGCGCTGACAGCAGCAGGTACCTTTGCGGGTTCGGCTCCGGCTAGTGGGCCTGTAAGCGTCATCACGAGTGGACAGGTACAGTAATCGAGTAGAGGCGCGGTTAGCAGATTGTGAAATGCAGGATTTAGGCGAGGGCGACAAGATCGACGCATCACGTGTCGGTCTTGTCGCCTGTCTGCTTCTCGTTACGTAGCAAACTATTGTGTCAGTTTTAACTTGATGACAGGGTCGACCGTCAAACACTCATCCCGGTAGTTCCTCCGTTGTGGCCGATCTGTCCCTACTGACCTATGATCTCAGGATAAATTTACTGAGGCTTGCTAGAGCCGAAGTGTTGCGGTTTAGGGCTGCCGCGCTTGAGGTAATGCCGTATTTTTAGGCCGTGAGCGTGGAATTGAAGGTCAGAAGGAATCAGAATTGTGATATATATGGCCCACTTGGAGTATCATGTTGAATCGGAGTACGTATGGCAGCAACCCCATCTGAGCAGACTATTCTCGTTGTTGAGGATCAAGAGGGCCCGCGTAGGGCCCTGATGATGATTCTCAGCTCGTTCTATCGGATCTATACGGCGGAGACGGCCTCAGCTGCGCTAAAGATTATTGTCGAATGCCCCATCGACCTGATCCTTATGGATGTCGGTCTTCCCGACTATAGCGGTATCGAGTTGCTTCGACGAGTCAGAGCTAGCGGGCAAGAGGTCAAAGTGATTGTCATGACCGGGGGGGCCTCCATCGAGTCTGCTGAAGAAGTGTTACGATTGGGAGCGGTGGCCTATCTGCTCAAGCCGTTCAATTTTCAAGAGGTGCTTACTCTGGTTGAGGATGCGTTGAAGGTCAAGGACACGAAATTGGCACAATGAGTACCCGCGAGGATCGGCTTCGTTTTACAAAATTAACCAGATTCCCTCTCTCGTCTGTTCTGCCTAGTTTCCTTGCTATTGGTGTATCCCTCGTTTCTTTCTGACGGCGCCTCTCCCCTCGCTGCTGATATCCAGTGCGTGCTTCTCCTGGACGGCCGTTGTTAGGGCAGCGGGTGTCTGTGCATTTTTTGATGACCCTGTTGCGGTGTCGACGCTCTCCTCGACCGCTCCATAAAATTTCTCATCACCGGGAAGAGTCTGAACCTCAAGGTTCGGACTCTTCAATATTGGAATTCTCCGCTGGGTGGAATGGCCAGAGGGGCCCTCGAAAGGAGGGGGTCTCCCTCATCTCTTGAGGGATAGTCCCTACCCACGGAGCCTGCTATAAATATAAGCAAGAGGGCTGTAGTGCCGATTCAGCATTTTGCTTTTGAACGATGTAGGGTGAACGACGAATTTCGGAGGTAAGGATGACCACGATGGAACGATTTTCTTGCTCGATCAGGGGGATCATGCAGGGGGCCCAGGTGTTGTCGCTTGCGACACTTGGCATTATGGGTGTCATTCTAGCGGGATGCGGCGGGGGCGGCGATGGCGGAAGTAGCGGGGCGGTCGCACCAACATCATCGGCAGCAGTTGTTGCTAGTGTGCCTCGGTTTGCCTATGTGACGAACGGGAACGAGAACTCGCTCTCTATCTATGCAGTCAATCCGACAAACGGACAGTTGCGACCGCTCGGGTACGTCACGACGGGAGGGCTCAATCCCAGCTCCGTTTCCTTGTCCCCAAACGGTCGATTCGCGTATGCAACGAACGAAATCACCGGTGACGTATCGGCGTTCGCAATCAACAGCACAACCGGAACGCTTACAGTGGTAGGCCCATCGGTGCCCGCAGGGACAAACCCCCTTTCTGTCACCGTGGATTCGAGTGGGCGGTGGGCCTATGTGGCGAACCGTGTGTCCAACGACGTGTCGGCCTTCACGATCAATAACACGACGGGGGCGTTGAGTGCGGTGGCGGGCAGTCCGTTTGCCGCAGGGACTGCTCCCATGTATATCACGGTCGACCCGAGCGGGCGGTTTGCCTATGTTGTGAATCTTTTTTCCGACAACGTGTCGGCCTTCACGATCAATAATACGACTGGAGCGCTGACCGCGGTGGTAGGCAGTCCGTTTTCCACTGGGACACTCCCCCGCGCCGTCGTCGTTGATCCGAGCGGGCGGTGGGCCTATGTGGTGAACCGCGGTGACAACACGGTGTCGGTCTTCACGATTAACAGCACGACTGGCGCTTTGACAGCTGGCGCTCCGGTTCCAACAGGGATTGACCCTCGTGCCATCACCTTGGACCCGAGCGGGCGGTGGGCCTATGTGGCGAACTTTGGTGACAACAGCCTGTCGGCATTCACGATCAACCGTACGACCGGCGCATTGACGGCGGTGGGAGCTCCGGTTGCTACAGGCATAAACCCCATGTATGTCACGGTGGACCCAAGCGAGCGATTCGTCTATGTGACGAACTTCGGTGACAACACCGTGTCGGCCTTTGCGATCAACAGTATCACCGGAGCGCTGACACCATTGTCGACATCCGGAACCGTTGTCACCCGCACCGGTCCGAGTTCATTAACTATTGTCGGTGGCAGGGCACCAGTGCAGTTCACGCCGAAGTTTGCCTATGTGGCGAACCAATTGTCCGAGACCCTGTCGGCGTTCACGATCAACAGTACGACCGGGGCATTAACGGCAGCGGCGGGCGGTCCATTTTCCACAGGGACGCTTCCCCATGCTGTAGCCGTGGACTCGATCGGGCGGTTTGCTTATACGGCGAATCAAGGCTCTCACGATGTGTCGGCCTTTGCGATCAACAGTACGAACGGAGAATTGACCGCCGTGGGGACGGTTGCTGCCGGGACGGCTCCCCTGGCCGTCAGCGTGGACCCAAGCGGGCGGTTTGCCTATACGGCGAATCAAGGCTCCAACGATGTGTCGGCGTTCACGATCGACGGGCTCAGCGGGGGGTTGACCGCTGTGGGTTCGGTTGCTGCAGGAACTAGCCCTCGTGCCGTGACGGTGGATCTGAGCGGGCAGTGGGCCTATGTGGTGAATCATGGCTCCAATAGCGTGTCAGCGTATGCGATTAATCGAGTCAACGGGGCATTGACGCCGGTGGCGGGTAGTCCGTTTGCCGTCGGGACGAATCCGGTCTCCGTCACCGTGGACCTGAGCGGGCGGTTTGCCTATGTGGCCAACGGTACCTCGAACGATGTGTCGGTATTCAGGATCAATAGCATGACTGGCGCATTGACGGCGGTGGGCGCTTCGGTTCCTACGGGGGCAAACCCCGTCTCTGTGACGGTGGACCCGAGCGGACGGTGGGCGTATGTGGCGAACACCAACTCCAACAATGTGTCTATGTTCGCGATCGATGGGATTACCGGGGCGCTAACGTCTGCGGGCGCTCCGGTTGTCGCAGGGCTGAACCCGGCTTCCATCACCGTGGACGTGAGTGGGCGGAGGGCCTATGTGGCGAACCGAGGTTCCAATGACGTGACGGCCTTTACGATTGATGTCAACACCGGGGTTCTGACGCCGGCGGGCACCTTCGTGGGCGTATCTCCGGCAAGTGGTCCTGTGAGTATCGTCACCACTGGCGTGATGCAGTAATCCAATAAGGGGGATTGGTTGAACGTAGATCTAGAAATGGGTGGGGGCGACAAGATCTGCCGTGCGATACGTCGGTCTTGTCGCCTGTGCGTTTCCGTTCAGTGTATAGGTTGTTGACTCAATTCTATCTTAGAGACCTACCTTTCTTGAAGCGCGTATTCCGGTGTCCCTCCGCTTCGCTCTTCTTCTTTTTCCATCGCAGATGCGCAAGTTTTTGACATGGGCATTTGATGCATCTTCTATCTATCCTCCTCCAGTTCCGCCTGTCGGTACAATTCTGCGGGTTTTTCGAAGGCGTCCGATAACCGTTCCTGGGCATAGGGTTTACCTTTCTCCCCCTCCCTCGTCTAACCCATTAGGCGAAGGAGGAAGGAGGGCTTCATGCGACAGGTCCATTCAACAGCGAGTGTGCTCGTTCTTTTAATTCTTCTGCTCCTGCCTGGTTGCACGTCTACATTGGTTCGAGACGATGTGAAACGAACCGCGGGGTTGGACGGCCACTGCGCCGGAGGCGAATGGGTGGACAACTCTTCGTTAGCGGTCCTGCCGGTGCCGGTGGTCGCTTTCTTTGTCCCTCACTTCGACCTGCACAAAGTGGCCAGCGAACCCTACTTGAATCGTTGCGGGGCTTCGACGCGTGTCGTCAATCGAGAGGTGTCGGTGAATACGACGGCCTGTATTCCTGCCGGTCTTACTCGAATCATCACCCTCGGTGTATGGCAATGGTGCCCGGCGCACGTCGCCTGGTCGGCGGATGTGTTGGCTGATATGCCGAGGCCGGCAGGATCGTCTCATGGGGATCTGCCTAAACCGAGATCGTAGTCGGCAGGCCAGTCAGTGTTTTCGTTATGAAACAAACAGGGGAAGGAGGGGCACCATGAAAGGGTTTCACGTGAATCAGCTGACAGTATGGATTGTGAGTGGATTGGCCCTCGTGACGAGTTCGGTCTGGGCTCAAACTGTTTCGCCGATTCAGAATGGGCAGGTCGAGATCAGCGGGGCGTTGCCGAGGACTGGCTCTGGCGCGGTGGATATCGAGGCGCTGAAGCAAACGATTCAAACGCAATTCGCACGGCCAGGGGTGCAGGAAGTGCAGTTCCGTAATGTGTCGTTGACAGAGGCCGAGCAGCGGGTGCTCTTCCTGAACAGCGATCCCAACAAGAATCTGCTTCGCCAGGTGTCGAGCGTCGTGCCGTCGGCGAACGGCGCAGAACGGAATGTCACCTTTCGTAGCGGTGACGTTCGGGTAAGGGTCGGACGGGAAGAAGGACAGTTGCGGGCCAGGATTGAAGGTGTCGATCAATCGCAACTGACGGAAGCCGAACGGCAGAGCCTTCGCGCGCAGTTCGATCGACTTCGCCTGGATGGGGTGAATGATCGTGGCGGCAATCAGGCCGACATTCGAGGCGGACGAGGTGGAAGTGATAACAGCGGTCCCGGCTCTGGGAATAGCGGGCATGGATCCGATAATCGTGGGCCTGGTTCCGCCAATAGTGGATCCGGCCATGGTGGCCGTGACGATGTCCGGCATGTAAACGACGATCGTCGGGTAGACCGCCGCGAGGATCGCCAACTCGATCATCAGGCCGATCGCCGAGAGGACCGTCAGCTTGATCGTCGAGCAGATCGAGCCAGCCGTAGTCGGTAAGGTCGATCTTGGTCAGGTGGACAGAGCGAGTGGTTGCGAGGGCGTGACTTGGCGCTCATGTTTTTGGGGTGACGTATCAAGCGTGAGAGAGGGTGTTTACCTTGGCATCGTTCCCTCGTCTTACTAGGTAGAGTCAAGGTCGTGTGAGGCCTGGGGCGCTGTGAGCTTGCAGCAATGTGGCGATCTGGTTATCGTGTCCAACGTGGCATAGAAAAAGGAGGAGGGTATGAATCGTTTAACTCACATCACAGTCTTGTCGCTTCTCTTATCCAGTGTGGGTGTACCCGCACTATTTGCTCAGGTGGGTGACGTTCGCCAGGAGGATCGAGGGTTACGGCAAGAGGATCGAGGATTGAAGCAGGAAGATCGACGGGAGGATCGCCGTTCCAATGCCGGCGGCGAGGTGCGCGGACTCGATCGGGCAGATCAAGTGGCGGGCGAGCATGGGCGGGAAGGGCGAGACAATGCACGGTCTGTCCAGATGGATCGCTCAAATCGCCCCGAACGGGTTGAGCGCTCGCAGCGTCCGGAACGCCCCGAACGACCGCAGAGACCGGAACGGCCGGAAAAGCCGGAGCGAGCTGGGCGCAACTAGATCGACCTCGCTGTCGGTTACGGCGAGATGGCGGCGTCGGGAGATTTGCCCGACGCCGCTGTGTTATGAGCGCTATCGATGGTGTGAATCAGAGATAGAAAGATTGAAGGAGTCATGATGTTGAAATGGACAAGAGTGCTGATCGGTGTCGTTATGTGTTTGGGGCTCTGGGTTATGGTGGGCAATGCGGCGGATAAGACCGATCAAGGTCCACCTTCCCCTGATCGCAATTGGCAGATCGGGTTTACCCCCAGCTATAGCAGTGGCAACTTCGGGACTGGCACGACCAGCACATTTTTTTATGCGCCCCTATCGATTCGGAGAATGTTTAAAGATGGCGATGTGACCCTGGTTATCCCATTTGTGACCGCGACGAGCGATGGACGGACCACTCTTGTCGGTGGTACGGCTACACGAGTCGACGATAACACGAATAGTGGATCGGGCGGTGGAGGGGGAGGCACTCCTGACGATGGAGGCTGTAGCGGGAAGAATTCTAACGTGAGCGGGAAGAACCGCACGTGCGGAACCACAACCAGAACAGCCGGACAAAAAGTAACGACGTCGGGTCTCGGCGATATTATTCTGAGAGGGCGCTACTATGTAGTGGAAGAAAATGACTATCTCCCGCTTATCGCGGTAACGGGACGGGTGAAGATGCCGACGGCGAGTGCCAGCCAGGGCCTTGGAACCGGCGAATGGGACTATGGGGCAGGCATCGAAATGTCCAAAATGTTGGGCAATAGTTGGATTGCATTTTTGGATGGGGGCTACAACATCATCGGGGATCCCGATGGGCTGAACTTCCAGAATCAATATTGGTATGACGTCGGGGCCGGTTACTACGTGACGAAAGATCTCTTGGCGAGCGTCTATTTCGAAGAGTACCGAGCCATTGTCCCGGGGTTTGTAAATGCCCGTGATGTTTTCTTCGCGGTGAACTATACGGCTTCGGTGGCCTGGAGATTGAATGCCGGTGTGACGCTAGGCGTATCCAATGGGGCTCCGGATCAAGCATTCTCGGTCGGGGCCAGTTACCGATTCTAATCATTTTGTAGGCGTTTACCTTCACCGTGATGACTCGTCTAATAGATCAGGGAAGCAGAATGGGATATTCGGCAGCGGCCATGCAGGGTGAACGAGCATGGCGATACTGCTAGACCCACGAGGAGCGGCAGACGAGGCCAAGTTGGTTGCTCGCTGCCTCAAGCAGGACCAGGATGCATTCGGCCAGTTAGTCGAACGATATGCGACGGTGATTGTGAACTTGGCTTACCGCATGGTGGGGGATCGGACGGAGGCGGAGGATCTGGCTCAAGAGACGTTTGTGGCGGCGTTCAAAGCGCTGCCGACGTTCAGGGCCGAGTCGAAGTTTTCCACCTGGCTCTACCGGATCGCAGCCAACAAGTGCAAGGATTGGCTCAGAGTCAAACGGCCAGGGCAGGGGCTCCAAGATGTCGAGATCGAAGACGTGCTCGACGATCGAGTGGTGGAGGCGCGGACCCCGGAACGGCTCTTGTCGCAGCAGCAAGTTGCTGCTGAATTGGATCGGGCGATCCAGCGGCTGCCGCCCCTCTACCGAGAAGCCTTTGTCTTGAAGCATGTCGAAGGGTTGAGTTACGAAGAGATGCAGGAGATTCTCGGGGTAAATGGCGATACGTTGAAAATGCGGGTGTATAAGGGACGGGTGCAGTTGAGTCGTGAGTTGGCAGAATTGAAAGAGGCGTAGCGATGCGAGAACAAGAGCTGCTGATCCAACGCTTTCTCGATGACGATCTGCTGCCGGAGGAACGGGTGACGTTTCTTCAGGCGATGGATACCGATCAGTCGTTGCGGCGGCGCTGGCTGAACCTTGAACTCGTGGTGAGCCAAGCAGCGCAGTTGCCTCGAGTCGCGCCGTCGGCGCGATTTATGGCGCAGGTGCAGGCCAAGCTTGCGCCGGAGTCCATCAGCCTCTGGGATCGACTCCGCGCAGCCATGACGTTGCCGCGGACGTTGGAGTGGAATCTGGTCGGCGCGATGGCTGCGGCTTGTGTGGTGGTGGTCGCTGTTGTGGGTCTGCTGCGTGTTGGGCCTGAACGGATTGTGGAAGTGCCGGTGCCGGTTGCCGGGGGGCAGGCGCAGCAGGCGTCATTCGCACCTGGGCAAGAGACTATCGTGTTTGTGCGGCTCGTGTTGCTTCAGCCTGGTGCCAAGTCGGTCTCGGTCGCGGGAGATTTTAACGGCTGGAATCCAGGGCAGACGCAGTTGGAACGATCCGAGGGCGGCCTGTGGACGGCGACGATTCCACTGAAGCCTGGACGTTATCAATATATGTTTGTGATCGATGGCAAACAATGGATTGCCGACCCACTGGCAGCAGAGGGGGCAGGCGATGGGTTTGGAGCGCAGAATGCGGTGCTCGATGTCAGTATCTAACAGGATGCTGAAAAAGTCCGCCAGCGGCGTTCTCGCCGCGCTCAGAGGCTCAACGTACCGACGCGTACGCCTCGCCTCTTCGTTTGCTGCGGCCTTGCAGGACGGCCTTTTTGAGCATCCCGTGGCCTGTTCAGATACGATGATAGATGTGCGGAGACCTCATTGCGAATTGGGAGTTTCGATTTTTTTACAGCCTGCGAATCCTCATATCGACTTCCTTGCATCGAGTCGCGCAGTTGGGTACGCTCACGCGCATGAGCAAGATGGTGTCGAGATTCGTGATCGTGCTGTTGTTCATCGGTCTGTCGGCCTGTGCACAGACGATGAAGCCCGAGTTGCCGAAGCGGGTGTCAGGGGGCGTACGATTTACGCTTTTGGCACCGGATGCCACAGAGGTATTCGTGATGGGATCGTTCAACAGCTGGAGCAAGGGGGCCACGCCGATGAAGGCGATTGACCGCAACGGCCTCTGGTCGGCCGAGGTGCCCTTGAATGAAGGGGAATATACCTTCATCTATCTCGTGAATGGCACTCGATGGGTGACGCCGCCGATGGCAGAAGATTTTGTGACCGATGGGTTTGGGCACACGAACGGTGTGGTCGTGGTGCGGTAAGGCGATGCGTATACAAACAAATATACACATGGGGTTGATCATCGCAGCGCTCTGGCTGCCGGTCGCGGCCGTTCAGGCGGAGACGCTGTCGGTCCAAGATCGCGAGGAGATCAACCGGCTTCGTTCGGCCCAAGGCTATTCGGCCGAAGAGGTCAATCAGTTGCTGGACCATGTGGCGAAAGCGGGAGAAAATGGTCTGCCGACGGAACCCTTGGCCAACAAAGTGAAAGAAGGGTTGGCGAAGGGCGTGGAGCCGAAGCGGATCGATCCGGTCCTACGCCAGCTCGTGACCCATTTTGAGTCGGCGCAAGAAGTTCTTCGAGAAGTCGGGACGCGCGGTGTGGCGGAAGGCAATCGTCAGCGGGCTATCGAGATGATGGCCGATGCGTTGTCCCGTGGCGCCTCTTCGGAGGAAGTGCGGGAACTTGCCCGTGTCTCTCAGGATGGAAAACAGAAGGTCACGCAGGAGACCTTGGCCGCCGGGGCCAAGAGCCTGGCGGTGATGAAAGAGGGCCGAATTTCGTCAAAGGATGGGACTGCGCTGGTGGGCGAAGGCCTTCGCCAAGGGTATCGATCGTCCGAATTGCTCGATCTCAGCCGGGAAGTAAAGCGCCGTGGAGCTGAGTTCCATGATGGCCGTGCGAGTCTGCAGGCCCTTCGCGAACAGGTGAACCGGGGAGAGCGAGGAGACCGGTTGTTTCGGGAAGATCGCAGCGGATCCGGCAGCGGCGACCGTGGCGATCATGGTGGGAGCTCCGATCGAAGCGGCAGCTCGGATCGGGGTGGCAGTGGCGGTGACCGCAGCGGAGGTTCCGATCGTGGCAGCCGACCTGATCGAGGCGGAGGGAGTGGTCACGGAGGAAGAGACCACTAAAATGTGTGATTTGGAGTTATTCTCAGGGCTGCCTTCGTGAGAGGGCAGCCCTTTTCCATTGAATAAAAGGACAAACCCTTGGACGAAACCAATGAGTCTTGGTAGAAGGGGTGCTGCTGGCAAGTGGTTGAATTCTGTGGTCAACACACAGTTGGTGTGCGCGTTGTTGCAGGCAGGGGCTCACACGTTACCTAATTGAGGAGGAAATCATGAAGCAGATGTTGCTCGCCATCAGCGCAGTCATCTTGACCATGGGGCTGGCCTACGCACAGGCAGACGGGCCCGTGATCGATCAGCGGCAGGCCAATCAGGAGAAGCGGATCGATCAGGGGATTGCCAGTGGCCAGCTGAATGAGCGTGAAGCCAATCGCTTGAATAAGCAGCAGGAACACATCAATAAGATGGAAGATAAGGCGAAGTCAGATGAGACGGTCACCAAGAGAGAGCGGGCTAGAATCGACCATGCGCAGGATCGTGCCTCGCGCCACATTGCCCGTGAAAAGCACGACCGCCAAGGTAAGCGGCATCAGTAGATCCTCGGGGGGGCTGAGGTGAAAAATAAGAGGGGCTCACGACAGATGTCGTGAGCCCCTCTTGTCGTTCGTGTGAACAAACTTACCGGCCGCGTCCACCACGATCGGCACGCCGATCCGCTTGCCGATCTTGCTGCCGATCTGCCTGGCGATCCATCTGCCGGTCCTGCTGACGATCCATCTGTCGATCCTGCTGCCGGTCAGCCTGTCGGTCTTGCTGACGATCTTCCCGCCGATCAGCTTGGCGATCCTGTTGCCGATCCGCCCGCCGATCTTCCTGACGGACATCACCAACCTGGGCGAATACCACGTTCGGCACGAGGGCTGGGATTGCCATGGCCATGACTAAGCTGGCAATCGTTCCAACTTTCAAGACACTGTTCTTCATGATGTGTGCTCCTTCTGAGAGAGAGGGTGATATGTGCGAGTCGCGGCTGTTATTGGACGGGATCGGACCGGCTCTCTCATCCGGCGGCCCATACCAATCAACCTGTCATTCAGTAAGACGAAGGGAGGAAGAAAAGGTAAACACCTCCTATGCGTTACCCGGATACAAAAAGAGCCAGCCGCGGGAGGGCGGCTGGCTCTTTGGGGCGCAGGGCGATGGTTATCGCAGGACGCCGGCGAGCACGGCTGGATTCGTGCCGATGCTCACGATTTGTCCCCTGGTAATGACGGGAACTGATTGCCCGTCTTGTGTGTTTAATTCCATCTCACCGCAGAGAAGCTGCGTGGCTGGAATCGGACAGGCTATGAGAATCATGTTTCCGACCGGGGCGCCGTTCACGAACACCGTCTGGGGTGACGGTGTCGAATTCGAAAGATCCTCGGCTTCCACATTGAGTCGTCGCCGGTTGCCTCGCTCACGATAGTCCGCTTTGCCCGAGGCAGCACCGGACACCATTTTGGCGCTGAGGCGGATTTCTCCACTCTGGGCGAAGGCTGATTCAGTGGACAGGGTCAGCATACTGAGGAGCAATACGCTGCTGACTGACAGAGCGATGACGTGTGAAATCTTCATGTAGAACCTCCATGGATGATGAGCGCCGAGATCGATCCATTGCTGGCGTCGTTGACCTCCCTCACCGACGCATTCCGAGAACCCCGGAACACATGATCGAGAGCAATCGAGACCTGGCCGGTGGACTGCTACGAGGTAAGACGTAGTCTACAGCCGTTTTGTAAACAGGAAATGAGTAGAGGGGCTGTCGCTGCGCATAGGGCGACCTTAGCTGTAGGGCGATTCCTACAATGCGTGCGACAAAGAAAGGATGTCAGCCCGTTCAGCTGAGCAGGCTTCCTGCCTAATGCCTCAATGTATTGAGGTGTTACGGTCGACTTCGGCCTGGCGGCGCCTGTAGGACAAATCCGTCGGTAGAGTCATTCTCTCCGTGGATGCCTCTCCGGAGATATAGTGTTTTATCGTTACGTGGTTAAATGGACTTAGAGTGCCAATGCACCTAGTGGGACATGTGATGTGCAGGTATGATGAGGCGTCGGATCAGCGAATGTGTGCGGAGCATGTGATGGCGATAGGCGCTTCTCAGCCAAACGTTTTGATCGTTGAGGATCAAGAGGGGCCTCGAAAGGCCCTCTGTATGATTCTCAGTTCGTTCTATCGGGTCTATACGGCGGAGACGGCTTCTGCCGCGCTGAAAATTATTGGTGAAGGTCCCATGGACCTAGTCATCATGGATGTCGGCCTTCCTGATATCAGTGGAATGGAGTTGCTTCGACGGGTGAGGGCAAGTGGCCAAGCCGTCAAAGTCATCGTGGTGACTGGGAGGGGAAGTCTCGAATCTGCGGAAGAGGCCATGCGGTTGGGGGCTGTGGCCTATCTCCTCAAGCCATTCAATCTTCTCGAGGTCCTGGCCTTGGTGCAGCAGGGAGTCAAGGCCAGTGCTGCTGAGTTGGCCTTGCGGTTGCCGATGATTACGAGAACCGTCTCGCCAGGGTGAAAGCGGATCTCGTTCTCGCTCGTACTCCCCATACGGACACGTCTTTCAGCGGTACTGCCTCCTTGTCGCCACCCGCGAGCCCATGTCTTTGTATAAACGTGGATGGGCTTTCTGCGAGAGACTGTTTCCTCGCTCTGTTTCGAATATGAAGCGGGGTTGCTAGAATGACATCCCATGAAAGGTCGGATGACTAGTCGCAATCTGTTGGATCGCTTCCCTCAAGAGCGTCGGTCTCTTCTTCGTGAGCTTGGAGCTCTCGCGGATGAACGGGGCGTGTCCCTGTATCTCGTCGGCGGTGTGGTTCGGGATCTGCTGCTGGGGCATGCGACCCTGGATCTCGATCTGACGGTTGAAGGAGATGGTGTTGCTTTCGCTCGACTGGTTGCCGACCGCTATCGCGCTGGGCTTGCGGTATTCGAACGGTTTGCGACGGCGCGACTGGTCTTTCCTGACGGGCTCAAGATGGATATCGCGACGACCAGGCGAGAGTCCTATGCCTTGCCAGGTGTCCTGCCGACGGTTCAGCCTGCGTCGATCGAAGAGGATCTCTACCGGCGGGATTTCACCATCAATGCTATCGCGCTGCAACTGAATCCCGGACAGTTCGGACGGCTGCTCGACGCCTATGGAGGGCAGCGGGACCTTCGTGCGCGTACGATCCGCGTGCTGCATGCAGGCAGCTTTCAGGACGATCCCACGCGCATTTTCAGAGCGATCCGGTTCGAACAACGGTTAGGTTTCCGCCTTGAGCGCAAGACGAGTCGCCTGCTCGCACAAGCGGCCTCCACGAATCTGATCCAGCAACTCTCCGGTCCTCGATTGCAGAACGAAATCCTGTTGCTGCTCGGCGAGCGCAATCCGGTGCGGGTGATGGCGCGGTTGTCGCAGTTGAGGTTGCTCCGGTTTCTTCATCGCCGTTTGAGTTACACGACGAATGTGAAGCGAGTGGTGACAGCCGTTCCCAAGGCGCTCGCCTGGTGGACGCGTCGATTTCAGGATGGTGAGATCGACAAGCGGATCGTCTATTTCATGGCTCTCTCGAGCGAGTCAAGTCCGGCTGTGATGGCGACGATGATCAGGCGGCTCGCGCTGTCACGGGAACAGGCCAGGAAGGTGAGTGCCGGTGGAACGTTGGTCGATCGTGTCCTGAAGAGACTGCTCGAAGAGGGAATCGTACGCCCGTCGCAGGTCTATCGCCTCTTGGTAAACCTCCCAGATGAGACGCTCGTCCTGGCTCTTGCAAAGCAGATGAGTCTGCAGCAAGCGGCGATATTGAGCGGCCTGAAGGGGCAACTTGTGGCCTATATGAAGAATCGAACGAGCAAGACGGCACTCACGGGACGAGATCTTCAGTCCATGGGGCTGCAGCCAGGACCGCAGTACGGGACCATCTTGGGGAAATTGTTAGATGCACGCATCGATGGAACGATCACAACCGAGGCGGAGGAGCGTGCTTTTATTCAGAAGCGATTTGGCTTAGTCGCTTGAAGGGGAACTGTTTCTGCCCTGGTAGGGTTCGGCGAAGGGGACGTTCTCGATGATGGCCGATGAGCCAGCAGGCTATTCAAAAAGACCGCCAGCAAGGCCGCAGGCGGAGCAAGAACCGGAGGCGTACCCTCGGGGTACGTTGAGGATTCTTGCGAGCCGAGAGCGCCGCTGACGGTCTTTTTCAACAGCCTGTTAATTCAGCGAGGTGATGGAGAGGGACACTTCGTTCGGCAGCAAGAGCGTCACATTCGCCTGGTGCGTGGGATCCGGCTGAATGAGCGCAAACAGGGGCACTGGTTGTGGCACCGTGCTCGGCGGTAAGGCCAGCAGAACTGGAAAGTCGAGCAGGGGCGATACGGTTGTCAGACTGGCCAGGCGCAGGCGAAAAGCCATGAGAATGTCGCGTAACCGGTTCGTTTGATCTGCTTCAGGGAGTGCGTGGGTTGTGACAATGCCCACTTCCCAGAGCGGTCGGGTGATCGTGACCGGGAAGGTGATACCGAGTTGCAGGGCAGTCGGCGTCACGTCGATCAAGGTCCCGGCTTGAATAGCCGCGTCTCGGTCGCGAATGGCCGGAGGCAGGACCGTCCCCTCTACTACCAACTCTTGTCCATCGACCGGCTCGAGCGAGAGAGGCTCTTGAGCCTCGTGCGGTTCATGTTGCGCGGACGGAGCCTCCGCGGATTCTTCCACGGTGGAGGGAGCAGAGCTCACGGCGTCTGTGGGAGGCAAGGCCTTCACAATACCGTCGTAGACGGCTCGGGCGGCAGCAGACCAGGACTCATCGAAGGGGCGACCGGCAAAGGCCGCATCCGCAGCTTTCTTCTCGTCGTGTGTCAGGGCTTTGGGTGGCGGTGTGTTAGTCATGTTTACACCATAAGCCGCTTTGAGGGGATGTCAAGGGGTCGCGCGATTCAGGCTGACGTTGAAGCGGTTATTTCGCACGCCGTAGGCTGTTTGGAGTCACCACAGGCGAGAGTGTTTCAATGCAGGGGCAAGGTGAAGCCCGGCGAAGCCCCATGCTATAGTCGCCGTCATGGCACGAATCGACTACTATCGGGTGCTGGGGGTCTCGCGCGACGCGTCCGACGACGCGATCAAGAAGGCGTACCGGAAGCTGGTCTTTCAGCACCATCCTGATCGCCACCCCGAGAGCACACAGGCGGAATCCAAGATCCGTGAGCTCAATGCGGCGTATGAAATCATTGGTGACCCGGAGAAGCGGCGGAACTACGATCGGCTCAATTGGGGGGATGAAACCACCCGGGATGAAGCGATCGATCCCGCCGTTATTCTCGACGAGATGGAGCTGAAGCTCTTCGATGAAGGGCGCAAGGAAGTTTTTGCCCTGTTGATGAAAGACGTGAAGCGGATCAAAGCGGAACTCGCCGTGATTCGCGAGCGGACGGTGGCGGATCAAGGATATGACACGTTCAAGGAAGCCATTATTCGGGAACGGGCCTCGGAGGTTATGGAGGAGCTCGTCACGGTTGAGATGGAGGGGCGCAAGCAGCGGCTCGTCGAAGTGGCCACGGAGATGTTGTTGTCCCAAGGGGTGGCAAATCGTGGCGACGAGGGAGGCGTGAGATCATTGCGCGGACAGCTCGAGGACGTGTTCCGCAAAGGACGCATCAAGGGTTTTGCCAGCGCACTGGAATTGTTCTACGAAAGACGTTAGACGTGAAAGGTGAAACGAAGGAGGTTCTTCTCGTTTTACGTTTCACCTTTCACGTCTCGCGGTTCACGTCTTCGAAAGAGGTCCCGCCGCCCACGTGCCTGCCTGCATGACCCCGACAATCCGGCTGCGGTCGCGGAGCAGGTCGATGTGGCGGATCGGATTGCCTTCGATCAGTAGAAGATCTGCCACTTTCCCCTTCTCGATGGTTCCCACCAGGTCCTGAATACCGATTAAACGTGCGGCAGCGGAGGTCGAGGCGAGAATGGCCTGCATCGGGCTCATGCCGAAGGCGACCATCCGTTCGAGC
>CXWL01125073.1_pt1 | contig 18561 bp, 9 predicted proteins | sample 590931 | NCBI WGS metagenome assembly CXWL01 (sample SAMEA3498368, study PRJEB10139) | groundwater metagenome | biome: water well; material: biofilm material | place: Germany | collected 2015-04-27 | reverse complement strand
CCGTCCTCTGTGGTGAACACGCCGGCGAATTCGAGGGCGCGGATGCGCGCCGGATCGAGGCGGTAGCGGATGTCCCGGGCGCACTCCTGCTTGACCAGGAGGGTCTGGCGGAAGGTGCGGTTGACCAGGAAATCGAGGTACTGCTCCATCATGATCTGGCTGCCGCCGCATTCGCGCAGCAGCGGATCGCGCACCTTCTCGCCGTAGTTCTGCACGAACATGGTCGAGGGCTCCGCATCGCACAGGTAAGACAGGCCGCGGGCGTCGGCACGCGTGGCGAATTCCTTGAAGTAGCAAGGCTCGTTGCAAGGCTCGAGGAATTCGTGCAGCAGGTAGGAACTGTTGGCGCCACGCACGATCGGCATGGTCTCCTCGAGCGTCTTCTTGAGCACGCTGTCGGGGCGCGCCGACTGCTCGAGGAATTCGAGCATGCCGCGCGCATAGGAGAGCTTCTCGTCGGGCGTGTCGCGCGGCCCGCCGCGCAGGATCATCGCGTCGCGCACGATCTCGCGCGCCTTCCAGCCCGGGTATACGTTGTAGCTCACATAGGCCACGCCGTTCGGCGCGAGGTTCTCGGAGCAGATGCGCAGGATCGCGTCCTGCACCGGCCCCGGCACCCAGCTGTAGACGCCGTGGCAGACGATGTAGTCGAACTGGCCGAACGAGGCGTCGATGTCGGCGATGTTGAACGCCCTCAACTCCACATTCGACAGGCCCGCATGGACGATGGCCGCAATGCCTTGCGACACCTGCACGGTCGACAGGTCGACCCCGAGGGCGCTCGCTTCGGGATGGCGTGCCGCGAAGGGAATCAGGTTGCCGCCGGCCGCGCAGCCGAGCTCGAGAACACGGGCCGTGGCTGGAGCGGGCGCATCGAGCCCGAACAGGAAGGCCAGCGCTTCCAGATGCTCCATCGCGGACTGTGGGAACGGGTGCGAGTCGTAGGGCACCGTGTCGTAGTAGCTGGTCAGCGTGGAAGTCAGTGAATCCGGCACGAACGTCCTTTGAGGATCTGCGAAGGTTCTGGAGGGTTGCGCTGTGACGGCGCTGGCCGACTATAGCCTCGCGATCAGGCAAAAAAAACCCAGCGGTGACGCTGGGCTCAAGCCTTTCTGCTGGCATGGCATCAAGGACCCCGCACAGGTGGCTGGCGGGGGACGGCTGACCCGTCAAGGAGAAATAGGGAGGTGCGCTGGAGGCAACCGGTTGGCTGGAGCGGCCGGCGCGTGCGCCGAGGCTTCCGTGAGAGGACGAAGCCAATCGTCGGCGGCCTCCTCAGGCAGCATGGCCCTCAGCCGCGCATCTCGTCGAAGCGTGCGCGCAATGTCTTCCAGTTCGAAGACGTCGACCGAGTGCCAGCGCTGCCGCAACCGATGCGCGCAGGCGGCGATCCAGAGTGTGGCCGGGATGTTTTCCATGAGAGGATTTTACTGTATATTTGTACAGTCATTTCATCAAGGATGTCGCAATGCCTACGACCGAAGATATGGCTCCCGCTCCCAATCACGCATTGACCGAGGCCCTCGCCTGGATCTCGAAGTTCGCGCACGCCTGGAAGGCCATCGAACCCGCTCCCCGAACCCTCAGCATCGATGGTTTCATCATCTGGGGACCGGTGCTCTACGAGAAGCACAAGGGCGAGGACCCGGTGATGCTCGCACAGCAACTTTTCGGCAAGTCCGGTGCGTATTGCTCGTACCTCTATCCCGGACGCAAGTCCGGTACGGGCTCGAACCTCGCGTCTTAGAATGCCCCGATGAATTGGCGCACCCTCCTCCTTCCGCTTGCCTTGATCACCACCGTCATCACCGGTTGTACGGCCCCGAACGAGATCGTGCCGTTCCGTGAAGGCGTGCTGCGTGCGCCCAGCTACACGCTGGCTGCGGACTACTGCAGTGCGAAGAGCCTGACGCCCAAGTGGATCGGCAGGGCACCGGCGGAATCCGGCGTGCTGTTCCAGTGCTACTGAATTTCAGAGGCTGAAGCAAGAAAAAACGGCAGTCGTTGGTGACAACGACTGCCGTTCTGTTGAGTGGTGGGCTGGGGTCTACTGAATGATCCTTCGAAAGGCCCATTTTTCCTTGGGACTCCACCTCCATTGGACGAACACGTTCCCCGGTTTGTTCTCCGGTCTCAAGCACCCTCAGTCCGTCTAGACGGTACACCACTCCCTTACAACCCTCATCCGCGAGATCTGCCGCTCGAACACGTCCGCGACTTCGCGGCGGGTGGCGGGGTCGTCCGTCGTACGCAGCAATTCGAGGGCCAGAGCCATGGAGCCGACGGGGCTGCGCAGGTCATGGTCGATGGCGCGGGCCTCCAGCGCGCANNGCCCAGCCGATGCGCGCCGCGGCCGCATCTCGGCGCCGCGTCACACGCGGTACTCCTTGAGCCGGTTGTACAGCGTCTTCATGCTGATGCCGAGCACCCCGGCCGTGCGTTCCTTGTTGCGCCCGCACCTCTCGTAGGTCGCGAGGATCACGCGCCGCTCCACATCGGCGAGCGGCGTGCCGACCGCCACGACCAGATCGCCGCCGTCCGGCTCCAGGGCACCGGGTACGGTGTCGTCGAAGCCCGCGATCGTCGCGCGCGAAGACGGCGCCGCCTGCAGCTGCGGCGAGCGGGACGGCGCGGCAGCCGTGGTCGACAGCCACTCCTCCCCGATCTCGGTGCCGGTGGTCATGACCCATGCGCGCTGCACCGCGTTGCGCAGTTCGCGCACGTTGCCCGGCCAGGCGTAGGCACGCAGCCACGTTAGCGCCGCCGGGCTGAAGCGCGACGCACCGCCTTCGGCCAGGTGCAGTTCCTGCAGGAAGCTGTGGGCAATGAGCGGAATGTCGTCGCCGCGCTCGCGCAGCGGCGGCAGCCCGATCGGAAAAACATGCAGCCGGTAGAGCAGGTCTTCGCGCAGCTTGCCACGCGTCATCGCCTCGACAGGGTCGCGGTTGGTCGCCGCGATCACGCGCACGTCCGTCTGCTGCACCTGCGTGGAGCCCACGCGCGTGAAGGTGCCGCTTTCCAGCACGCGCAGCAGCTTGGCCTGCAGCTCGATGGGCATCTCGGTCACTTCGTCCAGGAACAGCGTGCCGCCGTGCGCCCGTTCGAAAAATCCCTGGTGCTGGCGCTCGGCGCCGGTGAAGCTGCCGCGCTCGTGGCCGAAGATCTCGCTCTCGATCAGGTGCGGCGAGAGCGCGGCGCAATTGACTGCCAGAAAGGGTTGGTCGCGTCGCCGACTCAGGTCGTGCACGCCGCGTGCGACCAGTCCCTTGCCAGTGCCGCTCTCGCCATGAATGAACACGCTCACGGCGGTGCCGGCCACGCGCGTCATCTGGCGGTACACGCGCTGCATTTCATGCGCCCGCCCGATCAGGTGGCCGAAGCGCCCGGTTTCGCGCCAGCGTTCCTGCACCTCGTCCAGCTCCGCGCGCAACTGCGAGGGCGGGATCAGGCGCGACAGCAGGCCCTTCAGGTGCTGCGGGTTGATCGGCTTGACCAGGTAGTCGGCGGCCCGCAGGCGCAGCGCGCGAATGGAGGTCTCCAGGCTCGCCTGGCCCGTCATGAGCACCAGCACCGTGTCGCGAAGGAGCTCGGGATCGGCCAGCAGGTCGAAACCGCTGCCGTCGGGCAGATGCAGATCGAGCAGCAGCAGATCGGGCCGCTGCATCGCGATCAGGCGGCGGGCCGCCTCGATCGAATGGGCGCACATCACCATGTGGCCCTCGCGCACGACCAGCGCGGCGATCATTCGCGCCGCGTCTTCGTCGTCTTCAACAATCAGTGCATGACCCAAACGGTTTCCCCCTGCATTCCAGCTTTTTTTCACGGTGGTACCTCGCCCCTCCCGAACCCTGAGAGGCGATGGCCCGAAGCTGCGTACGAAGCCGCGCACCCAGCTCGTCAGCCATGAGTACGCGCGAATCAACTATTTAGTTTCCAAATTGAACTATTTTTTGCACGTTTTGGGAATAGCACGGACGCAAGAAAGCCGTGCAGTGCCTTTGGGGCATCTGCACGGCCGTTCGGCCAGTTACAGGCGGTAGCTAGGGCAGTTCAGGCGCCGGCGCAGTGCGGCGCGCTATGCACATGAGCGAAAGCGCGCTCGCGGCGGCCTTGGGATCGCGGCCCGACAGCAGGTTGCCCAGACGGTATTTCAACTGCGCGGGCCCCACGTCGCCCTTGAACGCATCGGCCCCGATCTGGTGGTTGTGCGCATGGACATCGACCTCGAAGCCCAGCGGCTCGAGCGTGGCCCTGAAGAATTCCGGCGTGACTCCGTCGCCCGGCTTGTGGTGGATTTCGGTTCGCAGTCCCCACGTTTGCTGCGTGTCGCTCTTGTGGAAGCCGTGGCGAGTCCACCGGTAGATCCACAGCCGCGCATCCCAAAGCAGCTTTGCGACGCCCTTGTAGTCCCAGGCAGTCAATTGCGGGTCGTGGTCGGTAATGAGCAATCCATTGGGCCGCACCAGCCTGGCGCCTTCGCGCAGCACCGCCGCCATGTCGTCGCAATGGTGCAGCGACGCATTGATGGCCACGATATCGGCAATGGCCGAACGAAATGGCGTTTGCGCCGCGTCGGCCAGCACCGCCGTGTAGCCGATGCGCGATGCCAATGCGAGCGAACCGCCCGCCACATCCACGCCCAGCAGCATCCTGGGCTTGCCGCCCACGGTGGCAAAGACATTGCCGGGACCGCAGCCCAGATCGACCACGACCTTGCCCGTCCAATCGCCGCCGGCCGCCGCCAGCCAGCGGCTTTTGAAATACGCATCGCGGTGGCAGGCGTCGAAGTATTCCTGCGCCCACTCCCTATTTCCGAAATAAAAGGCATTGGCCGATCTACCCTCCGAATTACCGTGGAGATCGGATTCCCAATAGCCTTCGGATTGCCTGAGAACAACGTCGGGTAACAGGATGTCGTTGAGCATATGCAGCCTTCGGAGTGGTCATGGGAATTTTTTAAATACTGCATCCATTTCCAGCATTTTTCAACTCCCCCGCCATTGATTCTCTTCCGGTTACAGGATGGGATATTGAATACAAATTACAGAACTGCCGTTTCCGTTCTTCCCAGAAAAGCCTGTGCGCCCTCTGAAAATGCCTCAATCCCCAGGGAGATCCGGTCGATCGCCGAGCAAGCCGTGGTTCGCAGGAGATACCCGTTTTTCCATTGAAAGTGTGTGCCGCGAACACCGGTCAGTAAATTACGCCGTCAGTTTCACTGCAAATTATTCAAAATCATTGTTTGGGTACCCCAAACGGCAAGAATTTGGTAGTTGGTCTCTGAAATATGTACATCTAAATGTAATAACCCATCGAAACATCCACACAACCACTTCGGCGAACTTCTAGGATCGCGACAAGCCGATCAGCTTCGGAATTTTGGTCTTATTGGGCAATTTTAATTCAAGAATTAATCATTGAATTTCAGCTTGGTAATTAAATGAACACTCGATTCGCTTCGCCGTCGCCCGCAGCCGATGCCGCCCCGGCACCCTCGCTGGACGACCTGTTCGTTCCGCGGCGCGACGCCACCGAAGAGCGGCTCGCCGCCACGCTGACGCTCGAAGCGGATGTGGCGCAGCGCTGGCTGGCGTCGCTGGACACCACGGGCTTCCTGCCCGACACGCTGTTCGACGGGGCATGGGCGCTCCTGCAGTCGCGCTGGCTCGGCGCGGAACCGGACGGCACGGCGGACACGTGGCTCACGCAGCTCGACCGTCAGCACCGCGCGTCGCCGCACGACAGCGACAGCGACAACGCCATCCGCCTGTCGCTGGACGCCCGTCCGGGGTACCCCGCCCGCCTGCAGCTCGACGCCGCGGCAACCCTCATGGACACCGCCGCTGCCGACCGGCTGCTCGCCGCCATCGCCGACACCGCCGCCGACCTGCTGGCCCGTCCCGACGCGGCGCTGTGCAGCATCCGCACCCTGCCCGATGCCGACCGCCACGAGCAGCTCGACGCGTGGAACACGCCGCCCGGCGCAATCGACCGCGCACTCACCGTGCCCGCGATGTTCAGCCGCCAGGCCGCGGCCACGCCCGATGCGGTGGCGCTCGTCGAAGGCGACGAGGCCATGCGCTACGGCGAACTGGAGCGCCGCAGCGACCGCTTCGCGCAGCACCTGCGGCAGTCGGGCGTGCGGCCCGGCGACAACGTGGGGATGATGTTCGAGCGCTCGATGGACGCCATCGTCGCCATGCTCGGCATCCTGAAGGTGGGCGCCGCCTACGTGCCGGTGCCGGCTGACTTTCCGGCCGAGCGGGTCGCCGGCATGCTCGGCCAGGCGGGCGCCACGCGGGTGGTGGTGGCCGAGGCGCTCCGGCACCTCGTGCCCGCCGGGAGCGCCGTGCTGCTGCCCGGCGATCNNTACGTGATGTACACCTCCGGCTCGACCGGGATACCCAAGGGCATCGAGATCTGCCACCGCGCGATCCTGCGGCTGGTGGTCGGCGTGGACTACGTCGAGCTCGCACCCGGCCGCGCGGTGCTGCATGCGGCGCCGCTCGCCTTCGACGCCTCGACGCTCGAGATCTGGGGACCGCTCTTGAACGGCGGGCGCTGCGTGATCCACGGCGAACGGGTTCCCACCGGCGCCGGCCTCGCGCGCACCATCGTCCGGCACGAGGTGCACACGGCCTGGCTCACCGCAGGCTTGTTCAACGCGGTGGTCGATGGCAATCCGCAGCATCTCGCGGGCCTCGCGCACCTCTTCACCGGCGGCGAGGCGCTGTCGGTGGCGCATGTGCGGCGCGCGCTCGACGCCGTGCCCGGCCTCGTGCTCAACAACGGCTACGGCCCGACCGAGTGCACGACCTTCGCGGCCACCCACCGCATCGACCCGGCGAGCTTCGCAGCGGGCCTTCGCTCGGTGCCGCTCGGCCGCCCGATCAAGGACACGGTGCTGCGCGTGCTGAGCCCGTCGCTCGCGCTGCTGCCCAGCGGCCTCGTCGGCGAACTCTGCATCGGCGGGCACGGCCTTGCGCGCGGGTACCTCGGCCAGCCCGAACTCACCGCGGCGCGCTTCGTGCCCGATCCGTTCGGCGCGCCCGGCGAGCGGCTCTACCGCACCGGCGACCTCGCGCGCTGGCGGCCCGACGGCACGATCGAATTCATCGGCCGCATCGATGGGCAAGTGAAGATCCGCGGCCACCGCATCGAGACCGGCGAAATCGAAGCGGCGATCCTCGCGCACCCCGAGGTGCAGTCGTGCGCGGTGATCGCGAGGCCCGCGAGCGACGGCCAGCTCCGCCTTGTCGCCTACCTCGTCGCGCGCTCGGAGCCGCTGCCATGGGACGCGCTGCGCACGCACCTCGCGGCGCGCCTGCCCGCAGCGATGCTGCCTTCGGCGCAGGTGTGGCTCGCGCAGCTTCCGGTCACGCCCAACGGCAAGCTCGACCGCAAGGCGCTGCCCGAACCCGCGGGCGAGCGCCCCGAACTCGCGCAGCCTTTCGAGGAAGCGCGCGACGCGCTCGAAGCCCAGGTGTGCGCCGCCTTCGCGCGCGCCTTGTGCATCGGGAAGGTCGGGCGCAACGACAACTTCTTCGACCTCGGCGGCAACTCGCTGCTGGTGCTGCAGGTGCTCGCCGACCTGCAGCGCGACGCCGTACCGCACGCCCCACCGCTGTCGACCAACCTCTTCTTCCGGCATCCGACGCCGGCCGCCATCGCTGCGCAGTTGCAGCCTGCCGTCGAAACAACGCAAGCCTTGTCCGCGCGACCGGACACGAGCCCCGCGCGCGCGCCGCGCGGCGGCGACGAGCCGATCGCGCTCATCGCCACCGCGGGCCGCTTTCCCGGTGCGAACGACGTCGAGCAGTTCTGGGACAACCTCGTCGCGGGCCGCGACTCCGTGAGCTTCTTCGACGACGCCACGCTCGATGCCGGCGTGAGCGAGGCGCTGCGCAGCGATCCGGCCTACGTGCGGGCGCGCGGCGTCATCGAAGGCATCGAGGACTTCGACGCCGCCTTCTTCGGCATCGGCCCGAAGGAAGCCGCCCTCATGGACCCGCAGCACCGCGTGTTCCTGGAGATCTGCTGGGAGTGCCTGGAGCGCGCGGGCTACGTGCCCGACGAGGCGCCCGGCCCGGTGGGCGTGTACGCGGGCACGTACAACGCCACCTATTTCCAGCGCCACGTCGCCTCGCGCCCCGACCTCGTGGAAGCCGTTGGCGAATTCCAGGTGATGCTGGCCAACGAGAAGGACTACATCACCACCCGCGTGGCCAACCGGCTCAACCTGCGCGGGCCGGCGGTGAGCGTGAACACCGCCTGCTCGACCTCGCTGGTCGCGGTGGCGCAGGCCTTCCATGCGCTGCGCACCGGCCAGTGCTACATGGCGCTCGCGGGTGGCGCCTCGGTCACCTGCCCGCCCCGCAGCGGCTACCTCTACAACGAGGGTTCGATGCTCTCGCCCGACGGCCGCACGCGCAGCTTCGATGCTGAGGCCAAAGGCACCGTGTTCAGCGACGGTGCTGCCGTGGTGCTGCTCAAGCGCCTGTCCGATGCACAGGCCGATGGCGACACCATCTACGCCGTGCTGCGCAGCGCCTGTGTGAACAACGACGGCGGCGCCAAGGCCAGCTTCACCGCGCCCAGCGTGGACGGCCAGGCCGCGGTGATCCGCGCGGCGCTCGCTGCCGCCGACGTGGATGCGCAAAGCATCGGCTACGTCGAGGCGCACGGCACCGCCACGCCGATGGGCGACCCGATCGAGGTCGAGGCACTGGCCGTCGCCTACGCCGAGCACACCGATGCACGCGGCTACTGCACGCTCGGCTCGCTCAAGAGCAACGTGGGCCACATGGTCACGGCCGCGGGCGCCGCGGGGCTCATCAAGGCGGCGCTGTCGCTGCACCACGAGGTGATGGTGCCGACCGCGCACTTCAACGCGCCGAACCCGGCCATCGATTTCGCGCGCACGCCGTTCTACGTGAGCAACCAGCTGCAGCACTGGCCGCGCGCCGACCTGCCGCGCCGCGCGGGCGTGAGTTCCTTCGGCGTCGGCGGCACCAATGCGCACGTGGTGCTCGAGGAAGCGCCGGCGCGGCCCGCCGCGCCGTCTGCCGCAGCCGGCATCCACGTGCTGCCGCTGTCGGCTCGCTCGGAAGCCGCGCTCGCGGTGGCCACGGAACAGCTCGCGGCGCATCTGGAAGCGCACCCGGGCCTCGCGCTCGCGGACGCGGCCTTCACGCTCAGCGTCGGCCGCAAGGCACACGCTTTTCGCCGGGCGGTGGTCGCCGCGGACGTCCCAAACGCCATCGCTGCATTGCGAATGGACGATGCGCCGTGGCGCGTGAGCGGCAGCATCGGCGCGCGCGCACCGCAGCCGGTGCTGATGTTCCCGGGCCAGGGTGCGCAGTACGCCGGCATGGGCCGGGCGCTGCACGCGAGCGATGCGGTGTTCGCGGCCGCCTTCGACGACTGCCTGCATGCCCTGGACGGCGTCACCGATTTCGATCTGCGCGAACGCATGTTCAGCGACGACCAGTGCGCGCTCGCGCCCACCGCGGTCACGCAGCCTGCGCTCTTCACGCTCGAGTACGCGCTCGCACGGCGGCTGCTGTCGCTGGGCCTGCGGCCGCATGCGCTCATCGGCCACAGCGTGGGCGAATTCGTCGCAGCCGTGATCGCCGGCGTGATGCGGCTCGAAGACGCCGTCCACCTCGTCGCCCGCCGCGGCGCGCTCATGCAGGCGCTGCCCGCGGGGACGATGCTGTCGGTGCGGCTCGGCGCGGACGATCTCGCCGCGCGGCTCGCGGCCTGGCCGGCTGTTTCGCTCGCGGCGGAAAACGGACCCACCGCCTGCGTGGCCGCCGGCCCCACCGATGCCATCGCACAGATGCAAGCCGCGCTCGAAGCCGAAGGCATCGCCTGCCGCGCGCTGCAGACCTCGCACGCATTCCACTCCGCCATGATGGACGGCGCGGTCGCGCCCTTCGAGGCGCTCGTGGGCCAGGTCGCGCTGCACGCACCGCAGATCCCGATCTTCTCGACGCTCACCGGCCGGCTGCTCGAAGACGTGGAGGCCGCGAGCCCGGCCTACTGGGCACAGCACCTGCGCGGCACCGTGCGCTTCTCGCCCGCCTTGCAAAGTGCGGCGGCTGCAGCCGCGCATCCGGTCTTCGTGGAGGTCGGCCCGCGCAACACGCTGGCCACGCTGGTGCGCCAGCACGGCGCGAAGGCACTTGCGCCGTCGTCGTCGAATGCGGGAGTCACCGCCGTCCCGCTGCTGCACGGCGAGCCGGCCGACGAGGCCCGCACGCTGCGGCTCGCGGCCGCGCGCCTGTGGACCTGCGGCGCCGACATCGAACTCGCGCGGCTGTCCGCCCGCGGCGGTGCGCGGCGCGTGTGCCTGCCCACCTATCCCTTCGAACGCAAGCGCCTCTGGGTCGAGATCGCGCCCACGGCCTCAGCCACCGCGCCTGTTGCCTCGGCCGCGCCGATGTTGGCCGCCCTCGTTCCCGCGCTTGCCCCTGCTCTTTCCGTCCCACCCGTTTCATTGGAGCCGACCGTGACCGCTGCAGTGCCTTCGACCCATCCGCCCTCACCTTCCCTTTCTGCCGCGTCCCGCGCGCCCTCGGTGGACAGGCGATTGCGGAGCTTGTTCGAGGACATCTCCGGCATCGACATGGCCGATGCCGCGGGCGAGGCCATGTTCGCCGAGCTCGGGCTGGATTCGCTCACGCTGACGCAGGCGGCCACGCAGATCAAGAAGACCTTCAAGGTCAACGTGAGCTTCCGCCAGTTGATGGAGAACTACCGCAGCTTCGANNCCCCCGTGCAGTTGCCCGCCGTGCAGCCGATGGTGCAGATGGTGCAAATGGCCAGTTCGTTGCCCGGTCCTTCTACAGGTGCGGTAAACCAGCTGATTGCGCAGCAAATGGAATTGATGCGCCAGCAGCTCGCATTGCTGTCCGGCTCGACTGCGGCCATGGCGATGAGCGTGCCATCTCCGATGCCCGTGCCCCTGCCGGTGCAGACGGCACAGGCGGTGCCGGCCCAGGACGCATCGCCCGACGCCTCCCGCGAGCCCGTGCGCTACGACGTGGCCAAGGCCTTCGGCGCCATCGCCCGCATCCATACCAAGCCCACCGCCGAGCCGAGCGCGCGGCAGAAGGCGCGGCTGGCCGCGTTCGTGCGCCGCTACGTGGCGCGCACGCAGAACAGCAAGCGCTTCACCGAGGACAACCGCGCCCACATGGCCGATCCGCGCGTGGTCAACGGCTTCCGCCCGCTCACGAAAGAAATCACCTACCAGATCGTGGTCGAGCGCTCCAAGGGTTCGAAGCTCTGGGACATCGACGGCAACGAGTACGTGGATGCACTCAACGGCTTCGGCCTGAACCTCTTCGGCTGGCAACCCGACTTCGTGCAGGAAGCGGTGAAGAAGCAGTTGGACGCCGGCTACGAGATCGGCCCGCAGCATCCGCTCGCGGCCGACGTGACACGCCTCATCTGCGAGCTCACGGGGTGCGAGCGCGCGGGCCTGTGCAACACCGGCTCCGAGGCGGTGATGGCGGCGCTGCGCATCGCGCGCACCGTCACCGGCCGCAGCACGGTGGTGGTGTTCACCGGCTCCTACCACGGCACCTTCGACGAGGTGCTGGTGCGCGCCGGCAAGGGCGGCAAGGGCCTCTCGGCCGCGCCCGGCGTGATGAGCGGCATGTTCGGCGACGTGCGCGTGCTCGACTACGGCACGCCCGAGGCGCTGGCCTTCATCCGCGAGAACGCCGAGGACCTGGCCGCGGTGCTGGTCGAGCCGGTGCAGAGCCGGCGTCCCGACTTCCAGCCGCGCGAGTTCGTGCAGGCACTGCGCGAGATCACTGCGCAAAGCGGCACCTGCCTCATCTTCGACGAGGTCATCACCGGCTTTCGCACGGGCCTGGGCGGTGCGCAGGAACTCTTCGGCGTGCGCGCCGACCTCGCCACCTACGGCAAGGTGATCGGCGGCGGCTTCCCGGTCGGCGTGATCGCGGGCAAGCGGCCCTTCATGGATTCGCTGGACGGCGGCGCCTGGCAATACGGCGACGACTCGATTCCCGGCGTGGGCGTGACCTACTTCGCGGGCACCTTCGTGCGGNNCCTTCGTGCGGCATCCACTTGCGCTGGCGGCCGCCAAGGCCTCGCTCGAACACCTGAAGGAAGCCGGCCCCGCGCTGCAGGCCGCACTCGGCGCCAGCACCACCGCCATGGCCGAGGAGCTCACCGCCTGGTGCACCGAAGCCGGCGCGCCCATCGCCATTCGCCACTTCGCCTCGCTCTGGCGCGTGAACTGGCTCGAAGACCATCCGCTGCAGGACCTGCTCTTCGCCATGATGCGCAGCCGCGGCGTGCACATCCTGGACAACTTCCCGTGCTTCCTCACGACGGCGCACAGCCAGGAAGACATCGCCACGATCCAGCGCGCCTTCAAGGAATCGGTGGCCGAGATGCAGGAGTCGGGGTTCCTCCCGCGCCGCGCACCGGCCGTGCATGCCTTCGATGTGCACAAGCCCACGCAAGAGGGCTCGATCCTCGCGCGCGATGTCGACGGCCAGCCCTTCTGGTACGTGCCGGGCGCCCCTGAAGCGATCCAGATTCCCAACGGGCGGGCCGCATGAACGCCGTTCTTCGCCCCACCCCGGCCGCGATGGGCACGGCCGCCAATGTCGGCGCATTCGTCGAATGCGTGATTCCCACGACCGAATCGCAGCGCGAGGTCTGGCTCGGCGCGATGCTGGGCACCGAGGCATCGCTGGCCTACAACGACTCGGTGGTGCTGCGGCTGCGCGGCCCACTGGACCGCCAGGCGATGGCACGCGCCGTGGCCCGGCTCGTCGAGCGCCACCAGTCGCTGCGCGCGACCATCTCGCCGGACGGCACCTGCATGCTGGTCGGCCAGGCGGGGCCCGACCCGCTCTTGCAGCGCGACCTGGCCTCGCTCGACCCCGAAGCCCGCGCGCTCGCGCTGCAGGACGCGCATGAAGCGGCGGTGAGCACGCCGTTCCCGCTGGAGCGCGGGCCGCTCTTCCGTGCGGAGCTCTACCGGCTCGGCGAAGGCGAGCACGAGTTGTTGATGTCGGCCCACCACGTGGTCTGCGACGGCTGGTCGTGGGCGGTGATCACCGAGCAGCTCGGCCACCTCTATGCCGAGCAGACCGGCGACGGCCTGCCGCTGAAGGCCGCCCCCACCTTCGATGCCTTCGCCACCGAGGAAGCCGCCGACGCCGCGCGGCCCGAGATGCAGCAGCATGTGGACTACTGGCTCGAGCGCTTCTCGGGCGGCACGCTGCCGGTGCTCGACCTGCCGCCCGACCACCCGCGCCCCGCCGTGCGCACCTTCGCCTCGCGGCGCACCGAGCGGCTGCTGGAGCGGCGCCTGGTGGCCTCGCTGCGCACCATGAGCGCCCGGACCGGCACCAGCCTCTTCGCGGGCCTGCTCGCCGGCTTCGCCGCCACGCTGCACCGGCTCACCGGCCAGGACGACATCGTGGTGGGCATTCCGGCCTCGGGCCAACTGGCGCGCGACATGCCCGGCCTCGTGGGCCACTGCGTGAACCTGCTGCCGCTGCGCCTCGCGGCGCCCGCCGACCTGCGCTTCGACACGCTCATGGGCGAATGCAGGGCCGCCGTGCTCGACGCCTTCGAGCACCAGGCGCTCACCTACGGCGCGCTGCTGAGCAAGCTCTCGCTGCAGCGCGATGCGAGCCGCCAGCCGCTCGTGAGCGTGATGTTCAACGTCGACCCCGACGTGGCCGCGGGCGTGCAGACCTTCTCGGGCCTGAAGGTCGAGCAGGACACGGTGGCGCGCCGCCACGAGAACTTCGAGCTCTTCCTCAACCTGCGGCCGGTGGATGGCGGCCTGCAGATCGAGGCCCAGTACAACACCGACCTCTACGACGAAGAGAGCGTGCAGCGCTGGCTCGACATGTTCGAGTGCGTGCTGCGCTCGGCCGTGCGCAGCCCCGCCGAGCCGATCGGCCGGCTGGAGGTGCTGTCGCCCGACGCCGCGCGCTCGCTGGCCGCGCTGCAGCCGCCGCCCATTGCGGTGGAAGGCGCGCCGCTCGCGCACGCCGGCTTCGTGGCGCGCGCATTGCAGCACCCCGACCGCCCCGCGCTGCGCGACGGTGCGCGCACCTTCAGCTACGGCGATCTGGACGCGCGCTCCAACCGCCTTGCCCATGCGCTGCGCGCGCGCGGCATCGGCCGCGGCGAGTACGTGGGCCTGTGCCTGGAGCGCGGGCTGGACATGCTCGTGGCGGTGCTCGCGGTGCTGAAGTCGGGCGCGGCCTACGTGCCGCTCGACCCGGCCTTTCCGCAGGCGCGCCTGGACCACTACGCCACCGACGCCAGCCTCAGCCTGCTGGTGACCACCTCGGACATCGCCGCCGCGCCGCGCAAGTGGAATGCCGATGCGGGGTCGCGGCTGTTCGAGCTCGACCGCGACACCGCATGGCTGCAGGCGCCTACTGATGCGCTCGCGCCGGATGTCTGCGATGCCCGGGCCGAGGACCCGGCCTACGTGATCTACACCTCGGGCTCCACCGGCCTGCCCAAGGGCGTGTGCGTGCCGCACGGCGCAGTTGCCAACCTGCTCGCCTCGATGCAGAAGGCGCCCGGCCTCGGCGCGGAGGACCGGATCGCCGCGGTGACGACGCTCTCGTTCGACATCGCCGTGATCGAGCTGCTGCTGCCGCTCGCGGTGGGCGCCGAGGTGGTGATGGTCCAGCGCGAGACCGCCATGGACGGCAACAGCCTGCGCGCGCTGCTCGAGGCGGAAGCGGTCACCGTGCTGCAGGCCACGCCCGGCATGTGGCAATTGCTGCTCGATGCGCAGTGGCCCGGCGCCAAAGGCTTTCGCGGCTGGATCGGCGGCGAGGCGGTGCGCGGGCGGCTCGCGCTCGCGCTGCTCGATCGCTGCGCCGAACTCTGGAACGTGTACGGCCCGACCGAGACCACCGTGTGGTCGACCGCCTGGAACATGCAGCGCGACGTGGTGGCCTCGCGTGGCGTGTCGATCGGGCTTCCGATCGACAACACCGAGGTGTGGATCCTCGATACCAACCTGCAGCCCTGCCCCATCGGCGTGCCCGGCGAGATCTGCATCGCAGGCATGGGCCTTTCGCTGGGCTATCACGAACGGGCCGAACTCACGGCCGAGCGCTTCGTCACCGCGCGCGTGCTGGGCCAGAACCGCAAGGTCTACCGCACCGGCGACCGCGGCCGCTGGCGCAACGACCGCCTGCTCGAGCACCTCGGGCGGCTCGACTTCCAGGTGAAAGTGCGCGGCTACCGCATCGAGGCCGGCGAGATCGAAGCCCGCTGCAACGAGGTCGCCGGCGTGTCGCGCAGCGTGGTGGTGGCGCGCGAAGACCGCCCGGGCGACGTGCGCCTGGTGGCCTACCTGGCGCTGGTGCCCGGCGCGGCGCTGGACCCGGCCGCGCTGATGCAGCACCTGCGCGAGCACCTGCCGGCCTTCATGCTGCCGCAGCACGTGGTCACGCTCAAGGCGCTGCCGACGCTGCCCAACGGCAAGCTCGACCGGGTGTCGCTGCCCGCGCCGCAGGCGCTGCCGCGCGACGAGGTGCGCCGCGGCGCCGGGCCGCGCAACGACGCCGAGCGCACGGTGCTCGCGGCGATGGAGCAGGTGCTCAGCCTGCCGGGCCTGGACATGCAGGACGACTTCTTCACGATGGGCGGACATTCGCTGCTGGCCGCGCGGCTGGCGACGCTTCTCGCCCGCGAGTTCAAGGTCGCGCTGCCGCTGCGCACGCTGTTCGAGGCACCCACCCCCGAGCGCCTGGCCGCGGCGATTGCCGGCCTGCAAGCCGCCGGCGCCGGCGTGCTGGCGCCCCTGGCCTGCCGCATCGACCGCACGAGCGCGCCGATGACGCCCTCGCAGGAGCGCATCCTCTTCATGGAACAGCTTCACCCGGGGCGCTCGGTCTACAACGTGCCCTCGGCACAGCGGCTGACCGGTCCTTTCGATGCAGCGCGCTTCGAGGCGGCGCTTTGCGAAATCATTCGCCGCCAGCCCGCGCTGCGCACCTGCGTGGGCACCGATCCGGCCACCGGGCAGCCGGTTCAATCGATTGCGCAGGCTGTGGAATTTTCGCTGCCGGTGATCGACCTGCGCAGCTTGCCCGCGGACCAGCGCGAGGCCGAACTGGCCGAGCGCATGCAGGAGCTCGCCGACCAGCCCATCGACCTGCGCCGCGCGCCGATGGCCCACGCGGCGCTGTTCCAGGTCGACGACGACGACCACGCATTCGTGTTCGTGCCGCACCACCTGGTGTGGGACGGCTGGTGCTTCGACCTGTTCCAGCGCGAACTCACGGCGATCTACGACGCGGCCGAGCGCGGCCGTCCGCACTGTCTGCCGCCGCTGGAGACCACGCACGGCGACTATGCCGAATGGCTTGCCGGCTGGATGCGGGAGCCGGCCTTCGAGGAGCAGTTGGGCTTCTGGCGCCGCCGGCTGGCGAGCGGGCCGCCGCCGCGCCTGCCCCGGACCGACATGCCCCGCCGCGCGGGCAAGAGCGGCCAGGGCGGCACGCAGTGGATCCACATCGACCTGGCCACGACCGGACGGCTTCGCGAGATCGCGCGCGGCATGGAGGTGACGCTGAGCATGCTGACCTTCGGCCTCTATGCGCTCACCATGAGCCGGGTCATCGGCAGCGATGCGGTCGTCATCGCGAACCCGGTGCGCGGGCGCCTGCAGCCCGAGACGGAAGACGTGATGGGCGTCTTCAACAACGTGCTGCCGGTGTCGCTGCGGGTCGACCTCGCCCAGTCGCTGCCGGACTTCATGCGCTGCGTGAAGCAGGAGCTGCTCGCGCTCATGAACTGCCAGCAGGTGCCGTTCGAGCGGATGGTGGCCGGCGACGGCCTCGGCGGCCCGAACAGGAACGCCGGGTCCTACCAGTCGATGTTCTCGTTCCAGGATGCGCGCGAGCGCGCGCGGCACCTGGGCAGCCTGCAGACCCGCCAGATGCACCTGATGCAGCGCGGCGCGACCGACGACATCGGCGTGTGGCTGATGGACAAGCCGCACGGCCTGGAAGGCGCGCTGATCTACAACGCCGACATCTACCTGCGCGAGACCGGTGCGCAGCTGCGCGACCGCTACCTCGAACTCCTGCACCGCGCCGCCGAGCGCCCCGCCGCCACGCTCGCCTACCTGGCCTCGGACGAGGGCTCCGCGAGCGCGGCCTACCTGCGCAAGCTCGCGGCCGACGAGCCGGAGCGGGCGGACAAGGCGCCCAAGCCCCTGGCCGATGCCGGCGGGCGCGCCGCGGCAGCGAGCCTGCTCGCGCCGGAGCAGGCGCCGCTCGCCCAGATCTGGGCCGGCGTGCTGGGCATCGACGTCAACGACATCCGCGCGAGCGACAACTTCTTCGACCTCGGCGGCGACTCGCTGCTGGTGCTGAACGCGGTCAAGCAGGCCGAGCAGACGCTGGGCTTGCGCGTGGAGATGCGGCGCTACCTGTTCGAGAACCTCGCGCAGATCGCGTCGCCCCGCAACGGCAACGGCAACGGCAACGGCAACGGCAACGGCAACGGCAACGGCAATGCTGCGGCCGACACGAAGCCGGGCGAACTGGCGGGCCTGCCGGCCGTCCCCGCCGCGAGCGCATCGCGCGGCGAGAGCCTGCTGGGCCGCGCATTCGGCAGCTTGCTGCGCAAGGGGTGACACGACATGGCCCAGCACGCTAGCGCCTCCCATGCGGCGTCCGCCTCCGGCCCGGGCTGTGCGCCGGCGCAGCCCCTCATGTTCGGCCCGGCCTCGCGCCAGCTCTTCGGGCTGTTCCATCCGGCGGACGAGGCGCGCGCCGAAGACAGCGCGGTGCTTGTTTGTCCGCCGTTCGGACAGGAGGGCCTGCGTACCCACCGCTTCTTCAAGGTTCTGGCCGAACGCTTCGCGCGTGCCGGCATCCCCACGCTGCGCTTCGATTTCCACGGCACGGGCGATTCGCCTGGCGAAGAGAGCCAGGGCGAACTCGACGGCTGGCGGCGCGACCTGTGCACGGCGCACGAGGAACTGCGCCGGCGCGCGCCGGGCAAGCGCATCGTCTGGGTCGGCGCGCGCCTGGGGGCCACGCTCGCGGTGCTGGCGGCGCGCAACGGGCGCTGCGACCCGGTGCGCCTGGTGCTGTGGGAGCCGGTGATCGATGGGCGCCGCTACGCGCGCTTCCTGCGCGAGCAGCACGTGGCCGCGATCGATGCGAGCTTCTGCATTCCCGACCTGTCGTGGCGCCGCAGCCTCGGCCGCGATCCCGCCGCATTGCCCGAGGAGGCACTGGGCGCCCTGCTCTCGCCGGCGCTGCGCGAGCAGTTGGGCGCACTCACGCCGGACGCGCTGCCTCTCACCGCGCTGCACGACACGCTGGTGCTGACGCCGCCCGACGACACCCACACGCCGCAATGGGCGGCCGAGCAGCAGTCGCGCCATATGCCGGTGCGGCTCGCGTATTTCCAGCACCGGCTCGACTGGACGGCGGACCCCTATCCCAACAGCGCCATGGTTCCGTCCGACGCGCTCAACCGCCTGCAAGGGGCTCTCCATGAATGACGCAG
>CXWL01098359.1_pt1 | contig 18561 bp, 22 predicted proteins | sample 590931 | NCBI WGS metagenome assembly CXWL01 (sample SAMEA3498368, study PRJEB10139) | groundwater metagenome | biome: water well; material: biofilm material | place: Germany | collected 2015-04-27 | reverse complement strand
CGACCTGCGCGAGGCGTACGACTGCGGCCTGCATACGGTACGCATCGCCACCCACTGCACCGAAGCGGACGTCGCCGAGCAGCACATCATCGCCGCCCGCAAACTGGGCCTCGACACGGTCGGTTTCCTGATGATGGCCCACATGACCACCACCGAGAAACTGGCGCAACAGGCGCTCTTGATGGAATCGTACGGCGCGCAGTGCGTGTACGTCACCGATTCGGCCGGCTACCTGCTGCCCGACGGCGTCACCGAGCGCGTCGCCGCCCTGCGCGCGGCGCTCAGGCCCGAGACCCAGATCGGCTTCCACGGCCACCACAACCTGGCGATGGGCGTGGCCAATTCGCTGGCCGCGGTCGAAGCAGGCGCGGTCCGCATCGACGGNNCGGATGGGCATTGAAACCGGCGTCGACCTGTACAAGATCATGGACGTCGCCGAGGACATCGTACTGCCGATGATGGACCACATGGTGCGCATCGATCGCGACGCGCTGACGCTCGGCTACGCCGGCGTCTATTCGACCTTCCTGCTGTTCGCCAAGCGCGCCTCGGTCAAGTACAAGGTTCCCGCGCGCGACATCCTGGTCGAACTGGGCCGGCGCGGCATGGTCGCCGGCCAGGAAGACATGATCGAAGACACCGCGCTGACGCTGGCGCGCGAACGGGGAATCGCAGCATGAACCTCGACCAGGCAACCATCGCCCGCCTCGCCGAGCATCTCGAGAACTGCGAGCTCGAGGCGCGCGACACCACCAAGATCACCGATGAATATCCTGACATGGACTGGGATGACGCCTACGCGATCCAGGACGAAATCCGGCGCCGCAAGGTAGCCCGCGGCTGCCGCATCGTCGGCCTGAAAGCCGGCCTGACCTCGCACGCCAAGATGAAGCAGATGGGCGTGGAGACGCCCTGCTTCGGCTTCATGGCCGATTACTTCGCCCTGCCGGAAGGCGGCGAGTGCAAGGTGTCGGAACTGATCCATCCGAAGGTCGAGCCGGAAATCGCCTTTATCACCAAGCACGCCTTGCGCGGACCGGGTTGCCATATTGGCGCCGTGCTGGCGGCGACCGACTTCGTCATGCCCGGCATCGAAGTGATCGATTCGCGTTACCGCGATTTCAAGTTCGACCTCAAAAGCGTGATTGCCGACAATACCTCGGCGGTTCGCTTCGTGGTCGGCGGCAGGCCGATTTCGGCCTCCGAGGTCGATTTGCGGACAGTCGGCATCGTGCTGGAAAAGAATGGCGAGCCGGTTGCGTTCGGCGCCGGCGCAGCCGTGCTCGGCCACCCTGCCGCCGCCATTGCGATGTTGGCCAACCACCTCGGCAAACGCGGCCAGGAAATCCCGGCGGGAAGCCTGATCCTGTCCGGTGGCATCACCGAGGCGGTCGCCGTCCAGGCCGGCGATTCGGTGTGCCTGCGCGTCCAGGGCATGGGCAGCGTCGGGATGCGCTTCGTCTGACCATTCACACAGAAAGGAATTTATCATGCCATTTGCCCAAATCTACCTGATCGAAGGCCGTACCGAAGAGCAAAAACGCGCCGTGATCGAAAAGGTCACTGCGGCGCTGTCCGAAGCGGTCGGCGCGCCGAAAGAAAATGTGCGCGTCTGGATCCACGACGTCCCCAATACCAACTGGGGCATTGCCGGCGTCACCGCCAAGGACATGGGGCGCTGACATGACGGCCAATCCCGAAATAGGCAAGTCGGTTGTCGCCAACGGCATCGCAACGAACTACCACGACGTCGGCGAAGGTCCGCCGGTGTTGCTGATCCACGGCTCCGGGCCTGGCGTGACAGGCTGGGCCAACTGGCGCCTGACGATCCCGGCACTGGCCACCCGCTTCCGGGTGCTGGCACCCGACATGGTTGGTTTCGGCTTCACCGAGCGGCCCGCCGATGTGCAGTACAACATGGAAAACTGGGTCAGCCACATCATCGGCTTCATGGATGCGCTGGGGATCGAGCAAGCCCACCTGGTCGGCAACTCCTTCGGTGGCGGCTTGGCGCTGGCACTGGCGATCCGCGCGCCGCAGCGGGTCAACCGGCTGGTGCTGATGGGCAGCGCCGGGGTGTCGTTTCCGATCACCGACGGCCTCGACCGGGTGTGGGGATATACGCCGTCGCTGGCGAACATGCGTTCGCTACTCGACGTGTTCGCCTTCAACCGCAGCCTGCTCAATGAGGATCTGGCGCGCATGCGTTACGAGGCGAGCATCCGGCCCGGGTTCCAGGAAGCGTTTTCGCGCATGTTCCCGGCGCCGCGCCAGCGCGGGGTCGATGGCCTGGCCAGTCCGGAATCGGCGATTCGCGCCCTGCCGCACCAGACCATGATCGTCCATGGGCGCGAAGACAAGGTGATACCGCTGTCGAGTTCGTACAAGCTGTTCGACCTGATTCCGAGGGCCCAGCTGCACATGTTCGGCGAATGCGGGCACTGGACGCAGATCGAGCACGCAGACCGCTTCAACCGGCTGGTCGGCGATTTCTTCGGGGAAGACGCGGCAGNNGTATTACTGGCGCAGATGGCGCCTCCAATCAAGGACAGCGGCCACCCGCCAGTGGGTCAGCCCAGCCAGGCGGCGTAGCCGAATCCCGACGACAGGCCAGGGATCGACGCTTCGCAGCGGCGGCCAGCGGCGCCGACTGCATGGGTGTGCGTCGCCGAAGCGTGCGCCGCCGAGCGGCTGGCGGCGCGGCGCGCGTTGATGCGCTGCAGGCCGGCGACGAAGTCGCTGACGGTTGCGCCCATGTTGCGCGAGAAATCCGAGGCGGTAGCGGTCGACGTAATGGTAGGCAAGGCAAACTCCGGCAGCGATAAGATTGGCCCGAATCTTAATGGAGTTGGCCGCGCAAGGCCAATTGCCAGTTCCGATGTCCCCTATGGCTTGCGTGAATATCTCGCCCGGCGTGATATCAAGGCCCGCGCTTCCAGGGCACCAGCAGGCCCTCGACCTCCTGGAGAATCATCGAAAACAGGAACCCGAGCAGCGCGATGACGATCAGGCCGACGTACATCGTCTCCACCGACAGGATCTCCCACGCATTCCAGATCATGAAGCCCAGGCCGCTCTTGGCGCCGATCATTTCGGCGATCGCGATCAGGATCAGCCCCATGCCGACGCCGAGCTTGACCCCGCTCATGATGTGCGGCACCGCGCCCGGAAACGCGATCGTGCGGAACACCTGCCAGCGGCTGGCGCCGAAGTTGTGGCCGACGTCGAGGAATATCTTGTTAATCTCGACCACGCCGGTGCAGGAATTGATCAGCACCGGGTAGAACACGCCGATTGCCACCATGACAACCTTGGACGACTCGCCAAGCCCGAAAATGAGCAGGATCAGCGGAAAAATCGCGCTCTTCGGCACCGGATAGGTGGTCGAAACGAGCGGGTTGACGAACGCGCGCAGCGGCCGGTTCAGGCCCATCGCGATTCCCAACAGCAGCGCCGGAATCCCGCCGAGCAGGAAGCCCCAGAACAGCCGCTGCAGGCTGGCCCACGTATTGACCCACAGGCTGCCGTCCTGGACCAGCGCCAGGAAGGTCTCCGATATCTTCGACGGCGCCGGAAAGAAGCGCGCGTCCAGCACGCCGGTGCGCACCAGCACTTCCCACACGATCAGCAGCAGCAGTGGCGATGCCAGGCTGATCAGGCGGTCGCGGTTTCCTGCGGAGAGGCGGCCGCGCGGCTGCGCGCGGGCGGCGGCGCGCAAGCGCGCCGGATGCGATTCAGGCAAGGCGTTCATGCGGTCACGCTCCTTTCGTCCTGGGCGCGGGCGCGCTGCACTTCATCGCGCAGCTGGCCCCAGATCGAGTACACCAATTCGCCATATTCGGGCAGCGCGCGCAATGCGAGCACCTCGCGCGGACGTGCGAACGGCACCTCCACCAGCTGCTTGATCTTGCCCGGTTGCGCGCTCATGATCATGATGCGGTCGCCCAGCGTGACCGCTTCGTCGACGCTGTGCGTGATGAAGACGACGGTCTTGCGCGTCTCTTCCCAGATGCGCAGCAGTTCGTCCTGCAGCAGCAGCTTGTTCTGCTCGTCGAGCGCGGAAAACGGCTCGTCCATCAGAAAAATATCCGGATCGTTGGCAAACGCGCGCGCGATCGACACGCGCTGGCGCATGCCGCCCGACAGCTGGTGCGGATAGGCATGGGCGAACTTGCTCAGGCCCGTGCGGTTCAGGTAGTGCCCGACGACGTCGGCGATCTCGCCGCGCGGCTTGTGGCGCATCGACAGGCCGTAGGCTGCGTTCTCGAACACCGTCATCCAGGGGAACAGCGAGTCGCCCTGGAACACCATCGAGTTCGCCGGGCGCCCTTCGGTCGGCGCGCTGATCTCGAAGCTGCCGGAGGTCGGCGACTCGAGCCCGGCGAGGATGCGCAGCAGCGTCGTCTTGCCGCAGCCGCTTGGGCCGACGATCATGAAAAAACAGCCGGTCGGAATATCGAGCGTGACGTCGTCGAGCGCGGTGACGACGCCGTGCGCGCCCTCGAAGCTCTTGCTCAGGTTGCGCATGCGGATCTTGACCGAGGACTGCTGCGCTGGCGTGGTCGCTTCCATTCGGCCGCTCATCGCGCGCCGCGTGGCTTGTACGGGCCGAGCGCCTTCAGCGCCGCCTCGACGAACGAGTTGTCGAGCGCCTGTTCGACCGTGACGTTGCCCTTGATCTGCCCTTCCATCTTGTAGAAGGCCAGGTCGTTCTTCAGGCTCGGCTCGTGCACGGCGCCGTCCGGATTGCAGCCCTGCGGCGTAATCGTGCGGTACACCGCCGGGTCCTTGACATTGGTGTATTCGGTAAGGATTGCGATCACCTCGGCGGCGTTCGGGCCGGCGATCTTGCCGTCCTTTAGCGCGTCGTTGTACTCGCGCACCGCGCGCAGGTAGGCGCGCATGAAGCCCTTGGCGGCATCTGGATTGTCCTTGATGAAGGCGCTCGAGTACAGAACCACCGCCAGCTGGTGGTTCGGGTAGATCACGTCGTCGCCCATCACGCGCACCGCGGCGCCGCTCTGGACCGCCCTGGTCGCCGAGGGCTCTGTCGTCATCGCCGCATCCACCGCCTTGTTCTGCAGCGCCATCACGTGTTGCGGAAAACCGAGGAAGATGCGTTCGACGTCGCCGTATTTGAGGCCGGCCTTTTTCAGCGCCTCGTTCAGCGTCGAGGTCGAGGCGCTGCCGGTCGCGCTGCCGGCGATCTTCATGCCCTTCAGATCCTTCAGCGTCTTGTAGCGGCCACTGTCGACCAGGTCCTTGCGCACCAGCAGCGGCTGATAGCCATAGCCAGGCGGCGTCGAGCCCTTGTCGGCGACGATCTTGATGTCGATGCCGCGCGCGACCGCATTGTACAAGCCGGCCGACGGCGAACCGGCGCCCACTTCGAGCTGGCCGTTGCCGAGCGGCGCGACCATCTTGGCGCCCGAATCAAAGGCCAGGAAGCTGACGTCCAGCCCCTCCTGCTTGAAGTAGCCCTTCTTGTCGGCGATGAAGAAGCCGACGTCGCTGCTGGCGTTGGCCAGGCCGACGCGCACCACCACCGGTTCGGCCGCCGTCGCCACGGCGCTGCCCAACGCAAGCATCAATCCCGCGCCCCAGTTCACCAGGTTCCTGTTGTTCATGAATCGTCTCCTTCGTTATCGGCGGCGCCGGCGGCGCCGCGTTGCGCCATTCATTTGGCTTTTTTCGCCGCGTACGGGCCAAGATCCTTCAGCGCCGCCTCGACAAACTGCATGTCGAGCACCTGCTCGACCGTGACATTGCCCTTCACCTGACCTTCTTCCTTGAAGAACGCCAGGTCGTTCTTCAGGCTCGCCTCGTGCACGCGGCCGTCCGGATTGGTGCCCTGCGGCGTGATCGCGGCGAACACCTTCGGATCCTTGATGTTGGTGTATTCGGTCAGGATGGCGATGATCTCGCCGGCGTTCGGCCCGGCGATCCTGCCGTCCTTGAGCGCATCGTTGTAGTCGCGCGCCGCCTTCAGGTAGGCGCGCATGAAGCGCTTCGCGGCGTCCGGGTTCTGTTTGATGAACTGGCCGGAATACAGCACCACGGCCAGCTGGTGGTTCGGGTAGATCGCGTCGTCGCCCATCACGCGCACCGCCGCGCCGCTTTGCACCGCGCGTGTCGCCGACGGCTCGGTCGTCATCGCCGCGTCCACCGCCTTGTTTTGCAGAGCGGGCACATGCTGCGGGAACGCCATGAACACGCGCTCCACGTCGGATGTCTTCAGGCCGGCGCTCTTGAGCGCTTCATTCAAGGTCGACGTCGAGGCGCTGCCCGGCGCGCTGCCGGCGATCTTCATGCCCTTCAGGTCCTTCAGCGTCTTGAAGCGGCCGCTGGTGACCAGGTCCGTGCGCACCAGCAGCGGCTGGAAGCCGTAGCCGGCCGGCGTCGATCCCTTGTCGGCGACGATCTTGATGTCGATGCCGCGTTCCACCGCGTTGTACAGGCCCGCCGACGGCGAGCCGCCGCCGATGTCGAGCTGGCCGGCGCCGAGCGGCGCGACCATCTTGGCGGCCGAATCGAACGGTGTGAACGCGACCGCCAGGCCTTCCTGCCTGAAGTAGCCCTTCTTGTCGGCGATGTAGAAAACCGCGTCGCTGCTTGCGGCGCTGACGCCAACCCGCAACGGCACGTCGGCTGCGTGCGCGCTCAGGGCGGTGGACAGGATCAGCGCCGTGACGATGGCGCGAAGCGGGTTGCGTGGCATGGTGTCTCCTTTTTGTGGTCGTTGGGTCAGGCGCCCAGCTGGGCAAGCATGTCGGACACATAACTGGCGTCGCGCGCGATGATCAGGATGTCGGATGCGGCGCGCAGTTTCGGCAGCTCGGCCCGGGTGTCGCCCTGGTCGAGCAGGATTCCGGTCACCATCACCTTCGCCTCGCGCGCCAGCCGCAGGATGCCGGGGGCCGCGGCCAGGTCGTCGCCGGCGCAGGCAACCGTGACGATCATTTCGGCGCCGGCCAGTTCGGCCGGGCCGGCGCCCGCTACCTGGACATCGCGCAACAGCGCCAGGTCGAGCGCGCCGACGATGGCGCGGCCGCCGTCGCCGAGGCCGACCAGCCTGATGCGGCGCGGCTGCGAATTCGGCACCTCGATGCGGTGCCGGGTATCGGTTGAAGCGCGGGCGTTGCTGACTGCTTGCATGGCGGTTCCTTAAGCGATGCAGCGTTCGAATCCCGCGGCCAGCAGCGCGCGGTCGAGGTGGCGGCCGATGAACACGAGCCGGCTCGAACGCGCCTCGCCGGTTCGCCATGGCCGTTGAAAGTCGCCCTCCAGCAGCATGTGCACCGACTGGAATACCAGCCGGCGCGCTTCGCCGGCGACCTCGATGATGCCTTTCGCGCGCAGGATGTCGGCGCCCTTGCTGGCCACCAGCGCATTGAGCCAGGCGCTGATCCGCTCGCCGTCCATCGGCGCGTGCGACTGCAGTGCGACGGTGCCGATGTCGCTGTCGTGCCGGTGGTCGTGATGCTCATGGTCGCAGTGCTGGTCGTGCACATGGTCTTCTTCCCCGGCCTGCAGGAATGCCGGTTCGAGCGAGACGATGCGCTCGAGGTCGAAGCCGCCGCGCCCGATCAGCTGGTCGAGCGGGACCTTGGCGCGCTGTGCGCGCAGGATCGGCGCCAGCGGATTGATCGCCTTCAGGCGCGCTTCGATCGCCGCCAGTTCGGCTTCGCTGGCCAGTTCGGTCTTGTTCAGCACGATCTGGTCGGCGAAGGCGATCTGCTCGCGCGCTTCGCGGCTGTCGGCCAGGCGCAGGCCGATGTGGCGGGCGTCGACCAGCGTCGTCACCGAATCGAGCACCGTGCGCGCCTGCAGGTAATGGTCGACGAAGAAGGTCTGCACCACCGGCCCCGGATCTGCCAGGCCGGTGGTTTCGATGATGATGGCGTCGAAGCTGCCGCCTTTTGCCAGCAGTTCGTGCAGCGTGCGGATCAAGTCGCCGCGCACGGTGCAGCAGATGCAGCCGTTGTTCATCTCGAACAGCTCCTCGTCGGCGCTGACGATCAGATCGCCGTCGATGCCGGTCTCGCCGAACTCGTTGACGATCACCGCGTAGCGCCGGCCGTGCGGCTCGGACAGGATGCGGTTGAGCAGCGTGGTCTTGCCCGCGCCGAGGTACCCGGTCAGCACCGTGACCGGAATACGTTGATGCTGGGCGGCGATCGGCGCGCTCATGCCGTCCTTACATCCACGGCATCAGCGAAGCGTGGATCACGTCGGGCAGGCCTTCGTTGCCGACCGAACGGATCGCCAGGTCGACGTCCTGCAGCCCGAACTTGTGGGTGGTAACCTTCTCGAGCGGGAAGCGGCCCGACGCGATCTGCGCCAGCGCCAGTTCGCATGCCCGGTAGCTGTGGCCGCGCGCGCTCTTGAGCGTGATGAACTTGAGCGTCACCTTCGCGATCGGGAAATTCGGGAATTCCGGCATTTCCCCCTGCATGACGATGACGCCGCCCTTGCGCTTGCACGCTTCGACCCCGAGCAGGATCGGAAAGGTGCCGGCGCCGGCGGTGCAGTCGAGCACCACGTCGACGCCGCGACCGCCGGTGATCTCCATGATGCGTTCGAGCGGATCTTCCTTCTGCACGTCGATGACGAAATCGGCGCCGAGCGCCTTCGCCACTTCCAGCCGCGCCGCGTCCTTCGAGGTGCCGGTGACGATGATCAGTTTGGCGCCGGCCTGCTTGCAGATGACCGTCTGCGACAGCCCCTGCTGGCCCGGGCCCTGGATCAGCACCACGCTGTCGTAACCGACCCCGCCGTCGAACAGCGACCACTCGATGCCGTTGGCCATCGGCGTGACCAGGCCCGCCAGTTCGGGCGTGACGCCGTCCGGCACCTTGTGGATGACCGAATTCCACGGCAGGTAGGCGTACTGCGCGAAGCCCCCCCACAGGTGCGGCGGCTTGTCGGAACTGGTGTAGCCGTAGCGGATGCCGTCCGGATTGTAGCGCCAGTCGGTGTTCTCGCAGTGGCGGTACTCGCCCTTGTGGCACCATTCGCACTTCATGCAGCCGACGTAGTGCTCGACGAATACCAGGTCGCCTTCCTTGAAGCCTTTGCGCCGGGTGAATTCCGCGCCGGCCTTGGTGATGTAGCCGATGTTCTCGTGGCCCATGATCACCGGCCCCTTGGCCAGCGGCTGCTTGTACATCTTGACGTCGGTGCCGCAGATGCCGGCCACTTCCATGCGCAGCAAGGCGCCGTCGGGCGGCACGTCCGGCATCGGGAATTCCTGGATTTCGATTTTGCTCGGGCCCGTCTTTACTGCGGCAAGTACTTTTTCCACAACTGCTCCTTGAATATGAATGTCGGTAGCCGATCAGCGGCCGGTAGCCTTGCGCGCGTGTTCGAGCGACGAGAAATTGCGCGGCGCGGGACACATCAGGTAGCGGTAGCCCTCCGCCTTGACGCGCTCGATATTCGCTGGCGAGACGCGCGGGTGGCCGACGATGACGTCGTGCCGCTTGCAGATCGAGACGATCTGGGCCATCGCGTCGAGCACGGCCGGGTGTTCGGGCTGGCGCGGAAAACCGAGTTCCTGGCCCAGGTCGCCTTCGCCGATCAGCACCGCGCCGATGCCCGGCACTTCCTTGAGCATGTCCGGCAGGTTGGCGATGCCGGCCTGGTCCTCGATCTGCAGCACCACCAGGATTTCGCCTTGCGGCGCCAGCGGCCAGACGTCGGCGCGCGCGTAATACTCTTGCATCGTCAGGCCCCAGTAGCGCGCGGCCTGCATCGGGCCGTCGCCGCGAATGCCGGCCGGCTCGTACAGCGGCTTGTCCTTCATGCGCTGGTAGCGGCACGACGCGACCGCGTTATAGGCTTCCTGCACTGTGCTTATGTGCGGGAACATGATGCCGTAGCAGCCCAGGTCGAGCGCCTGCTTGGCGAGGAACTGGTTCATCTCGGCGCCGTTGGCGGGAATGCGCGCGGTGGGGGTGACGGCCGGCGCGGCCGATCCGGTTTCCACGATCTGGGCGCGATTGAGCATGTACTGCAAGCTGTTGCGCAAGGCCGCGATGTCCCAGCCGCGATGCTCCCCTTCGAACACGACCCCGTCGTAGCTCGACGCCGTCAGCTCGATGGCGGTTTCGAGCTCGCACGGCGCGAACAGCGTGAACGAATGCTGGCCGGCTTCCAGCGCGCGAATGATCCCGTTGAGGCGGGGAATGGTGGACATGCAGCTCTCCTGATAATGGTAAGGCGCCGGAAACTGGTGCTGCAATCATTGTATGTGCAATTTCCAAGGCCGGCAATCGAAAATGAAACAACGTTCCATCAGGCGGAACAAAAAATGCGACCCATCGGCGCTCGGCCCCTACCCGGCGCGGGCCGGGTGGCCGCGCGCCGTCAGCAAGGCGTCGAGCCGCGGATACACGCGGCGCGCGTTGCCTTCGAAGATCTGGTAGCGCGCATCCGCGCTCAGGCCCTCGACCTGGTCGACGTAGCGCTTGGTGTCGTCAAAGCTGTGGCCGGTCTCCGGATCGATGCCCGGCACGGCGCCCAGCATCTCCGAGGCGAACAGGATGTTCCCGATCGGGATCACCTTGGTCAGCAGCTCGATGCCGGGCAAGTGGTAGACGCAGGTGTCGAAGAAGACGTTGTTCATCACATGGTCGATCAGCTGCACCTTTTTCATGCTCAGGCACAGCCCGCGGTAGCGTCCCCAGTGGTACGGCACGGCGCCGCCGCCGTGCGGGATCACCAGCTTGAGGGTCGGGAAATCCCTGAACAGGTCGCCCTGGATCAGCTGCATGAAGGCGGTGGTGTCGGCGTTGATGTAATGCGCGCCGGTGTGGTGGAAGGCCGGATTGCAGCACGAGGTGACGTGCACCATCGCCGGCACATCGAGTTCGCACAGCTTTTCGTAGATCGGGTACCAGTAGCGGTCGATCAGCGGCGGATCGGTCCAGTAGCCGCCGGAGGGATCCGGATTCAGGTTGACGCCGACGAAACCGAGCTGGCTGACGATGCGTTCGAGCTCCGGCAGGCAGTTTTTTGGCGACACGCCGGGATACTGCGGCAGCTGGCCGACGCCGACGAAGTTGTCCGGCAACAGGGTGCAGAGGCGATGAATGATGTCGTTGCTGACCGTGGCCCACTGGTGGCTGGTCGATTCAAGGCCGACATGGTGCGCCATGCCGGCCGCGCGCGGCGAGAAGATCGTCAGGTCGCTGCCGCGGTCGCGCTGCAGTTTGAGCTGCGGCTGCACCGAGGCGATCAGCGCTTCGTCGCTGATGCCGAGCTGGGTCGTCGCGGGCCGGCGCGCGGGGTCGGCCAGGCCGGCCAGCTGCTTGTCGCGAAAGGTGTGGAAGGCCGCGGGCTCGGTCGTGTAGTGGCAGTGCGTGTCGATGATCATGGCTGCAGCAACTCGGTTTGAGGGTTGGCATCGGCGAGGAACCGCAACAGGCGCGCCGCGGTGGCCTCCTCGGTCTGGTCGGCCGGCGCGACGTCCCAGTATTCGGCGCGCGGCAGGCATTCTTCAAGATAGCGCGCGGCGGAAGTAGCGTGCGAGGCGTCCTTGCCGGGGATGATCAGCGCCGGTATCTGCAGCGCCATCAGATCTTCCGGCTCGGCGCCGGGCGCGGTGTCGCGGTCGATCAGGGTGTGCGCCATGGCGGACACAATCAGCTTGTAATGTTCGACGTCCTGCAGCGCAAATCGTTCGGCGAAATCGGTGTCGCGCGCAATCACCGATGCCCACGGCCCGCCGCGCGGATCGGCGCCGAACGGCTTGCGGCCTTCCTGCACCAGCGCGACGACCTGCGCCAGACCGTTCTGCCGCACGTACGCCAGGTGCTCGTCGAAGCGCTGCTCGCTGGTGAGGCGATAGCGCGCGCCGCCGACCGGCCAGTACAGCACCATGCTGCGTACCATCGCCGGATGGGCGACGGCGAACGCCAGCACCGGACTGCAGCCCATGCAGCCGCCCATCATGTGCGCGCTGGCGATGCCGAGATGATCGAGCAGGCCTTTGCCCTGGGCGACGTAATCGGCCCAGCCGACCCGCTGCACGCGCCCGCCGGACTGGCCGGTCTCGCGGCGGTCGAACACGATGCAGGTGTAGTGGCGCGACAGGTGCTCGAGCGGCTTGGTGCGCGCGTAGATGCCGAGCGAGTACCACTGCTCGACCGTGGCGTTGAAGCCGCCCGGCGAAAACATCAGCAGCGGCGGGCCGGAGCCGATCGTGTCGTAGCGCGTTTCGATGCCGTCGATCTGGACGAAAGGCATGGCGGTCTCCGGTTCAGGCAGCGGGTTTGACGGGCACGGCGCCCTTGATCTGGCGCGCGGCGCGCACGTCCGCCGCAAAGGCGCCGACCGCGTCGAGCGCGATCTTCGCCACATTGGCGTAGTTCTCCACCGGCGAATCGATCGCGCTGGCCGGGTAGCCGATCGCCGCGTGCGCCATCCGCATGCGGCCGTCGAGCCACGGTCCGCCGCCGAAGCCGCCGATCACCGGAATCTTCACCGCCGCAGCGACCGCGGCGCCGGCTGCAGCACCGGAATTGGTGAAGTCGAGCAGCGTCGCGCCGGCATCCTCCAGGCGCCTGGCTTCCTTGACCAGCCGGTCGATCATGTCGTCGGTGACCACCGCGCCGGCCGAATTGGCGGCGCTGTACGGAATCCCGTATTGCAGGGCGGTCTGCGGGGTGATGCCGAACTGCGCGAACACCGGGATGCCGGCGCGCGCGATAGCCGTCACGGTATCGGGGAAATCGGCGGCGCCGTCGAGCTTGAGCATGTCGATGCCGGCCTCCTTGACCATGCGGATCGCCGCGCTGACGGCGTACTGGGTGCCTTCCTGCAGCGGGCCGAACGGGAAGTCGGCGCTGAGCAGCGCGCGCCTGACGCCGCGCCGCACCGCCTTGCAGACAACCAGCATCTCATCCATCGTGATTTCGAACGGATTGGCGTGGCCCCACAGGTTGACCCCGACCGTGTCGCCGACCGAGACGATCTCGACGCCGGCGCGGTCGACGATCTGCGCCATCTGGTAATCCCACACCACCATGCCGACGATCTTGCGGCCGTCGCGCTTCATCTGCTGCAGTTGCGGCAGCGTCACCGCCGATTGTTGCGTATCCATGCTGTTCCTTTTGGTGGTGTGGTCAGGCGGCCAGCTGCAGCGTGCCGGCAGCGAACAGCTGTTCGATCGGATACGGCGCGGCGATGATGCCCTGCTCCGCAGCCAGGCGCATCACCATCTCCAGCATCGGGCGGTTCGGCTCGACGCCATACGGCAGCGGATCGGCGCCGGTGATCTGCATCACGCGGGCGTACAGGATGTCGGCGGCGCTCGCTTCGGCGATGGGGCCGGCGCGCAGGCGCGCCAGGTACAGCCGCTTCGCTTCGGCGAACGCTTCGAACAGCTGCGCGGCCAGCTGCGGATGGGCGTCGAGCAGCTCGTCGCGCACCACCACGGTNNTTCAGGTCGGGATGGTCGGTGGCCAGGCCGGTCGCGGCGGCGATCTCTCCCGACAGCAGCATCTGGTCGAGCTGCTGGCCAGGTTCGATCCGCACGACGTTGGACGGCGCCATGAATTCGGCGACATGCTCGTCGCCCGACAGCACCCAGGTGATCTTCGACAGGTCGACGCCGTACTGGTGTTGCAGCACGCCGCGCGCCCACACCCCGGTGGTGACGGTGTAGCCGCGGTTGACGCCGACGCGCTGGCCTTCGAGCCGCTTCGGGTCGAAGCTGCCGCGCGCGGCGTTGTGCAGCACGGCGCCGTGGTGGAAGGCGCGCACCAGGAACACCGGCAACGCGGTAATGCGCTTGCCGGCGGCGCGCGCGCACAGGTAGGTCGTCATCGCCATTTCGCTGACGTCGAACTCGCTGCCGCGCGCCATGCGCCGGAACGCCTTGATGATCGGCGCGACTTCCTCGAAGTCGAACGTGAAGCCCCGCGGCGTGACGCTGCCGTCTTTCAGGGCGCGGGTGTGGCCGAGGGTCTGGATCGCGGTCTTCAGGTGCAGGTCAGGCATGAGGCATCTCCATTATTTTTTCAGGCCGTGCTAGCAGCAGTCCAGGCCGGCGCCTTCGGCCGCTTCGAGGGACTTCATCAGCCAGCTGTACGGCAAATCGTCCCGCACCACCTGTTCCGGCGGTTTGAACAGCTTGAACTGATAACGCTTGCCGTCGCCGGTCCAGAACGCCGCCACCGTTTCGAGCGGCGGGCAGCCGGGCACCGAACAAGCCACTTCCGACACCAGGATCGGCGCCGATGGCGCCAGCTTGAAGCGTTCGCGCGTCCACTCCTTGATCCGGTCGAGGGCGGCAAAATGGGCGGCGTCCTTCTTTGCCGCACCCAGCAACGCCATGCGCTAGACCGATGTCAGCGGCACGCCTTCGCGCGCGATCAGCGCATCCTTGGCCGCATCCTTGAAGGCGACGTCGGGCGGCAGCACCAGTGCGGCCGAGCGCACCCGGTGCGTGACCGCTTCCAGCCCCGGCGGCGCAACGCCCTTCTGCAGCGCCAGCGCGGCCTTGCGCAGCCGGTGGCGCGCCATGATGATACCGTTGTCGGTCGAGACCAGGTTTTCCTTGCTGCGGTCGGCGATCGGACCCATGCTCTCCTGCAGCGACGAATCCTGGATGGCGATGCCCGCAATGCCGCTGTAGCTGAGCTTCGCCTTCTGCGCCTCGCGGTCCATCAGGTAGTCGTTGTCCTTGTTCTGCACCGGGATGAAGGTGCCCGGAATCAGCCTGACGTGGATGCCGTAGCCGTCGTCCATCGCCTGCACTTCGGTGGCCGTCAGGTCGCGCGTCGGATGGTAGTCGTAGCTCCACGACCAGCAGGTCTCGTCGTCGATCGGCACCCAGAAGTGGCCGTGGATCGGATGGTCGCCGCGCGGCGGGATCGCGGTAAAGCACGGCATCACCCACTGCGTGATGCGCCAGTAGTAGTTGCCGTCTTCGGCGTTGCGGCGCGCACCGATCAGCAGGCCACCGTCCGATTCGACCACTTCGAACTTGACCTGGAAGTCCCCCAGGTTGTACTTGTTGCCGCGCGCGCCCTTGAACAGCGGGTCGCGTTCGAGCGCGCCGCTGTGCAGGAACGACACGTGCGACGAGTCGATGCCGCCCTCCATCGCCTGCAGGTAGTTGCATTCCTGGTGGCGCTTCGAGACGTAGCGGCGCTCCGGCGCCACGGTGGCGAATTCGAATTCAGGCAGCGCCGGCTGCAGCTCCGGTGGGCCCATGTAGGTCCAGATGATGCCGCCGCGCTCGATCATCGGGTAGGCCTTCAGCTTGATCTTCTTGCAGTAGCCGCTTTCGACCGGCTCGGACGGCACCTCGACGCATTGGCCGGAGCTGTCGTATTTCCAGCCGTGGTAGGGGCAGCGGATGCCGTTTTCCTCGACCCGGCCGAACCACAGCGAGACGCCGCGGTGGGCGCAGAATTCGTCGGTCAGGCCGAGCTTGCCGGTACTGTCGCGAAACGCGATCATGCGCTCGGAAAGCAGCTTGACGCGCACCGGCGGGCAGTCCGGCCCGGGCAGCTCGGACGCCATCAGCGCCGGCAGCCAGTAGCGGCGAAACAGGTCGCCCATGGCGGTGCCCGGGCCGGTCTGCGTCAGTAATTCGTTTTGTTCGCGCTTGGTCATTTCAGGTTTCCTCAAAAATGCTTGTCGATCGATGGAATTGCGCTGCCCGCATCGCGCTGGAGGCGCCGGCCGGAATATTCCTCGCGTTCTTTTATGTGGAACGCTGTTCCTATTTGGTGATTTAAGATATCATCAGTCCAGTTGCACTGTCAATCCCTCGGCGGCGCAGGACCGGACCTGTTTTGCGTTTCTCTCATCACTTTCTGAAAAAAACGGCACTGACCATGACAAGCACCACCGAATTCAAACTGCATGACCTGCTCGAACTGTGCGCCGGCGCCGACGTGGCGCCGAACTGCGCCACCAAAGTCGAGAAGAACGGCCTGTCGCTGGCCGTGTATCACCTCGACGACGGCTACTACGTCACCGACGACCAGTGCACCCACGGTCCCGGCTCGCTGTCGGAAGGCTACATCGAGGGCGACATCATCGAATGCGACTTCCATAACGGCGCCTTCAACATCCGCACCGGCGAAGTGGTCACGCCGCCCTGCATGATCGCGCTGCGTACTTACGCGGTGCACACCATCGACGGCAAGATTTACATCGACCCGAACCAGCCGGCGCTGGCGGCCGACCTGGCCGGCGCCTGCCCGCGCCGGCAGGGCGCCTGAGGCTCCGCCCTACTTGACGACGATGAACGCAGTGCCGGCCACGCCCAGCGCGCAGGCCAGCAGCACCGGCGCGGTCAGCTGCTTGCACGAGCGGGTCACGGCCACCGTGAAGAAAATCGTGAAGAAGGCCTCCATCGAACCGAGCATCGCGCAGCGCGCGATGCTGCTGCCGCTTAGCGCGGCGAAGTAGAGCAGCTGGCCGGCCGAACTGAGCAGGCCGGCGGCGAACAGCCATGGATTGAAGACACTGAAGGTCTGGCGCAGCGCGGTCTTGTAGCTGTCGACGAAGCGGGCGATCAGCACGAATACCAGCGCGCCGACGATCGAACCGAACATGGTGCCGAAAGCCGGATCGGGCATGCCGGCCAGCCCCTGCTTGCGGGCGACGTAGCCGAACGCGTACGCCAGCGCCGACACCGGCCCGTAGAAGTAGCCCAGGTTGGCCAGCGTGGCGCGCAGCGAACGCGGCGCTTCGCCGGCGGCCGGGCGCGCCGCCCTGAGCGACTGGCGGATCAGCACCGCGAAGCTGGCGGCGATCAGCAGCATGCCGACCGCCATCGCGGCGTCGAAGTCCTCGCCCAGCAGCAGCACCCCGAGCAGCACCGAAAACAGGGGATTGAGCCGCTTGACGGCCGACGCAGGCACTGCGCCGAGGCGCTGCACCGACGCGTACAGGAACACCCGGCCGATGAAGATGGTCAGCACGCCGGCGCCGGCGAACCACAGCATCGAGGCCAGATTCGGCGCCGGCAAGCCGTGGCGGGCGCTGCGGAACAGCCACCAGGCGCCGGCGATCGCCATCGTCAGCAGGATCGACAGGAAGGCGCCGTTGTCCTTGCCCCCGGCAGCGCCGCGCGTGATCGTCACGTTGGCGGCGGCAAAGCAGCCCGCGGAACATAGCGCCAGCCATTCACCCATCGCCGCCCCGGCTTACTTGCCGGCGCGCTTGAGCACCACGTCGTCGTACAGCTTGTTCCACTTGTCCATCTGCGTCAGCGTCACCGCCGGGTCGATCACGGTCAGCTTCATGCCCTTGAGCGGCGAGTCGACCGAGGCATTGGTCGGCACATAGTCGAGCGAGACGAGGATCTTCTGCGCCTCGGGCGAGAGCATGTAGTCGTAGAACAGCAGCGCGGCGTTCGGATGCGGCGCATGACGCGCGATGCCGATGCCGTTGGCGCGGGCGATCGCCGGTTCCAGCGCGAACCAGTCGATCGGCACGCCCTTCTTGCGCGCCGCCTCCGGCATGTAGTTGTAGACCGTCAGCGCGAGCGGCACTTCGCCCGAGCCGACCAGGTTGGTCAGCAGCGAATGGCCCTTGCGCACCGAGATGCCGTTGGTGGCGACGATGTCGCTGAACAGCTTGGTGCCCTTCGCCTCGCCCATCGACGTGATGGTGGCGGCGAACCAGTCGAAGTCCTCCATCTCGATACCGAGCTTGCCCTTCCATTTCGGATTGAGCAGGTCTTCGAATTTCTTCGGCAGGTCTTCCTTCCTGATCACGCCGGTGTTATAGGCCTGCACGAACACCGTCAGCAGCGTCGACGCCCATTCGCGGTGCGCAGGGACCATGCCCGGCAGCAGGCTGGCGAAGGCCGGGGCGGTCACCGGCTGCAGCACCTTCTCGCGGTGCAGCGCTTCCATCTCGGGCGCGCTGATGTGGATCGCATCGACTTCGTAGCGCTTGCCGTTGGTTTCGGTGACGGTGCGCTGCAGCACCTTGTCGCTGCCGGCGCGCCACACCTTGACCTTGATGCCGTACTTCTTCTCGAACGGCGCCACCAGCGGCGCGAGGTCCTTTTCGGCGATCGACGTGTACAGCGTGAAGGCGCCCTCCTTCCTGGCGGCGGCCAGGATCTTCTGGTCGCGGTCGGCGCCGGCGTAGTTCAGCAGCGCGGGGTCCTGCGCGAAAGCCGGCGCGGCAAGCGCGCCGGCAAGCAGCGCCAGTCCAATGTGTTTGAATAGCGTTCGGGTCATGTGGTTTCCTGGCGTGGTTGGGGTGGCGCTCACTTGCGCTGGCCGGACATGTATTCCGCCACCAGCTCAGCCGTCAGTGTAAGGCCGGGACGGTATTCCGGCGCATCCTCGACCTGTTCGAGGTCGTTCAGGCCGAACTTCTGGTAGATCCGGTTGATGGCCGAGATCAGGCGCACCGGCCGCTCCGGGTCGGCGTTGAAGTGCTGGTGGATGGTATTCGGCGGGATGTAGATGACGTCGCCGGCCTGCCATTCATGGCGCTTGACCTCGTCCTGCGGCTTCCAGTGATAGGTGTCGGTGATCTCGACGTCGCAATCCTGGTGCAGGTCGTAGCCGCGCCCTT
>CXWL01109591.1_pt1 | contig 18565 bp, 12 predicted proteins | sample 590931 | NCBI WGS metagenome assembly CXWL01 (sample SAMEA3498368, study PRJEB10139) | groundwater metagenome | biome: water well; material: biofilm material | place: Germany | collected 2015-04-27 | reverse complement strand
CAGTCGCTTGGGCGGGTTACTGGTGGTTCCAGAAAACCAGAAAGGGGTTTGCCGATGTCCTCTAAACCGATTCTGCAGCCCCAACTCCCGACTGGTCAGGAGTCTCTCCCCATGCTCATCAATCAGCTACGCGGGCTGATTGAATCTGCCCGCAGGCAAGCGCTGCGTACAGTGTATGCCCTACAGGTGCGCACCTGCTGGGAAATAGGGCGGCATATTGTGGAGTTCGAGCAGAAGGGGCAAGACAGGGCTACGTATGGCACCCGCCTTATCCCCAAGTTGGCAGAATCGCTATCCGCCGAGTTTGGAAAAGGGTTTGACNNTTCCGATTTGGAACGCAGTGCGTACCGAATTAAGCTGGACTCACTACCGCAACCTTTTACGTGAGGAAAATGAACAGGCACGCAACTACCACATCTACGACACGCCGCGCGATCGGCACAAGCAATTTGTCGTCCCAAAACTGTGCCGAGCCATACCAGCACTGAGGAAGTTTCCCCACACACCCTAAGTTCCTATAAGGGATTCTGGGTGCTCAAAGATGTTTCTTTTGAGGTACGACGCTGGGCATAATCGGGCACAATTGCAGCGGTAAATCTACCGCCTTATGCGGAGGTCATTTTGTGAACAGTATGAAGAACAACAGAAATAAATGCAGCCCACGTGCCATGTTGACAAGCATCTTGATCAACAGGGGGCTAATTTGGCAGCTAGCGAAGAGCGAAATCATAGGGCGTTATCGTGGTTCGCTACTGGGATTATTCTGGTCTTTTGCAATACCCTTGCTGATGATTTTGGTTTACACTTTTGTGTTTAGCTATATTTTTCAAGCGCGATGGGGTAATGAAACAACTAGTAAAACCGAGTTCTCTATTTTTCTATTTTCAGGGCTTACGATTTATTCATTGTTTTCAGAATGCATAATCAAAGCACCTTCATTGATCATTAGCAATGTTAATTATGTAAAGCGGGTAGTATTCCCGCTTGAAATATTAGCTTGGGTGTCTTTGCTCTCAAGTCTCTTTCACTTTGGGCTAAGCACACTCGTGTTGCTTTTATTCTATTTGAGCGTTCATTTCTATTTGCATTGGACGATTCTGTATCTACCATTGATTCTGTTTCCCTTAATTCTGTTCACTATTGGTGTTTCTTGGATACTCGCATCTTTAGGAACCTATGTTCGTGATGTGGGACAGTCAGTTGGCGTTTTGACAACTATATTGCTATTCATGAGCCCGATTTTTTACCCGGCATCGGTGTTGCCAAAAGACTTGCGACCTTACCTGTTCTTGAATCCACTGACATTTATAATTGAGCAATTTAGAGACATCCTTATTTTCGGCAATTCACCGGCTTGGATTAGATTAGGCATTTATACGCTGATTAGTATAAGCGTTGCAGCGGCTGGTTTCTATTGGTTCCAGAAGACACGGAAAGGATTTGCAGATGTCCTCTGATGTGGTGATTAGAGCCCAGAATCTTGGGAAGTGCTATGAAATATATAAAAAGTCAGCAGACAGAATATGGCAACAATTTGTGGGGAAGCGGAAGCAGTTGTATCGTGAGTTTTGGGCATTAAGTGCAGTAGATTTTGAAATAAAACGGGGGGAAACCGTTGGAATAATCGGCAGGAACGGTTCAGGTAAATCGACATTGCTACAACTTATTTGCGAAACATTGACCCCAACATCCGGCACAGTTCAGGTCAATGGAAGAGTTGCAGCTTTGCTGGAATTGGGTGCCGGATTCAACCCGGAGTTTACTGGACGTGAAAATATAATTCTGAATGCCTCAGTAATGGGGCTATCCCGCAAACAGATTGATGAAAAATCTGATTCGATTATTTCATTTGCTGATATTGGGGATTTTATTGAGCAGCCTGTGAAATCTTATTCAAGCGGCATGTATGTGAGGCTGGCTTTCGCAATAGCGGCACACTTGGATGCAGACATTCTTGTTATTGATGAGGCTCTCGCTGTAGGGGATGCTTTTTTTACCCAGAAATGTATGCGCTTTCTTAGGGAGTTTAGAAAACACGGCACTATTCTGTTTGTAAGTCACGATACTGCATCAGTATTGAGCCTATGTCATCGGGCGATATGGCTTGAGCATGGGAAGGTTCAGAAAATTGGTACTGCAAAAGATGTGGCTGAGGCTTATTTGGAAGCTTATTTCGAAGCTAACCAAGGTGTCTCTAATCTTGAAACGGGAAGGCAAAATTCATCGGGCAAAGTAGAGAATAATTTACCTATTAAAGATCAGCGTCTTCAATACATAAATCAAAGTCACTTTAGGAATGATATAGAAATATTCTCATTTGACCCGGATAACGCAGGATTCGGGAAAGGAGAGGCTCGGATAATCCATGTTGGGCTGACTGATGAGGACGGTCACCCGCTATCTTGGATAGTGGGAGGGGAATTAGTAAAGCTGTGCGTAGGAGTGGAGGCGATTAATAACATCCACTCGTTAATTATAGGGTTCTATATTAAAAACAATCTTGGGCAGATGATTTTTGGTGACAACACCTACCTGACCTATGCATTGGAGCCAATAAACGTGTTCGCCAATGAACGCATTGAGGCGGTGTTCAACTTCCAAATGCCGATATTGCCTAAAGGCAATTACTCGATCACCGCTGCCGTTGCATCAGGTACACAGGAAGAGCATATACAACACCACTGGATACATGATGCGCTCATTTTTAAATCGCACTCTAGTTATGTGAGCTCTGGTTTGGTTGGCATTCCGATGAAAAATATTTCAATGACACTGCCGTCTAATCATGCGCGTCTTAAATGAATTGGCAATGAATAAAAAAGAAGATGAAAGATACGACCGGACAATTAGCGCCGACTCTAGGGACTCGCTTTGGATGATTTCTGAACTGGTAGTGGCTGCATCGAAAGTGCTGGATATTGGTGCAGGTAGTGGCGCATTAGGAAATTATCTGACGTCAAAAAAAAGCTGCCAAGTGGATGGGGTTGAAAAAATACCAGCCTTTGCAAGCAAAGCAATGCCTTTCTACAGAAGGCTTCATAACGCAGACATTGAAACGGCGAAATTGACGGACATCATTGTTAGCGACAAATACGATTACATTGTTCTGGCAGACGTTATCGAACATCTTCGAGATCCTGGTGGAATTCTTGAACAACTGCCTGCATTAATGACTAAGGGAGGGCATTTATTGTTGTCTGTTCCCAATATTGGGCATGCAGGAGTTATTGCTGGCCTACTTTCTGGTCAATTTAGTTATCGTAATGACGGGCTGCTGGATTCTACACATTTTCGATTTTTCACCAGAGCCAGCTTGTGTAAATTGTTAGAAAGCTATGGGTTTGAAGTTCTTAGCATCACGCCTTTGCACAAGGATATTCTTGAAACTGAGTTTAAGGAATATTTTCTAGATACACATGCGCCAGCGTTAGTCCGTACTCTTCTTGCGCAGCCTGATGCATTGACTTATCAATTTATAGTTGATGCCGTTTATAACCATGATGTAAATAGCGTTGAGAAGCGGCCAAAGAACGAAATAGCGACTGCGGGCAACCAGCTATATTTTGGTTGTCAGTTATTTTGGAAGCCGATAGATGGAAATTATTCTAGTACGCAATGTATTTCTTCTTCTGGAGTTATCGGAAAGGCTCGCCAGAGCATTTACTTTAACTTCCCTGACATAGAAGCTCTGCCAAACAAACTTAGATTAGACCTATCAGACAGGCCCGGTTTGATAAATTTATTCAGCATGCGATTGCTTGCAGCTAATGGAGAAGTCCTGTGGGATTGGCAAGGAGATATGGCCTATCTCGCAAACTTGCAATCGGCTGACATCACGTTTTTTTCGAATGACATAAAGCATAGCCTCTTATTAACGGGTGACGATAGTCAGCTGGAGTTGGAGGTTCCTGAAGGTTCACTGAGCAAATTGACCGGTGGAGCCAGTTTTGTAGTTGAAATGGGTTGGCCTATGAATCCAGACTTTGCCGTAGCCCTAAGTTGGCTCTCAGAGGATCATCAACGTGCACTTCAATTAGTAGTGGCTGAACGGGATTGTCAGATCGTCAACCTCAACCAAGCGGTAGTCGAGCGGGACGGGCAGATTACCCATCTCAATCAAGATGTGGCTGAACGGGATTGTCAGAATGCAGCCAATTTGCAGACGGTAACCGCCTTAACTTCATCGACAAGCTGGATAGTAACGCGCCCTTTGCGCTATATCGAGAGTCTCTTAAAGCCTTATTTAGTGGTCAATACGCCCACAATCAACAAATTGCCAGAGGGACTGGCCGGTAATCTCGAATTGCCTTCTACTGAGGCAATTCTCCAGCAAAGTTTTGTAAACGTATCAGGTTGGATTCTTCTGCCGCCTATCCGGAATATAAAAATATACGCAACTGCTAATGATTCATCAGACCAGCTTCTTACGTATGGACATGAGCGTCCCGATGTGCATCAAGCTTACCCTAATCACTGTGGTTCGCTTCACGCTGGATTTTCAGGGATTGTTACCTTGGGGAAAAATACCCCAAGCAAAATCAAACTGGAAATATGGGTTGAGAGTCAGGGTGGTGCGAGAATCCGGTGCTTTTCTAGAATTCTCTGCTATCGTAAGGCAACAATGCCAAAGTTTCGATTGCCATTGGTGTATGGTTTTTTAGTGTCCTCTGCCAGAAAAGCTTTGCGCGCTTACCTGGAAGGACGACTGCCAATGTCACCATCTGCATGGTGGTTAGGTTTGAGACGAAATTACATCTGGATGTCGGGTGTGAGGCGAAATCAAACTGAGTTTCAATTTGGCGGAATTTCGACTCTTGTCCAAGATCCGTATGAACAATGGGTACAGACGAATCGTATTACTCCTGAATTGGAAATATTGATGAAGTCTGATGCTCAGCATGTGGGGGATCACGCTGGTGCGAAAATAAGTATTGTTGTTCCTGTGTACAACACGCCGCCACGGTTTCTGGAAGAAATGATTGCTTCTGTTTCTACCCAGTTTTATAAAAACTGGGAGTTAATTCTGGTAGATGACGCGTCAACATTGCCGCATGTACAAGAAGTTTTAAATAACGTATCTAAAAAAGATCATCGAATACGGGTTATTTTCCGCGCTACCAACGGCCACATTTCTGAAGCAACAAATGACGGGATCAATGATTCAACCGGCGAATTTGTAGCGTTATTGGATCACGATGACACATTGCCACCAGATGCCTTGTTGCATGTTGCTGAATGCATAGCTCGTCATTCAGACGTGGATTGGATTTATACCGATGAGGACAAGATCGATGCCTCTGGACGTCGGTATGACCCTCAATTCAAGGCGGGCTGGAACCCGGAAATGGCGATCACACACAACTATACGCATCATTTAACCGTGATTCGCAAGGAGCTCATATACAAAGTAGGAGGAATGCGAAAAGGTTATGAGGGGGCGCAGGATTTAGACTTGTTTTTGCGCGTGGCAGAAGTGACTACTCCCGCTAAAGTCAGGCATATTCCACAGATCGGCTATCACTGGCGCAGTCATGAAGATAGTACGGCGTCACAAGGCACACAAAAAACCTATGTTTTTGACAGTGCGGATCGCGCGATTCAGGATGCATTAAAGCGTCGCGGTTTGAGTGCGGAACCCTTCTTGCCGCAGATCGCGCGGAAATACGGGATGTGCCTCAATCAATTGCTGTGGAAAGATTCGGTTGGCCCAGGAAAAGAAGTAACGATTCTTATTCCGACCAAAGATCGTGTCGATTTGTTGAAGCGATGCATTTCCAGTCTTTATAAAACGTGCGACAAGAGGTTTGTAAAGATTCTCATCATGGATGATCGATCCACCGATGTGGCAACGCTAAAATATTTTCAAGAGTTGGAAAGCAACCAAAATTTTGAGTGCAAGGTCGTTCGCCCCAAAAGAGGCGATGGCACTTTCAATTATGCGCGGCTAATCAATGAGGGTGTCGAGCATATTGATACTCCTTACATATTACAGTTGAACAACGATGTAGAGGCTATCGATTCTGGCTGGCTGGAAGACATGATGGGTTGGCTGTCTATTGATGGGGTTGGTGTCGTCGGTGCCAGACTTTTATATCCTGACCATACCATCCAGCATGCGGGCGTTGTAATTGGTCCACATGGGGGGTTGGCGGATCATCAGTTTCATCAATTGCCGGGTAACGAAGTGGGTTATCTGGCATTACCCCACACTGCCAGGAATGTTTCTGCCGTCACGGGGGCTTGCTTGCTGACTTCAACCGCTCTGTTCCGTAAATTGGCAGGCTTTGACGAAATCAGTTTTGCAGTGGAGTACAACGATGTTGATTTCTGCTTACGTGTGATTGAGAGTGGTCAGCGTGTCGTTTATTCGCCGCAGGCAACGCTCATTCACCTGACGAGCGCTTCCAGAGGTAAGTCATTTAACCCCCAAGAGCATATTAATTTTGTAAAAAGATATCAACAGTTCGAAGACGCTTTCTATAGCAGGAACATCCGTCAGGATTCAATGTGGATGCCTATAGATGGGAGCCACTTTGCACATGGTGTTCGGGTGAAGAATATACGCATATTGCTTATTTCACACACGCTCTCGTTGACCGGCGCCCCCATTGTGGCGTATGAATTCGCACGGTACTTTGCCACGGTAATGGGCTTTGAGGTCACTGTGCTTGCGTTGCAGGATGGGCCGGTTCGTCAGAAATATGACGAACTGGGCATACCAATCAGAGTGATAAATGAGCTAACAAATTTGCACCTAATGAATGCCGTCGATCTTCAGGCCGCGCTTAAAAAAATCGATAATCTGATGCATGTCGGTAATGAATATGACTTGGTTGTTTGCAATACGCTGACGACCTTCTGGGGTGTAATACTGGCGAACCAGTCAAATATCCCATCGGTTTGGCACATTCACGAGAGTCTTGGTGTTGAAAGATATGCAGCTATATTCGCTGGCCCCTCAATGGGTAATATGATAGCCACTGCATTCTTGAAGGCTAATCGAGTCGTCTTCCAGGCGAATGCGACAAGAGCAATGTATGGTGAATTCGAAGCTATTGGAAACCTCCAGACAATTCCGGGCGGTTTGCCTTTAAAGAGGATCGAGCAATTCCGTCTAGCAAATAGAAAAAGCGCGCTCAGGAAGAAATATGGCATTCCTGACGATGCGTTTGTAATCACATTGATCGGTACCACATGCGAAAGGAAAGGGCAGGCAGTTTTTCTGGATGCGATCAATCAGATGATGCAAGATGCGCTGCCAGCTAACATAACATTCCTGATCGTGGGAGCCATAGATGGTCTTTATCTTGAAATGCTAAGAGCAAAGATCGTGCGCCACAATTTAAACAATGTGCAACTGGTCGCAGAAACTAAAGACATTTATGACTATTATGGCCTGAGCGATCTCTTTGTCTGTGCCAGTTTTGAAGAGTCGTTCCCGATGGTTGTTTTGCTGGCGATGGCCTTTGAATTGCCAATAGTCAGCACCAATGTATTTGGCATTCCGGAAATCGTTTCCGACCAGCAGGAGGCATTGTTAATCCCTCCCGGTGATCCGCAATCAATGGCCAAGGCACTGCGCCAATGCATCAACGCCCAAGATGAAGCGAATGCGATGGCAGCCAGAGCCTATGCCAAAGTGAATCGGTTGTTTGATAGCGATATATTGCACGCGAGACACACCGATCTTGCGCGAAAAGTGACTATGGAAGATGCCCGTGCAACAATTCACTAATCACACGAACGCCTTGAGCGCCGAAACCCTATTCGAAAGATATGTTCGATGAAATATCTCATACTCGGCGGAGCAGGCTTTCAGGGGCGGCATTTGGTTGAGCGCCTTATCGGAAATGGTAGGGATGTCCGCGTCTTTGACAAGAATGCCACTTGTCCTGAATTCGATAGCGTAAGCTCTAAGCGCGTAGAATATATCTCAGGAAATTTTAGCTCCGCTGACATGGTCAAGCATTTGGTGAAGGGTGTCGATGTAATCTTCCATTTGATTAGCACCACCCTGCCCAAAACCTCAAATGATGACCCCGTGAACGATGTGATGAGCAATATCGTTCCCACTATTCAGCTATTGGAATCAGCACGCAAGGCGGGGGTTAGAAAAATCATCTATTTTTCCTCCGGTGGCACGGTCTATGGCGTTCCTAAAATGATCCCAACACCGGAAGACCATCCTACCTTGCCTCTATGTTCATACGGTATCCACAAGGTAGCAGTTGAAAATTACCTGCACTTGTATTACACACTTTATGGATTAGATTACGCCGTCATGCGTATTTCCAATCCCTACGGTACTTACCAAGGCACGGATAGAGGGCAGGGGGCAGTATCGGTTTTTCTGCATAAACTGATGCTGGATGAGCCGATAGATATCTGGGGTGACGGATCGGTAGTAAGAGACTATCTTCATGTCGATGATGTGATAAATGCAGCATTAAAACTCATCGAATACCAAGGGCCGCAGAAAATATTCAATATAGGTAGCGGAAAAGGGCTTTCCCTGAATGCGCTGATAGCTGAAATGGCAAGCCTCGTTGGGCGAGAGGCCAGAGTGAATTATCTACCGGCACGCGCGCTGGATATTCCAGTAAGTGTGCTCGACATCAGCCGGGCGTCAAGAGAGCTTGATTGGCAGCTCCGTGTGTCTTTCCGAGAAGGAATCGGCCAATTGGTTAGAAGCCTTCAGGAACAGGCGCTAGAGGCCTAGCTAACATGTTATTTAGTACGCCTCTCTTTATCTTTCTTTTTCTGCCTGTCGTACTTGGCATCTATTTTGCTGTCCCTGCAAAGCTACGAAATCTTTTTTTGGCGCTTGTCAGCCTGTTGTTCTATGCCTGGGGTGAGTCTGTTTACGTGCTCGTGATGCTTGTTTCGATGATTATAAATTATGTGTTTGGGATTCTCATCGACGATTTTCGCCTTCAGGCTAAATGGATACTTGCGATGGCTGTTGCCGTCAATCTTGGAATGCTTGCGTATTTCAAATATGCCGTATTTTTGCTGAAAAACATCGGGCTTTTACTAGAACCAATAGGCTTGCAGAAAATCACCCTGGATTCTATGCACTTGCCCCTTGGAATATCTTTTTTTACATTTCATTCGATTTCTTATCTGGTTGATATCTATCGTAAGGTAGCGCCCGCGCAAAAAAACCCGATAGACTTGACCCTTTATATTTCATTTTTCCCCCAACTGATTGCCGGCCCGATCATCCGTTATCACGACATTTCCGATCAGCTCCGCAAAAGAATCATCCTGCCGGAAGATTTCGCAATTGGCATACGGCGGTTTATTATCGGTCTGGGTAAGAAGGTCATTATTGCCAACACTCTTGCGGTTCCGGCAGATCAAATTTTTTCACTTCCTTCAGATCAGTTGACGACTTCACTCGCATGGTTGGGAATCATTTGCTACTCCCTGCAAATTTATTTTGATTTCTCAGGGTATTCTGATATGGCTATCGGCCTTGCCAGAATGTTCGGGTTCCGCCTCCTTGAGAACTTCAATTACCCCTACGTTTCAAGGTCGATCCAAGAATTCTGGCGGCGCTGGCATATCTCTCTATCCAACTGGTTTAGGGACTATTTGTATATTCCGCTGGGGGGTAATCGCGTCAAGCCCTGGCGAGTTTATTGCAATCTGGTGGTAGTATTTCTTCTCTGCGGTTTGTGGCACGGCGCGAGTTGGAATTTTGTCATCTGGGGCATGCTTCATGGAACATTTCTTGTGCTGGAGCGACTGGGATTGACAAGATTCCTTGATAAGAGCGCACGTTGGCTGGGGCATGTTTATACCCTGCTGGTTATCGTGACCACGTGGGTTTTTTTCAGGTCAGAAAACATACATGGCGCTGTTAGCTACCTTAAAACAATGGCAGGTTTTGGCCGCGCAGGTGCTGGGGGAGAATACAATGTCGGCTTGTACTTGAATCACGAGGTGTTGCTGGTATTGGTTCTTGCCATGTTGGGTGCGACCCCTCTTAAATCAGTTGTGAATACGGTGCGCTCCATCCCGAATTGGACCGGTACGCATCTCTATCAATCATCACATATCCTCTCTTTCATCAATATCAGTTCTCTTGCGATAGTATTTTTAGTTTCCGTGAGCTACTTGGCTGCCGGCACGTATAATCCCTTTATCTACTTTCGGTTTTGATGACGGTTAGCAATGTGCCCATGAATAAAACCGAGATCAAGGCGTTAATCACAGTGTTTATAATAGGAATATCGCTACCGCTTCTGGCTACTTTCTGGAATAGTGCTGGCGGGCGTTTCAACNNGAAAAACGGAAGTTAGCTGAGATCCCTACATTTCATTTTACGCGAGAGGGAATGAATAAATTTCCTGCTGATTTTGCCCTCTACTTTGCCGATAATTTCGGCATGCGGGAAAAACTCATTAGAATGCACAGCTACATCAAGGGGTTCTTCTTTGGAGTTTCACCGACACAGAACGCTATCATCGGCAAGCAAGGATGGCTTTTTCTGGGTGATGGCAATATCGTCGCCGATTATCGGCACACTCATCCATTTGCCGAAGAAGAACTTAAGCGCTGGCGAGATGTGCTGGTGGCTAAAAGAGATTGGTTGGCTGCTCGTGGTATCAAGTATTTGTTTGTCGTGTCGCCTGACAAGCATTCAATTTACCCGGAATTCATGCCGGACAGTCTTAATCAAGTCAGGCCGGATTCATGTCTTGATCAACTTGTGGCATACCTTAAGGCCAATTCAAATATTGAAATCTTGGATGTTCGCCCTGCTTTACTTAAAGGAAAAGCCATCACGCGTAATTATCATAAAACGGATCACCACTGGAACGCGCATGGCGCCTTCATCGCCTATCAGGAAATCATGCAACACCTATCCCATGGCTTGCCAGAGATACAAGCTAAAACGCTTGCAGACTTCAGCATGAAAGAAGAGATTATAGAGGGGCAAGACCTTGCCATCATGATGGGTTTGCGTAATGCCATGCATGAGCAGGATTTACAGCTACATCCTAAAACCAAATTATGTGCTCAGTCGGTAGATTTTAAATTAAGTCCAGATTTCAAATGGCCAACCTATCCTCCGGGGCATGAGGCATATGCGAGAGAGTGCAGTCAAGGCAAACTCAAGGCGGTATTTTTTCAGGATTCATTTGGCACAGCGCTTGTGCCATTTATCTCGGAACATTTCAAACGAACCGTGTTTATATGGGATTACCCAAACTATGCGGTGATGGATGCAGCGGTGCAGCAAGAGCGGCCGGATGTGGTGATCGAGGAACGTGTGGAAAGACATTTAAAGCCGATGATGCCAGATTTTGATATTCCGTCAGGTTTGGTGGGTAGAGGAGCATACAATTATTTAGAGATGGATAACAAAATTATTGCAGTGAATGAAGATGGAAACCGCGATCAATTGAAAGTCGATGGGAAGTCGATTAGTGCATTGACTTGGCAAGTTAAGCCCAGTTTGTCTGACGATGGAAAGTCATTGGATTGGGGCAACGGAACTGCATGGACGCGCTAAAAATACGTTTCCCTTCCTTTAACTTTGAGTTAGACGGAAGCCGGTTATTGTGGTTTGGGGTGACGGCTCTGGTGCTGCTGAAACTGCTTTTGTTATCAGGCAGTGCAGTACAGATGGTTTACTCGCCACACGACGATGGCCTTTATGTCTCTCGTGCGTTTCATTTGTTGATGGATGGGGGCTTGGGGCCCTACGATGCACGGTTATTGGTCAAGCAGCCGGGCATTTCTTTATGGTTGGCGGGCAACAGATTGCTGGGCTTCCCGTATCTGTTATCAATCAACCTGCTTTTTGCTTTTGCGGGGGTATACTTCATTTCTGCATTAAATCGCCTTAATGTTAATCGGCTTCTTTTGTTCTTTGTGTTTGGCTTGTATTTATTTAATCCGGTGACTATTGATCATCAATGGTTTCGGGTAATGCGCGAACCCCTTGCCATTAGCCTGCTGGTGTTGATGTTGGCATGTATGTTGTTTGTTCTTGTCTATTTACAGGAAAAACGTCTTGCCATAATTCACCTCGCTACGCTGGCGGTCGCGTTTTCTTTTGTTTTGATGGTGAGAGAAGAAGATCGGTTGCTTTATGCTTTGCTCGCCATGTTTGTGGGCTTGGTTTTATGGAAATACTGGCCTGTCTTCCATGGGCAGAGTTGGCTCAAGCGACTTGGAGTGCTGTTTCTGATCTTTTTACCTTTCACGCTGGCTGCGGTTGGAAATAGCGTCATGCGCTCCTATGTCGAACGCCATTACGGTGCGCCGTTATTGCATGATTTCGGCGAGGGGGAATTTCCGCGCTTGATTGCGGCAATTCGAAGTGTTGAATCGCGAAAGGATAACCGCCATGTGATGATCACCCAGGAGGCATTGGGCAAGATTCGCATCGCGGTTCCAGTGTTCGCGCCGGTGATTGACCGATTGCCTACGCCTAGCCAGACATCCTATTCATGCGAGCGGTTTAAGGTGTGCAGCGAATGGACAAACGGGTGGGAATTATTCTGGATCAAAGATGCGGCATTTCAGGCGGGCCTTACTCCTACATTACCTGCAGGGCAGGCTTATTTCCGGCATGTCAGGCTAGAGATTGAGCGGGCTTGTCAGGAGGGGCGGTTGCAGTGCCTAGATAAGGGGCAAGGGTTGTTGCCTCCCTTTGAATTGCGCTGGACTCGCGCTTTTTTACAGGAAATGTCAGGGGTGTTGAGGATGATGACAATGCCAGGGATTGGTGTTGTTGGTATTCCACCTGCGACTTATCCCGTTGATGTTGACTATGGCCGGATGTACCAGATGGTCACTATGTCACATCACTATGACAGCCAACTACAGTCCAGTAATCTCAATGAGGTTTGGAAAAACCAGCCACAGGATATTTATTTTGGATTGAAATATTGGTTGCGTTATCCAGATATTGCAACCAATCAGGTTTTTGGTGCCAAGGTGGGTGGAGAGCAGTTGGGAGCACAGGTTCATTATGAACGTCATGGGCAACATGAGGGGCGTATTTGGCAGGAGCCTACTTCTACGATTGCCGGTTATGTCTCACCCTTTGAAGCATCAAAAATTCAACTTCTCAATTTGTATGAAAAATTTGGGTGGATGTTGGAAATTCTTGGTGCTGTGGCATTTTTGCTGAGGCTTTGCTTTTGGCGTAAAGCGCCATTGAACCCATTGATGTGGGTAGCTTTGATTTTTACCTTGTTTACAGGATTGCGTTTATTGGCAATTTCGTATGTCAGTGTCTATATGGGCGGGTTAGACGTGCGGTTGTTTTTCTCGACCTATGTGGTGCTGCTGCTGATGGCACCGCTGATTATGGCTGATTTGGTTGCCGTGTTGGTTGCGCATCGAGGCTGGCCCCGTTCGTTTGGCTCAATTGTAGAAAGCAATTCACATGCTTAGTCGGTTAGGTGTCTTATTTCTGTTTGTTTTATGTGTCCAGCCGGTTTGCGCTGCATCGTCTAAAGGGCAAGCATTACAGTTTGAAATTCCCATCGTGCAAGGTGCGGAAAAATATCTGGAGTTGTTGGAATATCCAGCATATCTGGTGGTGGCGCTCGAAAATAACGGCATCAAAACCAGCAATATGGGGCGGCCGATGCTGATTGATGAGCGCACGATACAGTTCAAGAAAGCCATGCTGCATTTCGCTGAGAAAAAAGGGGTGATCTATTCGTACAAGGGTAGCCTTGAATGGTATATGCCGCTTAAGCATCTGAAGTTTGAAGTGCCTGTGGAAATAGATACCTCATCGGCATCAAAAGGCAATATCCAAGTCAGTGTTTTTCTGCCATTGGCAAATCTTTTTCCCGTTGCACTAGTAGAGCGTATCAGGATAAAAATCCAGACGCTATCCAGGCCAGAAATTCAAAAACAGATGCTGGTGTACTTCGATGACTTATCTAAAAAAACTGATCATGCATCTGGATTACAGAGTTTGTTTTCCAAGATTATGTTGCAATCATACGGCGCTGTTGCCGATGCCGGTAAAGTGTGTACCTCTCGAGAGCCAGGGGATGCTGAATCCCTATCTGACCAAGCTTATCTTTTAGCAACATTAGCCATATGGTTGATTATTGGGCCAGGATCAATTGTTGTGTTTATTTCCTGGCGTAACCGCAAAAACAGGAATCAAGAGAAGAATCTTGAGAAAAATAGACCGTCGAGAATTTGAGATGCATCCTAATTCAGAACGGTCGCGCTATTGCCTAATTACCCAGACTTCTGCGCCGAACAAATTGCTGGGCCTTTTTGTATGTCATTTATACTAAAATCCATGCAGAAAAAACGCGGCATCCGCCGCTATATTGGACCCAAGCGAATCATATTGCTTATCGGTTTCATTGTATTAGTATCTCTTGTCTGGGATTACTACCGCACCGGTTCACTCAGTCCGGCCATGATCGAGCAATATCGCGATATTCATCCTGTGGGTGCGGTCGTGCTGTTCATCCTGATTTATGCAATATCAGTCATTGCGTCATTGCCATCCCTTCCATTGAATCTTGCAGCAGGATTTTTTTGGGGTGGCCTCGTGGGTGGCGTTTACTCCAGTGTAGGTGTAACAATTGGTGGATGGGTTTCATTTGCTGTAGCCAGGTGGCTGATTGGTCAGCCGCTGGCAAAGAAATTTGATAGGAAATGGATGATCAAGGTACAAAACGAATTTGATCATGGTGGTTGGAAATTTGTTGCGTTTGCGCGAATTAACCCCATTATCCCGACAGGCCCCTTGAATTATCTGCTGGGTCTCACCTCGTTATCGAATAAAGGTTTTCTTTGGTCGACCTTTATTTTTTTGCTGCCTCCATCCATCGCGGTTGCCTACATCGGGGATACGCTTCAAACCTTTACTGCTCAGCAATCGGGGGTCAATGTAATAGTTAGAGGCATTCTGGTTGTTTCTGCCGCAGTGACCTTTTTGGTTGGGATTAAGTTTGCCTCCAGGATTTTTAAGAAACGAACGGACGAATAATGAAAACAACCCTCTTAGTAATGACGCTCAATGAAGTCAATGGAATGAAGGCGATCATGCCGCAAATTGATAGGGCTTGGGTGGATCAAATCATCATTGTGGATGGCGGTTCTACCGATGGCACCATCGAATGGGCGAAAGAGCATGGGTATGAGGTATATATGCAGAAACAGCGGGGTTTTCGCCATGCCTATACCGAAGTCTGGCCGCAGGTGACAGGGGATGTAGTCATCACATTCAGTCCCGATGGAAATTCGGTGCCCGAGCTAATCCCGGATTTGATCGCCAAGATGAAGGAAGGCTACGACATGGTCATTGCCTCACGCTATCTGGGCGACGCCAAGAGCGAGGACGACGATATTGTTACCGGATTCGGCAACTGGCTGTTTACCCGAACAGTAAACTTTCTTCATGGTGGCCATTACACCGACGTGATGGTGATCTATCGCGCTTATCGAAAGGCCATGGCTTACGAATTAGGGCTGGATCGAGAAGATGCGCACGCATTGCCTGAGAAGCTGTTCGGAACCAAGATTAGTTGGGAGCCGTTATTGTCAGTAAGAGCTGCCAAGGCGAAGCTAAAACTGGCAGAAATTCCCGGCGATGAGCCGCCAAGAATTGGCGGGGAGCGGAAGTTACAGGTGCTGCGCTGGGGGGCCGCCTACTATTTTCAGTTTATTAGGGAATTGTGGTTTTGGAAACCGCCTGTAAAATAGGACATGGCGCATCGTTCAAAAATGTTTTGCAAGAAGATTTACATCGGCGTTTGCCAATTTGAAGCTATTTTCAATACAAAAAATTGCTTCCTTGCCTCTTCGTGGGATAGACTTAAAAATGATAAGTAAATGGGGAAAAAGCTAGGCAGGGAGATTTTCTGGTCGCTAATACACCCAAGAGTTTTCATGGGGTGATTGAATCTGGATCATCACAACCGGTTTCCGTGTCTCAAATTAATTTCTTCGCTTTTCTTCTATTCGTTCCATCATGTGCAGAGCGCCAGTTTGGGGGTTCTGGCTTGGCGGTTGCGTTGCAGCGTTTTATAACTGGGTGTGAATGATGGATGTCTTGTTCGTTAATCCAGACTCTTCAGCTAAGGCCTATCAGGGGTTAGCAAAAGTCTACTCGGCAATAGAACCACCAACTTGGTCTCTGTTGTTGGCCGAGTCTTGTCGTTCGAAAAGATTTGGGGTTAGTATTCTCGACTGCGATGCCGAAAAGCTTTCCCTTGAACAATCGGTGCGAAGAGTCGAAGAGTTGCGACCACGCCTGATCGTTTTTGTGGTTTATGGGCAAAATCCAAACTCTGGCACCACGAGCATGATTGGCGCATTAGCAATGGCGAGGGCGCTCAAAGACCACCATCCAGAATTTCAAATTTGTTTCGTCGGGTCGCATACCAGTGCGCTGCCAATGGAGGTGCTCGCATACGACTGTGTCGATATCGTGCTGCTAAATGAAGGCGTTTATGCTCTGCACAATCTTCTCAAGAGCAATCTGGATGACGATCTGCAACACATCAGGGGTATCGGTTACAAGAAGCGCGGGCCAGCAAACTTCAAAATTCCCACGCTCAACACTCCACAGGGTGTGGTGCCACAGGATCGCATGGATCAAGACTTGCCTGGCTACGCATGGGATCTTCTGCCTTACCGGGAAAAGCCACTAGACCTCTATCGCGCACATTTCTGGCACGCAGAATTTGACCATGGCAAGCGAACGCCTTTTGCTGCTATTTACACCTCCTTGGGTTGTAATTTTGGCTGTGATTTTTGCATGATCAACATCGTCAATCGCGCCGATAATGGCGACGAGGTTAATGCCGCAGATTCACGAGGGATGCGCTTCTGGAGCCCTGAGTGGGTGAGTCGTGAGATGCAAAAACTCGCCAATATGGGCGTGCGTACTTTACGGATCAGCGACGAGATGTTCTTTTTAAACCGAAAATACTACGCGCCGATACTTCAGCAGGCCATTGATCAGGATTTTGGATTCAACATGTGGACTTACTCGCGAGTCGATACGGTTCGCAGAGATTCACTCGACCTGTTTAAACGTGCGGGGGTTAACTGGCTCGCGCTTGGCGTTGAAGCAGGCAATCAATTGGTCCGACAGGAGGTGTCAAAAGGCTCCTTCCAGGAAGTCAACATTCGCGAAGTTTGCAAGACGATTAACGATGCCGACATCAAAATCATCAGCAATTACATTTTTGGGTTCCCGGAAGACACTATGGAGACCATGCAAGAGACATTGGATCTCGCGATGGAACTCAACACCGAAATGGCAAACATGTACCCCTGTCAGGCATTGCCCGGCAGCCCGATGTATAACTTCGCAAAGAAAAATGGGTGGGCATTACCCGATTCATATGAAGGCTACGCCTTCCTGTCGTACGAAAGCCAACCCCTGCCCACCAAGTATGTGAGTTCGGCAGATGTATTGAAATTCCGTGACGAAGCTTGGCAAAAATACTTTACCAACCCTGCTTACCTCAACCTTGTCGAGCATAAATTTGGCGTGCTCGAAAGAAGGAATATCGAAGACATGGCCAGCATTCATCTTAATCGCAAAATCCTGGGAGATTGAGCCAGCATGATCATTACGCGAACCCCGTTCAGAATTTCTTTTTTTGGTGGCGGCACCGACTATCCGGGGTGGTATCGGGATCATGGCGGTGCAGTATTGGCAACCACTATTGATAAATACTGTTACATCACATGCCGTCGTTTGCCGCCATTTTTTGAGCACAAGCATCGTATTGTTTACTCCCACATCGAAAATGTGCGGCATAACGATGAAATAAAACATCCCGCTGTGCGATCGGTATTTAATTGGGCAAATGTGGTTGAGGGGTTGGAGGTTCACCACGATGGAGATTTGCCGGCACGTTCCGGCTTGGGTTCCAGCTCGGCATTTACCGTCGGCTTGGCGCACGCGCTGTATGGCCTTCGTGGCCAAATGGTTAGCCAGGACGCTCTGGCGAGAGATGCTATCCACATCGAACAAAATCTCATCGGCGAGAACGTCGGCTCGCAGGATCAGGTGTCGGCAGCCTACGGTGGATTCAACCGTATTAATTTTCATCGAGACGACTCTTTTGACGTGTCACCGGTCATCCTTCCGGGGCACAGACGCGAAGAGCTTCGTGACCACCTTATGCTCTGCTTTACCGGTTTTTCTCGCATCGCCGACGAGATCGCGAAATCCAAGATCGATAACCTCAAAAATCGCGAAACAGAACTCAAGCGCATGAGAGAAATGGTCGATGAAGCCATTGCAATCCTTGGTGATAGTCGCGTCAGTATTGACGAATTTGGGAAGTTGCTTGATTTGGGCTGGAAGTATAAGCGCAGCCTTTCTGACCGGGTTTCAACCCCGGAAATTGATCAGATTTACGATGAGGCCATGCGTGCCGGTGCAATCGGCGGCAAGATTCTTGGCGCTGGGGGCGGCGGATTTATGCTGCTTTTCGCGAAGCCAGAGAAGCATGCTGCAATTCGGGAACGCCTTAAAGAGCTGGTGCATGTATCTTTCAATTTTGATGATACCGGCAGCCGTGTCGTGCTGTATCAACCC
>CXWL01119536.1_pt1 | contig 18590 bp, 26 predicted proteins | sample 590931 | NCBI WGS metagenome assembly CXWL01 (sample SAMEA3498368, study PRJEB10139) | groundwater metagenome | biome: water well; material: biofilm material | place: Germany | collected 2015-04-27 | reverse complement strand
CGGGCTGGTCGCGTCGCTGGAGATCCTGGGGCGCGAGTTCGCCGAGCGCTCGGGGCTGCAGGTGGAGATGGCGCTGGAGCCGGTGACGCTGGACGAATCGCGCCAGCTCACGATCTACCGCATGGTNNGCCGGCGAAGCGACGATCGTGATGAAGAACTACGAGAACCACGTGATCGTGGAGGTCTCGGACAACGGCAAGGGCTTCGACACACAGCGCATGCGCCCGTCCACGCACGGCCTCGCGGGCATGCGCCACCGGGTGGAAGCGGCGCGCGGCAAGCTCACGGTTTCGTCGACGCCCGGCCGGGGCACGCGCCTGAGCGCGATGCTGCCGGTGGTCAAGCCGGCGTAAGGGCTCGCCCCCAGTCTGCGCGCACTTCGTGTCGCTTCGCCAACCCCCTACCGGGGGCAACACCAGAGGCCCGGCAAAGCCGGTTCCTCGGTGTTCGCCGGCTGATGTGGCACTCCTTCACGCCTCGACGCGGGTGGACTCGGTCGTCTCCTACGCTTCGCGCCCCCGGTCGCTGACAGGGTGCCGAGGGGGCGCCACTTAAGGTTGCTCCTGTGCCATCCGATGCTTCCCATGAAGACCGGATGCGCCATTCTCAAAAACGACGAGGGAAGCCTCGAAGGAGTTCCACATGTTGCATTACGCCGTGGTGTTTCTGGTCATCGCACTCATTGCCGCTTTGTTCGGCTTCGGTGGGATCGCAGCCAGCGCAGTTGGGATCGCCAAGATTCTTTTCGTGATCTTCGCCGTGCTCGCCATCGCGAGCTTCCTGGCCGGCTTGCTACGACGCAAGTAGCGTAGTTACGATCAACAGGCTCCCGCATTTCATCTTCCCGAAAAGGACTTTCACATGAACACGACGACCAAGACCCCTTCGCAACTCGCCGACGACGCGCGCCAGACCGCCAACGACGCAGTCGAATCGACCCGCGCCTACGCTCAGAACGCGGTGAATGCGGCGGGCGAAAAGGTCCGCGAACTGCGCCGCGATGCCGAGCCTGCCGTCGAGCAACTCGCAGCACGCGTGCAGCAAGCCGTTCAGCGCGGACTGGACGCCGCATCGACCACGAGCGCACGCGCGCAGCGCCGCATCGAGGCCGCCGCCGACGTCACGGGCCGCTACATCTCCGACCAGCCCGTTCGCTCGGTGCTGCTGGCCGCCGCTGCCGGCGCCGCCATCACGGCGCTCATCGTGCTGGCCAGCCGCCGCAGCCGGGACGACTACTGATCGCTTGAGTTTTCTTGGTTCCCTCGATCCCCGGCACCATGCTTCATCCGATTTTCTCCACGGTGCTCGGGCATCCGGACCTCGTCGCTGAACACCTCGCCAATTACGCCGCCCTCGTCCGCCAGGAATCTGCAGAGGCCGGGCGCGGCCTCGTCGCCCGCATCGTCGCAGGCGTGCTGGCGGCAGCCAGCGTCATGCTGGCGCTCGGGCTGATCGGCATGGCCGTGTTGCTGGGCGTGCTCCACGGCAGCTTTCACTGGGTGCTGGTGGCTGTGCCAGCGGTGGCCGTGGTGATCGCAGCCATTTGCGGCTGGTATGCAACGCGCCCCAGCCCGAGCTACGGTTTCGACGACCTTCGCTCGCAACTGGAGGCCGACCTNNCCGCAGCAGCGCCTCGCCATTTCGCGTCGCGCGCTGGTACGGCAACTTCATGGTGGCGAGGACGCGGGCGACGAGCGCTATCCAGCGCCCGAACTCGACGACGATCTCGAATATGCGCACCACGACGCGTCGGCCCACGAACCCCGATCGCTCGGCAGAGGCAACATCTGGGGTGGCGTGGCCCGCAGCGTCGTGCAGCGCTGGTGGCGCCGCCATCCGGCCCATGCGGTGGGCCAGCTCGCCCGCCCCTTGCTGGAGCACTACGCGCGCAAGGAGCCAGCCAAGCTCATGGCCGCGGCCGCGGCCAGCGGTGCATTGCTGGTGCTCGTGAAGCCGTGGCGACTGCTGTCGGTCACTGCCGTGCTGGCAGCGGTGCTGAAGACATCCGATGTGGCTGACGTCGTCAACACGTTGATGCAGAAGAACCCAAGCTCCCCACGAAAGGACCCCATATGAATGCCAATGCTTCCTCCCGGAACGTGACCGAGCCGCACAAGCACCTGGAGCTCGACCAGGGCGCTCTCGACGCTGCAAGCCGGAGCCTCGACGAAGGCGCCGTGACGCCCAGCTACGGCCCATGGCGCGACGATGTCGTGAAGCTGTTGAACGACGCGCTCGCCACCGAGCTGGTGTGCGTGCTGCGCTACAAGCGCCACTACTTCACCGCCAACGGCGTCGCCTCTCCCAAGATCGCAGAGGAATTTCTGGTGCACGCGAACGAAGAGTCGGCCCATGCAGACCGCATTGCCGAGCGCATCGTGCAGCTCGGTGGCGAACCCGATTTCGCGCCTGGTCACCTGCTGGAGCGCAGCCACGCGAGCTACGACGAATCGACCGACCTGCAGGCCATGGTGCGTGCCAACCTGGTGGCCGAGCGCATTGCCGTCGAGGCATACCGCCAGATGATCGTGCTGATCGGCGACAAGGACCCGACCACCCGCCGCATGCTCGAAGACATTCTTTCCGATGAGGAAGAGCATGCCGACGAACTGAAGGACTGGCTCGGCCACTGACCGACAGCACTGGGCCCTAACGGCCCGCCCAAGAAAAAGCCCGGACGAACCGGGCTTTTTCATTGGGGCGGCAAGAAAGAACGATCAGCTCTTCACTTCAAGCTCGTTGCTCACCGAGGTCACGCCCTGCACGCCCTTGGCGATTTCCTCGGCACGCGCCTTTGCCGCCGCCGTCGGTGCCGGGCCCTTCAGGCTCACTGCGCCACCCTTGGTGTCGACGTTGATCTTGATCGCGCTCAGGTCCGGGTCCTTCGCGAGGCCAGCGGACACCGACGCGGTGATGGCCGCGTCATCGACCGTCGCGCTCACGGCGGTGCCGGCGTCCTTGGCGGCCTCCTTCACGTTGGCCATGCCTTCCTTCATCTCGGAAGTGGTGCCGGAGGCATCGAGCTTCGCCTTGGCGTCCTTCACGGCTTCGCCGGTCTTGGCGGCGGCGGTTTCGGCCGCCTGCTCGGTCTTGGCCACCGCGCTGTCGAGCTTCTCGCCGGCGGTGCGGTTGTCGGACTTGTCACAGGCCGCCAGCGTCAGCGCGGCGCCGGCCACGAGCACGGCGAGCCATGCGCGCGAATGCGGCATGGCCATGGGTTGTTGGGTTTTTTTCATTGGAATCCTCCAGTCGATCGTTCGCATGCTTCACATGGAAATGGAACGAGAAAAATAGGTTGCGCCTTGAAGGCGCAACCTGGGTCGGTCACAACTTGTCGGCGCCCGACTTGATGGCATCCTTGGCCTTTTCCTTCACGTCGCCGTAGGTCTTCTGCACCTTGCCGGCGGCTTGGTCGGCGACGCCTTCGCCTTCGAGCTTCTCGTTGCCGACAACCTTGCCGGTCACTTCCTTGAGCTTGCCCTTGGCCTCTTCGACGCGGCCTGCCACTTGGTCCTTGTTCATGTCGTTTCCTTCCTGAGTAGATGAGACGGGTGGAACCGGGATGGCCCACTCATTTCAATCTAGTCGCCACCCGGCGTCCCGGGGTATCGCCGGCACCCCGAAGCGATGTAGGACAACAAGGCTCAAGCCGTGACGATCCATCCTTCAAGCGGATCGAACTGCACGGGCAATCCGTAGCCCGGCCCGGGGCTCGCGGCGCGCTGCAGGCCCCAGGCGGCCTGCAGGAGACACAACACCGCATCGATGTGATCGCCGCGCGCGTCGGCCAGCAATTCAGCGCGCTGATCGGCATCGAGCTGAAGCCGCAGGCTGAGCCGCGTTGTGCCCGCCTCGAGTGCGGCGAGCAGGTCGGTGCGGGCCGCGAGGCGCTCGGGCGTCTGCTTCGCAATGTCGTCGCTCTTGTAGCTGCGGCGGCCGATCAGCTCGCGCGCCAGCAGGCCCGGGTAGGCCTCCAGCGCGATGCGGCCCTCCTGGCTGCCCGCGTGCAGGCCCGGCAGGCTGGCACCGGCTGCAATGAGCGGCGGCACGCCGGCGTGCAGCATGAAGGCGACCGGCGGATTGACCCACTTCATCGACGGGCTCGACCCCGCGGGTGCATCGGCCGCGCGGTGCGCGAACTTGCCACCAACGGGCCGTGCCGCACAGAAGGCGGCGAAGGTGTCGCGGATCTCGGCGCGGCCGAGGCTCGCGTAGTGCGTCATCAGCGGCGCCCACTCGAGCGGCCATTTCAGGTGCTCGACAAGTTCGCGCGGCAGGCTGAACGGGAAGTCGAAGCCGCCAACCCACGAAGGCGTATCGCAGAGCCATTCGCCCCACGCTTCGAGTGTCGCAAAGCGCTGCAGACCAGTCAGTGCGACGCTGTCGGCGCCAGCCATCTCCCCGATGGCCACCACGATCGGTTTGCGTGTCGTCGGTGCGCTCGAAAAGTCGCAGCCGAAGAGCATCACTCGCCTTCGTTCAGCCCAGCGCGAGCGCCACGACGCCCGCGGCGATGAAGAGCGCGCCCAGCAGCCGCAACAGCCGGTCGCCTTCGCGCAGCAGGTGCCCGCCGATCAACGCGGCGAACAGCATCGACACCTCGCGCGCCGGCGCAACGTGCGAGATCGGCGCCTGCTGCACCGCATAGAGCACGAGCACATAGGACACCGGGCTGATCGCCGCCACCAGCAGCGCGTACTTCCACTGCTCGCGCCACATGCGCGCGGTGGTCGCGCGGTCCTGCAGCGCGGCGGGGAGCAGCAGCGCGAGACGCACGAAGTTGCTCATGTAGTCGAGCAGGATCGGCGACATCGCGAGGAACTTGACCGCATAGCTGTCGGCCACCGTGTAGGCCGCGATGAAGGCGCCCGTCAGCACGCCGTAGCGGATGCCCTTCTGTACGCGCTCGCGCTGGATGGGGTCGTGCTTCTTGTGAAACAGGCGCGGACCGCCGGCCACGAGGAACACGCCGAGCACCACGCCGAAGATGCCGGCCACGCCGACGAGACTGATCTTCTCGCCAAGGAACAGGATCGCGATCAGCGACGACAGCAGCGGCCCCGAGCCGCGCGCCAGCGGATAGACCACGGTGAGATCGGATTTGCGGTAGCCGCGCAGAAGAATGACGTAATAGAAGACGTGCAGCACGCCGCTCAGCGCGATGAATCCCCACTCCTTCGCGCCCCAGGTCGGCACGACGCTCCAGCCGAGCGTGATGCCCACGGGCGCCCACACCACGGCCATGAACACACCGCTCTGGAACGCGAAGCGCGCGTCACCGTTCGCCTTCTTGGCGGCGATGTTCCAGCTGGCATGAATGATCCCGGCCAGCAGGATCAGCGCGAAGGCGGAGAGCGGCACCCCTGAAGAACTAGTGGCGGCCGACGATGGCGGCNNCGGCGCTCGGAGATTTCTTCGTAGTGCAGCAGCACCACGTCCTTGTGGCGCGCGTCGCGCTGGATGTGGCCGTAGAGATCGCTGATGGCGTCACGCCCACCCTCGATCGCCTGCAGGAAGGTGCCGGCGCCGTAGCAGAGGATGCCGGTGATGCCGCACGCCGGGTTGTGCGTGCGCGATTGCGTGAGGATCGCCTCGATGGCCGCGGGGCTGGTGTCGACGGCGCGGCTCGCGTAGAGAAGACGGACCAGCATGGCTTCAGCTCTTTCTTGGGAGGAGGGACAGGAATTCGCGACGCAGGCTCGGGTCTTTGAGGAACACGCCGCGCATCACGGAATTGATCATCTTGCTGTCCATTTCCTTCACGCCGCGCCAGGCCATGCAGAAATGTTCGGCTTCCATCACCAGCGCCAGGCCGTCGGGTCGGGTCTTCTCCTGGATCAGGTCGGCCAGTTGCACGATCGCCTCTTCCTGGATCTGCGGACGGCCCATCACCCATTCGGCCAGGCGCGCGTACTTCGACAGGCCGATCACGTTGGTGTGCTCGTTGGGCATCACCCCGATCCAGAGCTTGCCGATGATCGGGCAGAAGTGGTGCGAGCAGGCGCTGCGCACGGTGATCGGGCCGACGATCATCAGCTCGTTCAGGTGCTCGGCGTTGGGGAATTCGGTGAGCGCGGGCGGCGGCACGTAGCGGCCGCGGAACACCTCGTTGAGGTACATCTTGGCGACGCGGCGCGCGGTGTTGTCGGTGTTGTGGTCGTTCGCCACGTCGATGACAAGGCTCTCGAGCACGGCCTTCATCTTGACCTCGACCTCGTCGAGCAACGACTCCAGTTCACCCGGCTGGATGAACTCGGCGATGTTGTCGTTGGCATTGAAGCGCTTTCGCGCTGCATTCAGGCGCTCGCGGATCTTGACGGAGACGGGCGTGCCCTCGTCATCGTCTTTTCGATCGGGGAGCGGTTCGACGTCGGTTTTCCTCAGCATGGCGGGGATCGTACCAGTGAATGGCTCCAGGACATTCGGGCTGCAACGCCCGTCCCTTCTCGGAGCAATGCTATCAATTAGGTAGCGTGAAGTCGGCTACCAACGGGAGGTGATCGGACATGCGGGCCCAGATCGGACCGCGCGGCACGGTGCACGAGAGCGGCTCTAGCTTGCGGCCGTAGACGAAATCGAGCTGCGCCACCGGCAGCCGCGAAGGATAGGTGAGCGTGCGCGGACCGCGCAGGTCGCTCGCATCGCGCAGGCCCATCGCGTTCATGGCGTAGCGCATGCGNNATCTGCCGCACGCGGCTGCCCTTGATGAGGCCCAGGTGCACCACGATGGCGTGCACCGGCTGCCCTTCGACCTCCATCACGACATGCAGCAACCCGCGCTGTTCGAAGCGGTGGTCGGAAATGTCCTGGTGGCCGGTGCGGATCACCGGCCAGCGCGTGAGCAGCGCATTGCCGTGCTCGCCATGGCGCGTGACGGCGTTGGTCTCGTAGACGGCGGTGTAGCCCTCGGGTGCGAGGAAGTCGGCCTGCGGCAGCTCGGGCCAGCGCGCGAAGCGGGCGGCGGCCTGCCGGTTCATCTTGCGCACTTCCTGCAGGCAGACGATGTCGGCATCGAGCTGCTCGATGGCGTGGCCGAGGTTGTGGATTTCGAGCCGCCGGGCGGGCCCGATGCCCTGCACACCCTTGTGGATGTTGTAGGTCGCGACCCGGAGGTTGTTGGCTGCTGCGGCTGGCGGCTGGTTCATCGCGCAAATTCTGGCAGCAACAGAATGGCTTCGGCGTTCGACGGGGAAAAGCATGCGTCGGCAGCCTCCCGGTACGGGAGCCATTGCCAGTCGGTATGTTCGCGCGGCGCGAGGCGGGGCGTCAGGCGCTCGGGCACGCAGAGGCCGAACAGGTGCTCGGTGTTATGCGTGACACCGGGCTCGTAGCGTGCGCGCCAGCCCGGGTAGATCTCATAGATGTTGCGCAACTGCCAGTCGACCAGTTGCGAGGCCAGAGGCGTGCCCTCGCCGCATTCGATGCCGGTTTCCTCGGCCACCTCGCGCGCCGCGGTGAGCGCAAGGGGCTCATCGACCGCATCCTTGCTGCCGGTGACCGACTGCCAGAACTCGTTGGCATCGGCACGCCTGATCAGGAGCACGTCGAGCGCCGGCGTGTGAATGACGACCAGCACCGATTCGGGGATCTTGAAGGGCTTCACAGCGATGTTCAAATGCCGCTGATGACCGCGTCGAGCGCAGCCACCAGGTCATTCGACGCGATGCGCACATTGCCTTTCGCGGTACCCAGATCCTTCACCCGGAAAGGCGAGGTCATCTGGGGCAGCGCGAAAAAAGTCTCCCCTTCCCATTGGACCGGCGGACACAGCCGGCGCGGCGCCTTGGGCGGCAGGTACTTCTGGGTCGTCAGCGGCATCACCAACCGCGTCGGCAACACGCCCAGCAGATCGCTTTGCATGTCGACGCACCACGGGAATGCAGTGCGCTGGGCCTTGTCGGGATTGGCGTAGATGTCGAATTGCGCCACAGGTGCTTACCAGGGGCGGAAGTTTTCGCCGAAGACACCGTGCGTCTCGACCAATTCGTTTTGCGCAGCAATCCAGTCCTTGTATTCCTCGTTGAACTCGCGCTTGCGCTGCGCCATCGACTTCTGCTTTTCGAGCGCCTCGAGTTCCGCAAAGCGCGCTGCAGAAACAAGAACGACCGCCACGCGGTCGTTCTTCATCACATGCACCGGTTCGCGCTCGGCTTGGCCGAGGTAGTAGCCGAATCGGTTCTTGGCTTCGGTGGCGGTGATCTGCATGGCTGGCTCCGGGGAGTGATTAGCCATTTTAGCCAATCACACAGTTCGAGCCAACCTGCCGGCTCAGGCTGCGGCTTGCGGCGTGTTCCGCAGCTTGATGTGCAGTTCGCGCAGCTGCTTCTCGTCGACCGGGCTCGGCGCCTGCGTCAGCAGGTCTTGCGCGCGCTGGGTCTTGGGGAAGGCGATCACGTCGCGGATCGACTCGGCGCCGGTCATCAACATGACCAGGCGGTCCAGGCCGATGGCGATGCCACCGTGCGGCGGCGCGCCGTACTGCAGCGCGTCGAGCAGGAAGCCGAACTTGAGCTGTGCGTCCTCGGCGCTGATCTTCAGCGCGCGGAACACCTTGCTCTGCACTTCCTCGCGGTGGATACGGACCGAACCGCCGCCCATTTCGATGCCGTTGAGCACCATGTCGTAGGCCTTGGCGATGCACTTCTCGGGGGCGGTGTCCATGAGGTCTTCATGGCCGTCCTTCGGTGCGGTGAACGGGTGGTGCACGGCGCTCCAGCGCTGGCCTTCCTCGTCGAACTCGAACATCGGGAAATCGACCACCCAGAGCGGTGCCCAGCGGTCGTCGAACAGGCCGCTCTTCTTGCCGAAGGCGCTGTGGCCGATCTTCACGCGCAGCGCGCCGATGGCGTCGTTGACGACCTTTTCCTTGTCGGCGCCGAAGAACAGGATGTCGCCGTTGCGCGCGCCCGTGCGGGCGATGATCTCGGCCAGCGTGTTGTCGTCCAGGTTCTTCACGATCGGGCTTTGCAGGCCTTCGCGGCCGGCCGCTGCGTCGTTGACCTTGATGTAGGCCAGGCCCTTGGCGCCGTAGATCTTGACGAACTCTTGATACGCGTCGATTTCACCGCGCGACAGGCCGCCCTCGCCGCCACCGCCGGGCACGCGCAATGCAACCACGCGGCCATCCTTTTGCGTCGCGGCGTTCGAGAACACCTTGAACTCGACCCGCTTCATCAGCTCGGTGAGTTCGGTGAACTCGAGCTTCACGCGCAGGTCAGGCTTGTCCGAGCCGTACTTGAACATCGCGTCGCCGTACGTCATGGTCGGGAACACCGGCAGGTCGATGCCCGCGGCATTGCGGAACACGTTGCGGATCATTCCTTCGAACATCTCGCGGATTTCCTCTTCGGCGAGGAACGAGGTNNAAGCACTTCACGATCTGGTAGTAGCGGTCGTAGCCGGCCACCATCAAGAGCTGCTTGAAGAGCTGTGGCGACTGCGGCAGCGCGAAGAAGCTGCCATCGTGCACGCGGCTGGGCACGAGGTAGTCGCGCGCGCCTTCGGGCGTGGACTTGCCCAGCATCGGCGTCTCGATGTCGATGAAGCCGTTGGCATCGAGGAACTTGCGCGTCTCCATCGTCACCTTGTAGCGCAGCATCATGTTGCGCTGCATGGCCGGTCGGCGCAGGTCGAGCACGCGGTGCGTGAGGCGGGTGGTTTCCGAGAGGTTGTCGTCGTCCAGCAGGAACGGCGGCGTGACCGACGGGTTGAGCACCTTGAGCTCGTGGCACAGCACTTCGATCTTGCCGCTCTTGAGCTGCTCGTTCACGGTGCCTTCGGGGCGCGCGCGCACGAGGCCGGTGATCTGCACGCAGAACTCGTTGCGCAGGCCCTCGGCCACGGCGAAGGTGGAGGCGCGATCGGGATCGCACACCACCTGCACGTAACCTTCGCGGTCGCGCACGTCGATGAAGATCACGCCGCCGTGGTCGCGGCGACGGTTGACCCACCCGCACAGGGTGACGGTCTGGCCCAACAGGGCTTCGGTCACAAGACCGCAATAGTGAGTACGCATGGCCATAGGGATGACTTCCGGCGCCGTCGTGGCGCGTTCGTTTTTATGAGTTGGATGGCTTGATCGCCACCGTGGTGGGGCCGCCTGGAACGACCACCCCCATCGAGACGATGTACTTGAGCGCTTCGTCCACGCTCATCTTCAGTTCGACGCAGTCGCTGCGGCGGAGCATGACGAAGTAGCCGCCCGTGGGATTGGGCGTGGTCGGCACGTAGACGCTGAGGAATTCCTCGGTGCCCAGGTGCTCGGCCACCTCGTTGCCCGGCGCGCCGGTCACGAAGGCGATGGTCCACACGTTTTCGCGCGGCCACTGGATCAGCACCGCCGTGCGGAATGCATTGCCGTTCTCGGAGAACAGCGTGTCCGACACCTGCTTGACGCTCGAATAGATCGAGCGCACGACCGGAATGCGCCGCACCACGGCATCGCCCCAGCCGAGGAGGCGCTTGCCGACGAAGTTGCTCGCGATGGCGCCGACCACCAGCAGGATCGCCAGCGTGAGCAGCACGCCGAGCCCGCGGATGTTGTTGTCGAACAGCCATTTCTGCCATACGACCGGCAGCACCCACAGCGTCTGGTCGAGCGTGTCNNGGGGTCTCAGTCGCCGGTCTTGGCGGCAGGAGCCGGGGCGGGAGCGGGCGCCGGGGCAGGAGCAGGGCTCGGCACGGCGGCGCTGGAGGAAGAAGATGAAGAGTCGGCGGACTTGGCGCCCTCGCTCGCTGCGGGAGCAGTGGCCGGCTCGGCCTTCTTGCCGCCGCCTTCGCGGAAATCGGTCACGTACCAGCCCGATCCCTTGAGCTGGAAACCGGCNNGACATCTTCTGCAAAGCGTCCTTGGCAAAGCCGCAGGCGCTGCACTTGTAGGCGTAGATGGGCATGGGGAAATAGGGTCCAAAAAGCGGCGCAGCTGCCGCTCGCAAAGCCCTCGATTATAAGGGCCCACCCCGCTGCCGGGGCGCTGTCAGGCCGCTTCGGTGGCCAGCGGCCGGTGCGGCGTGTGAGTGTTCGCTACCCACTGCGGCAGCAACGAGCCGGCCACCATGCCGGTGAACGAGGCCAGAACACCCGCCAGCTGGGCCGGAAAAACGGCGCCCCAGGGCATCGCCAGGAACAGCAACCAGGTGCCGATGCCCAGCAGGATCGACGCCACCGCCCCCTGCGTGGTCGCGCGGCGCCAGTAGAGGCCACACACCAGCGGTACGAAGGCCCCCACCAGCGGCACCTGGTAGGCGCCCGAGACCAGTTCGTAGATCGGCGTGCCCTGCATGCGGATCGCGTAGGCCAGCACGGCGGCACTGAACAGCAGCACCGTGATGCGCATGGTCCGGAGGTTCTCGCGGTCGGTGCCGGACGGACGGAACTGGCGCCAGATGTTCTCGGTGAAAGTGACGCTCGGGGCCAGCAGCGTGGCCGAGGCGGTCGACTTGATGGCCGACAGCAGCGCGCCGAAGAACAGCACCTGCATCACGAACGGCATCTTCTGCAGCACCAGCGTGGGCAGCACCTTCTGCGGATCTTCCTTCAGCAGCACGGCCACCTCCTCCGGCATGATCAGCAGCGCGCTGGCCACGAGGAACATCGGGACGAAGGCGAACAGGATGTACGCCACCCCGCCGATCACCGGCCCGCGGGTCGCGGCCTTCACGCTGTTGGCCGACATCACGCGCTGGAACACGTCCTGCTGCGGAATGGAGCCCAGCATCATCGTGATGGCCGCGGCGAAGAAGAACACCATGTCGTGCCAGTTGGGCTCGGGCCAGAACTTGAAGAGGTCCTTGCTGACCGCGAAGGCCACCACCTTGTCGGCGCCGCCGGCCATGTTGCCGGCGAACATCGCGATGATCGCGAGGCCGGCGACCAGGATGATCATCTGGATGAAATCGGTCACCGCCACCGACCACATGCCGCCGAAGAGCGTGTAGGCAAGGATAGAGACGACCCCGATCACCATGCCCATCGGAATGCTGATGGTGCCGGCCGAGAGCACATTGAACACCAGCCCCAGCGCCGTGACCTGCGCCGAGACCCAGCCCAGGTAGCTCAACATGATGATGAGCGTGCAGGCCACTTCCACCGTGCGGCCGTAGCGCTCGCGGTAGTAATCGCTGATGGTCAGCAGCGTCATGCGGTAGAGCTTGCCCGCGAAGAACAGGCCCACCAGGATCAGGCAAGTGCCGGCGCCGAACGGGTCTTCCACCACGCCATTCAAGCCGCCTTCGATGAACTTGGCCGGGATGCCGAGCACCGTTTCGGACCCGAACCAGGTCGCGAAGGTGGTCGTCACGATCATGAAGAGCGGCAGGTGCCGCCCCGCGATGGCGAAGTCGGTGGTGTTCTTCACCCGCTTGGCGGCGTAGAGCCCGATGGCGATGGTGACCAGCAGATAAACGACAACCAACGTCAGCAGCACGGGGAATCTCCTCTAGATCAACTTCACACGCACCAGCAATTGCATGGCGAGCAACCCCAATACAAAACCTATGCCACCGTAGATGATGGTCTGGAGCAACCTGTTGGTGCGTTTTTGCGCGGCCAGCAGCTCCAGCAGTTCGCGGCGGTGATCGGGCGGCCGATTTTCCAGGAAATCGTGCAGCAATCGAGGCAATTGCGGCAGCAATTTTGCATAGCGCGGCGCTTCGGCCTTGAGTTGCTGGAAGAGCTTCTTCGGACCGATCTGGTCGACCATCCACTTTTCGAGGAAGGGCTTGGCCGTGTGCCAGAGGTCGAGTTCGGGGTCGAGCTGGCGGCCCAGGCCCTCGATGTTGAGCAGCGTCTTTTGCAACAGCACCAGTTGCGGCTGGATCTCGACATGAAAGCGCCGCGAGGTCTGGAACAGGCGCATCAGCACCATGCCGAGCGAAATCTCCTTCAACGGCCGGTCGAAGTAAGGCTCGCAGACGGTGCGGATCGCCGCCTCCAGCTCGTCGATGCGCGTGCCCTCGGGCACCCAGCCGCTTTCCAGGTGCAGCTCGGCCACTCGCTTGTAGTCGCGCCGGAAGAAGGCCACGAAGTTCTGCGCGAGGTATTCCTTGTCCGACTCGGTGAGGGTGCCGATGATCCCGAAATCCAGCGAGATGTAGCGCCCGAAGGTCTCGGGCGCCAGGCTCACCTGGATGTTGCCCGGATGCATGTCGGCGTGGAAGAAGCCGTCGCGGAACACCTGGGTGAAGAAGATCGTGACGCCGTCGCGCGCAAGCTTGGGAATGTCGACGCCAGCGGCACGCAGGCGGTCGAGCTGGGCAATGGGCACGCCGTTCATGCGCTCCATCACGATCACCTCGGGGTGGCAGAAGTCCCAGAACATCTCGGGGATGAGCACCAGATCGAGCTCGGCCATGTTGCGGCGCAACTGGGCCGCGTTGGCGGCCTCGCGCACCAGGTCGAGTTCGTCGTGCAGGTATTTGTCGAATTCACCGACCACCTCGCGCGGCTTCAGGCGCTTGCCATCCGGCGAGAGCTTCTCGACCCAGCCGGCCATCATGGCCATGAGCGCCAGGTCCTTCTCGATGATGCCGCGCATGCTCGGGCGCAGCACCTTCACCGCCACGTCGCGAATCTCGCCGTCGTTGGTCCGGATGGTCGCGAAGTGCACCTGGGCGATCGATGCGCTTGCGATCGGCGTCTCGTCGAATTGCACGAACACATCGCCGACCGGGCGGCGGAACGCGCGCTCGATGGTCGCGATGGCCACCGCCGAGGGGAACGGCGGCACGCGGTCCTGCAGGAAGGCGAGCTCGTCGGCGATGTCGGGAGGCAGCAGGTCGCGCCGGGTCGACAGCACCTGGCCGAACTTCACGAAGATGGGGCCGAGGCGCTCGAGCGCCTCGCGCAGCCGCTGGCCGCGCGGCGCGTCGAGGTCCCGTCCGATGGAAATCACGCGGGCCACCACGCGCAGCCAAGGCTTCTGGAAGCTCGTGAGAACGAGCTCGTCCAGGCCGTAGCGCAGCGCGACCCAGACGATGAACAGGCCGCGGTAGAAGCGCCTCATTCGGCCTGGCCCGCCGAACCGCCGGCCCTGGCCGTGCGGTCGCCGACGAACTGGCGCAGCGCCGTCACCACGCGCCGCACGCCATTGCCCAGGGTGTGCGCGGGCACATCGCCGATCACGCGTGCGAGGTCGTCCTCGACGTCCCAGCGCACGTGGTCGACCAGCCAGTTGACCTCGGCGGCCAGCTGCACGTCGCCGACGATCTGCACCGAGGGCTTGTCGCCGCGCAGCGTGGCCCGCGCGATCTCGAAGGGGGAATCGTCGGTGACGGTGAGGGTCAGTTCAGGCGTGGAGCCTGCCGGTGCCAGGTCGAGCAGGCCGGCCGGCGTGGCGACCAGTTCCATGGTCACGAAGCGCCACTGGAATCGCACCACCCTGCCCTGCTGGCGCAGCAGCCGCTGCTGGGCTTCGGGCTCCTGCTGAAGCACGTGGTTGAGGAACAGGACCGCGCGGTGCTGGATCTCGTGGACCGCCCAGTCCGGCGGCTGCAGACGCTCGCCGATGCGGTTGAAGAGGTCGCCGAGAAAAGAAAAAGGGGACGATGGTGTGGCCATGTCCCCATTATCGTTTCTGTACGCGGCCCGGCGGCCGCGACGTCTGCCGTTTACTGCAGCGCTTGCACGCCGGCAACCAGCCAGCCGCCACCGCCGCTGGTCGGCTTGGTCATGTTCCACACTTCGCGGAACGGGCCCGGGCCTGCCGAGGCGTCCTCGCGGATCATGCCGGAGAACTCCACGCTCGCCATGTAGGCGTCGGGCAGTTCTTCGATGCCAAGCAGCTTGGCGTCGAGCATCACGACTTCGGTCTTGTTCGACGCACCACCGGTGTGGCTCGCACGGTCGGCCAACTGCGTGCGGATTTCTTCGACCATCTCGTCGGTCATCATCGAGCGCAGCATCGACACGTCGGCGCGGTCCCATGCGTCCTGCAGCGTCACGAAGTTGCGCTTGGCGGCGCCGAGGAAGCCGTCGACATCGAAGCCCGTCGGGATGCCCCAGGACTGCGAACCGCCCAGCGCGGAGCCGATCATGCTGCCGCCGGCTGCGGCGCCTGCTGCAGAGAGGCTGCTGCCATGGCGATCACCGTCTGCCGGCGTAGCGTCGAAGGCCGTGGCCGAACGCTCCCATGGCCGTGCCGAGGCATCGTTGCCTACGTTGTTCGGGCTGTACTGCGCCGGTGCGCTGGCGTTGGAGGGGCTGGCGCCCGCACCCTGGAACGCGAAACCGCCTTGACCTTGNNGCGAAGATCAGCAGACCGATCAGCAGGATGTTGGCGAAGCCGGCGCCCAGGCCGAGCGAACTCGCGAGCCATGCGAGGCCGAGGCCAGCGGCGAGACCGCCGAGCATCGCGCCCCAAGGACGCTTCGGCGCAGCGGCTGCGGGCGCAGGTGTCGCGGGCTTGGCAGCCGAATTGGTCGCGTTCTGCTGCGCAGGTGCGGCTGGCGGCGTGGACTGGCGCTGCGTCACATTGGACGATTGGCGGCCGAGGGACTTGCCGCCACCCACACGGGCGGCATCGGCCTGCACGCTCACGAGCACCAACGCAGCTGCCAAAAACAAAGAACTCAAACTTTTCATGTCGTCTCCTCTAGAGCGAAAAATTCGCTTCAATCAACACTTGATTCCAACATGCAGGGCAGCGATGCCACCCGTCATGTTGTGATAGTCCACATGTCCGAAACCGCCCTCTTTCATGAGGGTCTTGAGCTCCTCTTGCGAGGGATGCATGCGGATGGATTCAGCCAGGTAGCGATAGCTCGCGTCGTCGCCGGCCACGAGCTTGCCAAGGCGCGGCAGCACGTTGAAGGAGTACCAGTCGTAGGCCTTGGTGAGCGGCTTGGCGATCTTGGAGAACTCGAGCACGAGGAGCTTGCCGCGCGGCTTGAGCACGCGGTTCATTTCCTTGAGCGCGGCGTCCTTGTGCGTCATGTTGCGCAGGCCGAAGGCCACCGTCACGACATCGAAATGGTCATCGGGAAACGGCAGCTTCTCGGCATCGCAAACCAGCGTGGGCAGCGCGACGCCAGCATCGAGCAGGCGGTCGCGGCCGGTGCTCAGCATGGCTTCGTTGATGTCGGTGTGAACCACTTGGCCAGTGGCGCCGACCTTCTTCGAGAAGGCGAGCGCGAGGTCGCCGGTGCCGCCCGCGATGTCGAGCACGCGTGAGCCTTCGCCCACGTTCGCCACCATCACGGTGTAGGCCTTCCACGCGCGGTGCAGGCCCACCGACATCAGGTCGTTCATGACGTCGTAGCGCGAGGCCACCGAATCGAAGACGCCGCGGACACGTTGCGCCTTCTCGCTTTCGTCGACTTTCTCGAAGCCGAAGTGGGTTGTACTCATGCAACCGATGTTAGGCCGGAAGCCTACACATCAAGCCGACGACCCCGCACCCACGGCGGGCATTTGTTGCTTTTTCTTCAAATGAAGAGGCGCTGCAACGCGCGTCCCTGCTGCTTGCAGAGCTATCTTTTCAATAGCGCCAAGGAAATTTGGAGCATCAGTGGCTGCTGCACGCAGACCCGCCCTTGTCGATCATCGGCGCATCGCGATCGACGCCCGCTTCGGCAAGCCGGCGTTCGTATTGCGCCCACAGATCGGCCTGGTTCGCGCCGAGTTCGTAGAGCAGGTCCCACGAGTAGATGCCGGTGTTGTGGCCATCGCTGAAGGTCGGCTGCACGGCGTAGTTGCCGACGGATTCGAGGTCGGCCAGCTCCACGTCGCGCTTGCCCGTCTGAAGCACCTCCTGGCCCGGACCGTGGCCCTGCACTTCGGCCGAGGGAGAGTAGATGCGCATGAGCTCGAACGGAATGCGGAAGGTCGCGCCGTCCGAGAAGCCCACTTCGAGCACGCGCGACTGGCCGTGCACGGTGATCGATTGCGGCGTCGGTGCGCCCGGTTTCAAGCCTGCCATGGGATTCCGTTCGGAAAATTTTCGGGAGGCGCGCAGTATGCCGCGCGGCTGCGCCTGCATGCGACCCGACACGCGAATACCAGCGCTTAGCATCGCGGCATGCAGACACTTCAACGCCATCGATCGTCACGCCCGAACTGGGCAGCACTTGTCCTCTGCGCCGCACTGGCGGCAGGCTCCGTCATGCCGGCGCATGCCTTCTTGGGCTTGCTCGGAAAGGCAGCAGGCAAGGCCGCAACCGCCGGCAAGGCGGCGGGTACGGCTGGCAAGGGTGCGGCGGTAGGTGCAGGCGCCGTCGCCGCGGAAAGCGCAACAGGCGTGGCAGGTGTTGCCGGCAAAGGCGCGGCAGCGCTGGGCGACGATGGGGCGCATGCCGCGCAGTTCGGGACACGGACCGCGGGGGCCGAATTCAGCGCAGTGAACGCCGCGCTGCCGCCCGAGGTCGCGGCCTATCTCGCAAAGCCCGCGAAGGACCTGACGCCCAAGGACACGTCGCGAATGATGGACAGCTACCGCCAGATGGTCGAGCGCGCGGGCAAGAGCGGCGACTTCACCGCGGTCGAGCGGCTGCCCACATCGGCGGGCACGGCCCGCACGCTGCCGACGGCCGAGACGGCAAGGGCGACTACATCCCCGGCGAAGACCGAAGCGACGACGGCATCGAGCGACGTGCCGTCTGCGCTGCCCATCCACGCACTGCGCGTGCTGGCCCACGCATCGAACGCGGGCAACCACGACGCGCAGGCCGAACTGGACCGTGTGTGCCGCGATGGCAGCGTCGCATCGAAGCGATTCTCGAAGGAGATGCGCGCCACGCCGGAATTCAAGGAGACCTGCGCGAACCGCAAGCTGGCGACGACGCGCACGGCCGCCGCGCGCTGAGGCGTCATCGCCCTCGCATTCAGCCCTGCAGCAGCACCAGCCGGCGAACCATTTCGGCCTCGAGCTCCGGCAGCAGCGCCTGCAATTCCGCCACGCGATCGACCGGCGCCGCGCGTTGCGCAGCCGCCCAGAACGGCGAAGGAAAGTGGCTGTCCCAGTCGAAGCGCGCGATCACGTGCCAGTGCAGGTGCGGCACCATGTTGCCGAGCGCGGCGAGGTTGATTTTCGTGGGCTTCAACCGCTCGCGCAGGCACTTCTCGACCGCCGTCACTGCTTCCATGCACAGCACGCGGTCACCAGCGTCGAGATCGGAAAATTCCGGCGCATGCTCGCGCCAGATCACGCGGTAGAAGGCAGGGAAACCCGCCTCCTCCGCACGAATCACGCGCANNCGTTCGATACCGCCCTGGTTGGCGGCGGCCACGTAGTTCGGCATCCAGTCGTCGCCCAGGATCTTGTTGGCCATCTCGACCACGATGTAGTCGGCTTCGAGCAGGCCGTTGTTCAGGTCGTTGCCGTAGCGCGAGAGGCCCTGCAGGCAGCTCGGGCAGCTGGTGAGGATCTTGACGTTGTCCTTCGCGCCGACAGCGCCGCTCTCGCGCAATTCGGCCTCGCCCTTCTTCAGCTCTTCTTCCTTGCGGAAGCGGATCTGCGTGGAGATGTCCGGCCGCGACACGCCCAGCGTGCCCGACTCGCCGCAGCAGCGGTCGTTCTTCCGCACGTTGTCGCCGACCAGCGCCTTCACCGTCTTCATCGGGTCCTGCAGCTTCATCGGCGAATGGCAGGGGTCGTG